>JAEEGH010018167.1_pt1 | contig 14896 bp, 7 predicted proteins | sample 9134181 | NCBI WGS metagenome assembly JAEEGH01 (sample SAMN16246544, study PRJNA631951) | gut metagenome | biome: gut microbiome; feature: rumen; material: DP-attached | host: Bos | place: Iran: Karaj | collected 2018-10 | reverse complement strand
TCTGCTGCTGGGGACAGGACATCATCGTTACACGCGAATCGCAGCGCATTGACGCCAAGGTGGTTGAGGTATCGGACACTGAGGTGCGCTACAAGAAGTCAAGCAATCTCGACGGTCCCGTCTTCGTCATTTCAACCAATAGAATATCTTCCATCCTATACGCCAATGGCGAGGTACAGATGTTCGAGCCAGCCACTCCGCAACAGAACCAGAACAAAGCCACAATTACCGAGCATGTGGTATCCTTTGAACCGCTATACCGTGAGGGTAACCAAATAGTAACCAGAAAGAGTTATCCTTACGAACCAGAGAATCTGCGCGAACTCCTGGGTCGCGATGGCTACGGCGAATATCTGTCGGCGCAAGGTCAATACGGACGCGGTGCGACCTGTGTTGCCTTCGGCTGGATTGACCTTGGTGTAAGCATTCCACTGACCATTATAGGATACAGATATATAGCAGGAGCAAGCAACGCAAAGGCAACATCTTCAGAGCCAGGTCCTGGTGGGTCTATTGCCTTGTTAAGCGGAATTATATTAGGAATAGCAAGCGACGTGCTGCTTCCTGTCGGCTATTCCGTTAGAGGTGCTGCCGCAGGACGAATAAGCCGTATCGCCGAGGGCTACAACGCCGAGCAGAACCGTCACCTCAGCATGGAAATGGGCTTCGCCCCCACCCTGCTGCTGGCATCCGACGGCACGGCGGCACCCGGCATCGGGCTCTCGCTACGGTTCTAACCATCTTCTTCACATCACAAAGGTACGCAGGCAGGAATGTCTGCGTACTTTTTTATGTGGTTACGCAGGGGTGAGACAGGGGGTGAGGAGGGGTTAAAAACGTGTTATCGACATACCATCGCCAAATGTTAAATTTACCATCTCTTACTAAACTAAATCTTGATAAGGAGATGACTAGGCGTTGAGTAGGAGATGGTAAGGCGTTGGTCCTGGGTTACAGGCAGTTACAGGTTCATTGAAAGGCTATCACGCACTGACACAGAGTGTTATATGCGATTTTATCGCCGTAACTTACTGATTTCCAATACGGGCTTTGGGGGCTAAAAACGGGGTTTTGAAATGTTAAAATCGACAGTGAAAAAGAGGGCAATAATGGCATGACGGAAATAGTTTTCAACAACGGCTCCCGAATGAAAAAAAAGGTGTAATTTTGCATTTGTAATATTTTTTGCCACCATGCCACAATTCACTCACCTACACGTGCACTCGCACTACTCGATGCTCGACGGTATGTCGAAGATTCCCGACTTGATAGCCAAGGCCAAGCGCTGCGGCATGTACTCGATGGCCCTGACGGACCATGGTAATATGTTCGGCATCAAGGATTTCCTCGATACCGTGGCCAAGGTGAACAAGGAGCGTGCCGAGGGTGAGCCGGCGTTCAAGCCCATCGTGGGCACCGAGGCCTACTGCGCCCGCCGCACCCTGTACGACAAGGACAAGAACCTGAAGGAGATAAACCCGGAGACAGGCCGCGAACGCATTGTGGACCGCTCGGGCTACCACCTGATTCTGCTGGCCAAGAACCTGAAGGGCTACCACTCGCTGTGCAAGCTGGCGTCGATAGCATATACCGACGGTTTCTACGACCGCCCTAGGATAGACCATAACGTGCTGAAGCAGTACAAGGAAGGGCTGATAGTGTGCTCGGCGTGCATAGGCGGCGAGATACCGCAGCTGATAATGAAGGGCGACCTGGAAGGTGCCGAGCGTGCGGTGCTGTGGTTCAAGGAGGAGTTTGGCGACGACTACTACATCGAGCTTATGCGGCACAAGACCGACAAGCCTAACGCCAACTACGAGACCTACGAGTTGCAACATAAGGTGAACCCCGTGCTGATAGAGCTTGCAAGAAAGCACAATATCAAGATTATAGCCACCAACGACGCCCACTTCGTGGAGGAGGAGCACGGCGAGGCCCACGACCACCTGATATGCCTTGCCACGCAGAAGGATTTCGACGACCCCAACCGCATGCACTACACCAAGCAGGAGTGGCTGAAGAGCCCCGAAGAAATGGAGGCCATCTTCGCCGATCTGCCCGAAGCGTTGGAGAACACGATGGAAGTGGCCGCCAAGGTAGAGGCCTACAGTATAGACAGCGACCCGCTGATGCCCGTGTTCCCCATACCCGAAAGTTTCGGCACCGAGGAGCAGTGGCGTGCCAAATACAGCGAGGAAGACCTCTACAACGAGTTCATGGTGAACGACAAAGGCGAGATGAAGATGAGCGAGAAGGAGGCCGACGAGAAGATAAAGAAGCTGGGCGGATATGACAAGATGTACCGCATTAAGTTCGAGGCCGACTACTTGGAACACCTTGTGTGGGAAGGCGCCCACAAGCGCTACGGCGAAGAACTGAGCGAAGAGATAAAAGAGCGCATCAACTTCGAGCTGCATACGATAAAAACCATGGGCTTCCCCGGCTACTTCCTGATTGTGAGCGACTACATACGTGCCGCCCGCGAAGAGTTGGGCGTTAGCGTGGGCCCCGGCCGCGGTTCGGCGGCAGGAAGCGTGGTGGCTTATTGCCTATGGATCACCGACCTCGACCCGCTGCGCTACGAGTTGCTGTTCGAGCGATTCCTGAACCCCGACCGCATATCGCTGCCCGATATCGACGTGGACTTCGACGATGCCGGACGTGAGCGCGTACTCGACTGGGTTACAGAAAAATACGGCGCCGAGAAAGTGGCGCATATCATCACCTATGGCACCATGGCCACCAAAAATTCCATCGCCGACGTATGCCGTGTGCAGGAGATCTCCGTGGCGGAATCCAACGCCATCAAAGCCCTTGTGCCAGATAAGTTCCCCGAAAACATGAAAGACGAAAAGGGAAAGCCGCTCAAAATCAGCGTCAAGAACTGTCTGCAATACGTGCCCGAGATGAAAGCCCTGTACGAAGGCAACGACGAGAATATCAGCAAGATGCTGACCTACGCCAGCGAGCTGGAAGGCACCAACCGCCAGATAGGCATCCACGCCTGCGGCGTTATCATCGGCGCCGACGACCTAACCAACTTCGCACCCATCTGCACCGTGGACGATAAAAAGTCGGGCAAAAAGGTTATCGTAACCCAATACGACGGACATGTAGTTGAAGATGTGGGACTTATCAAGATGGACTTCCTCGGACTCTCCACCCTAAGCATCATCAAAGAGGCGTTGAAAAACATCAAGCTGTCGCGCGGCATCGACGTGGACATCGACCACATACCCATCGACGACGCCGAGACTTTCAAACTTTTCTGCGAAGGCAACACCGTGGCCGTGTTCCAGTTCGAGTCGGCCGGAATGCAGAGCAACCTCAGGGAGCTGAAACCCAACTGTTTCGAGGACCTGATAGCCATGAACGCCCTCTACCGTCCGGGTCCTATGGATTACATCCCCGACTTCATCGCACGTAAGAACGGCAAAAGTGCCATCACATACGACATTCCGTGCATGGAGCAATACCTCAAGGACACCTACGGAATCACCGTGTATCAGGAGCAGGTGATGCTTCTGAGCCGCCTGCTGGCCAATTTCACCCGCGGCGAGAGCGACGCTCTGCGTAAGGCAATGGGTAAGAAAAAGAAAGACATCGTTGATGCGATGAAACCCAAGTTTATCGAAGGCGGCGTCGCCAACGGCCACGACCCCAAGATTTTGGAGAAAATCTGGGCCGACTGGGAGAAATTCGCCTCCTACGCCTTCAACAAATCGCACGCCACCTGCTACTCGTGGGTGGCCTACCAGACAGCCTACCTCAAAGCCCACTTCCCAGCAGAGTTCATGGCCGCCAACCTCACAGCAGAAAGCGCCGACATTACAAGGGTGGGACAGCTTATGGACGAGTGCAGCAAGATGAAAATCAAGATATTGCAGCCGAGCGTGAACGAATCCATCGACACCTTTACGGTGAATAAGAAAGGCGAGATACGCTACGGCATAGGCGGACTGAAAGGCGTGGGCGAGGCCGCCACCCTTGCCATCATCGAAGAACGCCAGAACAACGGCGTTTTCAAGGACATCTTCGATTTCCTGAAACGTATCAACCTGCGCACGGTGAACAAACGCTGCGTGGAGTCGCTGGTAAAATCGGGCGCCCTCGACGAGTTCACCGACCTGCACCGCGCCACATATTTCTACCGCGAAAACGACAACGAAGGCACCCCCACTTTCCTCGACAAGCTGATACGCTGGGGCGGAAAACAGCAGGAAAACGCCAACTCGTCGCAGATTTCGCTCTTCGGCGACTCGCCTGAAATGGCCGAGAGTTTGCAACTGGAAATCCCCAAAGTGGAGGAATGGAGTTCCATCACCAAAGCCAACTTCGAAAAAGAGACAATAGGCATTTTCCTCACCGGTCACCCCCTCGACGAATACAAATGGACGATGAAATTCTACACCAACATCGACACCCAGCGTCTGGCCCAGACCGCCAACTACGAGCAGCTACGCGACCGCGACCTGCGTTTCGCCGGATATGTGTCAAACGCCGTGGAACGCACCGACAAACACGGCAAACCGTGGGGCGCTCTCACCATCGAGGACTACAACGGCAGTTTCGAGTTCCGCGTATTCGGCAACGACTTCATCAACATCCGCAACTTCTTCCAGAAAGGGCTCTTTGTCTTCTGCCGTGCGGTGATAAGGCCACGGCCGTGGGGCGACAACCCCGAACTGGAGCTGAAAATCAACGAGATTTCGCTGCTCGAAGACATTTTCGACAAACGCACCAAATCCATACTGCTCAACATACCTATCCAAAACATCTCCAACGAGCTGTGCGAAAACCTTCAGAAAATAGCGAAGAAATGCAAGGGCAGCGTGCCGCTGTTCGCACGGGTGCATTCGCCCAAATTCGACATCAACCTCTCGATGCGCTCCACCACACTGCTTGTGAACCCGACGAAATTCGTCAAAGCCATCGAAAAGATACCCCAGATTTCCTCGTTCGAAGTAAACCAGAAATAAGCCAATGCAACTGACCACACCCATACCCGTTGAAAGACAGTCCATTAGCATCGACCACCGCAGCGGCATACTGCTGATAGGCTCCTGTTTCACCGAAAACATCGGCAACCGCTTGGCGTACCACGGTTTCAACACTATGGCCAACCCTTGCGGCATTCTCTACAACCCCGTCTCCATTGGGCAATGCCTCGAGATGGTGGCCACCAACACGCCCGTGGGCGAGGAGAGCCTTGTGCAGGGCAACGGACTGTGGCACTCGTGGCTCCACCACGGGCGTTTCTCGCATCCCGACAAGGCCACCTGTCTGCAAAACTGCAACGACGCCATACGCGAGGCCCATGACTTCCTGCTGGGCGCCGACACCGTAATCCTCACCCTCGGCACCGCCTTTGTGTACGAGTTGTCCGACGGCACCGTGGCCGCCAACTGCCACAAAATGCCCGGCACCATGTTCCAAAAACGCATGGCTACGGTGGAAGAGCTGACGGAATATTACCGAAAAGTTATTGGCACTTTGAAAGCTATGCGCAACGGCATCCGTATCATCTTCACCGTCAGTCCGATACGGCACTGGAAAGACGGCTACCGACAGAACACTCTGAGCAAAGCCACGCTGCACCTGCTTGTGGATGAGTTGCAACGCTCTACCGACAACGTTTTCTATTTCCCTGCCTACGAGATAGTTATGGACGAGCTACGCGACTACCGTTTCTACGACACCGACCTGCTCCACCCCTCCCCCACCGCAGTTGAATACATCTGGGAGAAGTTCTCCGACGCCTATTTCGACGAAGCGACCAAAGCCCTCTGCCAAAAAGTGGCACAGTGGCGCAAGATGTCGCAGCACCGTCCGCTGTTCCCCGAAAGTGCGGAATACAAGGCCTTCGCCGAAAAGCTGAAAGAGCTGGAGAAGGAGATTTCGGATTTAGGATTTAGGATTTAGTAGTCAGTATTCAGTAGGGACGCACTGCGTGCGTCCGGAAATTTGGTATTAGCGTGCGGAACGTAAACACGAATTACCATATTATTAATTGTAAACACGAATTGCCAAATAATTATCCATTAATTATTTACATTTCAGTAATTTATGATAAATTTAATGCAATTATATGTAAAAAAATGAATTTGGGGGCGGGATTGTAAACACGAATTACCATATAATTATCCATAAATTATTACCTATCAAAAATTAATGGAAAATTTGCGGCAATTACATGTAAAAAAAAAGCATTTGCGGCAGCCGTGCATATCGTGTTAATAACATTATATTTCCGTATCGGAACAAATCATTTTTTTTGCGTATATTTGAAAATTCAAAACAACGACATTTTAATCACAAGTAACACAAAATCACCAATATAAAAACGATACTGCAATGAACGTAAGGCGCATTTATGTAGAAAAGAAAGAGGATTACGCCGTGAAAGCGGCCGAACTCCACGACGAGATGAAAAACTACCTCGGCATCGAGGCCACCAAAGTGCGTGTGCTGATACGCTACGACATCGAAAACGTGTCCGAAGCCACCTATCAGAACGCCAAAATCACCGTTTTCTCGGAACCTCCCGTGGACATGGTGTACGAGGAGTCGTTCCCGAAAGAGGCCGACGACTTCGTCTTTTCGGTGGAATACCTGCCCGGACAGTTCGACCAGCGCGCCGACTCCGCCGAGCAATGCGTCAAGCTGCTCAACGAGAACGAGGAACCGCTGATAAAATCGGCCACCACCTACGTCATCTCCGGCCACCTCACCCAGCAGCAGCGCGACGCCGTGGTGAAACACTGCGTGAACCCCGTCGACAGCCGCCTTACCGACGAGCAGAAACCCGACACCCTCGTAACCATCTTCGACGAGCCCGCCGACGTGGCCGTCCTCGACGGTTTCAAGGACATGGCCGAAAACGACCTGCGCACACTCTACGACAGCCTCGGGCTGGCCATGACTTTCAACGATTTCAAACACATACAGAACTATTTCCGCGGCGAGGAGCACCGCAACCCCACCATGACGGAAATCCGCGTGCTCGACACCTACTGGAGCGACCACTGCCGCCACACCACCTTCGCCACCGAGCTGAAAAACATCACCTTCGACAAAGGCTACTACCATCCGCTTATCGAAAGCGCCTTCGAGCGTTATCTCTCCGACCACCGCGAGCAGTACGCCGGCCGCACCGACAAATACGTGTCGCTGATGGACATCGGCACCCTTGCAGGGAAACGTCTGCGCAAAGCTGGCAAGCTGGAGGACCAAGAGGTGTCCGACGAGATCAACGCATGCAGCATCGTAGTGCCCATCGAAGTCGACGGCAAGATAGAGGAATGGCTTGTGAATTTCAAGAACGAGACACACAACCACCCCACCGAGATAGAGCCGTTCGGCGGAGCCGCCACCTGTCTGGGCGGATGTATCCGCGACCCCCTTTCGGGACGCACCTACGTGTATCAAGCCATGCGCGTTACCGGCGCCGCCGACCCCACCAAGCCCCTCAACGAGACTTTGGCAGGAAAACTGCCTCAGCGTAAGATAGTCACCACCGCCGCATCGGGCTACAGCTCGTACGGCAACCAGATTGGCCTTGCCACCGGTCTGGTGAACGAGATATACCACCCCAACTACGTGGCCAAACGTATGGAGATAGGTGCCGTGATTGCCGCGGCTCCGCGCCGTTGCGTGAAACGCCTCACCTCCGACCCTGGCGACATCATCATACTGCTCGGCGGACGCACAGGCCGCGACGGCATCGGCGGTGCCACAGGCGCTTCCAAGTCGCACACCACCAAATCGCTTACCACCTGCGGTGCCGAGGTACAGAAAGGCAACCCGCCCACGGAACGTAAGATCCAGCGTATGTTCCGCCGCGAAGAGGTGGCGTCGCTCATCAAGAAATGTAACGACTTCGGTGCCGGCGGCGTCTCCGTGGCTATCGGCGAACTGGCCGACGGACTGCTTATCAATCTTGACAAAGTGCCCAAGAAATACGCTGGATTGGACGGCACCGAGCTGGCCATCTCCGAATCGCAGGAGCGTATGGCAATAGTGGTGGACCCCAAAGACGTGGACAAAATGCTGGCCTACGCCGAAGAGGAGAACCTCGAAGCTACCATCGTGGCCACCGTTACCGAAAACCCGCGCATGATACTGACCTGGCGCGGCAAAGAGATTGTCAACCTGTCGCGCGCTTTCATCAACACCAACGGCGCACATCAGGAGACCGACATCAGCGTGCCCATGCCCGACGAGAAACAACGCTATTTCGACGGCAATGCCGACAGCGGCGACATCCGCAAGACATGGCTCGACACCCTCGCCGACCTCAACGTATGCTCGCAGAAAGGTCTTATCGAGATGTTCGACAGCTCCATAGGCGCCGGCACCGTGGTGATGCCTTTCGGTGGAAAGACACAGATGACGCCCACCCAGAGCATGGTGGCGAAAATCCCCGTGCTCAACGGCAACACCCCAGCCGTGTCGATAATGAGCTACGGTTTCGACCCCTACCTCTCCACATGGAGCCCCTACCACGGAGCCGTGTATGCCGTGGTTAGCTCGGCAGCCAAGATTGCGGCGGCCGGCGGCGACGCCTCGGGCATACGTCTCACTTTCCAGGAATATTTCAAGAAATTGGGCAACGACCCCTACCGCTGGGGACAGCCTTTCGCAGCACTGCTCGGCGCCTACGACGCACAGATGGGACTCTCGCTCCCGGCAATAGGAGGAAAGGACAGCATGTCGGGCACTTTCAACGACATCGACGTGCCGCCGACACTCGTCTCCTTCGCGGTAAGCGTGGGCAACATCAACCATATCGTAACCCCCGAACTGAAGAAAAACAACAGCACCCTCGTGCTGCTCTACATAAAGAAAGACGCTTACGACATCCCCGACTACAAGGATGTTTTGGAACAGTACTCACTGCTGTACCAAGCCATCAGCGACAAGCAGGTGCTTTCGGCCTACACCATAGGCTACGGCGGCATCGTGGAGGCTGTCAGCAAGATGGCTTTCGGCAACAGAATTGGCGTACGATTGGAAGAGACTCTCACTCCTAAACAGCTCACTGCCAAGGACTACGGCTATATCGTGGTCGAGACCGAACACCCCGAACGTCTGCCCTTCCGCCACACCGTGATAGGACATACCACCGACAAAGAGTGTTTCGAATACAACGGCACACAAATCACTATGGACGAAGCACTTGCCGCTTGGACCGGTACTTTGGAAGGGGTGTTCCCCACCTCCACCAAGAAAGCCGAGACTCCCGTAAACACTCCCGTCTTCAACGCCGACAACGTTTATATCTGCAAACACAAGACCGCCCGGCCGAAAGTGTTTATCCCCGTGTTCCCCGGCACCAACTGCGAGTACGACTCCGCCAAGGCTTTCCAAAGAGCCGGCGCCGATGCCGAGGTTATCGTTTTCAACAATATGAACGCCAGCAACATACGTCAGTCGGTGGAGAAATTCGCACAAGCCATACGCAGCTCGCAGATGATAATGATTCCCGGAGGTTTTTCGGCCGGCGACGAGCCCGACGGCTCCGGCAAGTTCATCACTTCGGTGTTCCGCAACCCGCGCATTTCCGACGAGGTGATGGCGCTCCTCAACCAGCGCGACGGCCTTATGCTTGGCATCTGCAACGGTTTCCAAGCCCTTGTAAAACTGGGACTTGTGCCTTACGGCGACATCCGTCCGCAGACCGCCGACGCCCCCACCCTGACCATGAACACCATCGGCCGACACCAGTCGAAGATGGCCTACACCAAGGTGGTCTCCAACCTCTCGCCATGGCTGCACAAAGCCAACCTTGGCGGGACTTACGTGGTGCCCATCTCGCACGGCGAAGGACGTTTCGTGGCTCCACAGCTGTGGCTCGACAAGCTGTTCGCCAACGGACAGGTGGCCACGCAGTACGTCGATTTGAACGGCAACCCCACCATGAACGAGGACTTCAATATGAACGGCTCGTACTTGGCTATCGAAGGCATCACCAGTCCCGATGGACGTGTGCTTGGCAAGATGGCGCACTCCGAACGCCGCTGCGCCGACACCGCACTCAATATCTTCGGCGACCAAAACCAACTGATCTTCGAGAGCGGAGTGGAGTATTTTAAATAGAATAAAAGCTCAAAAGCAGCAATAAAAAAGGATGGGAGTTCCCATCCTTTTTTATTTTGAAACTGACTACTTTTGACAAAAAAAACGGACAAAAACGGACAAAAACGGACAAAAAAATTGCCCCACCCACTCAATCTATTTCTGGCAGCGTTTATCACCACCAAAGACTTGAAATACAACAACTTCTGCGTTTTAAAAATATTACAGATTGGTAAATAATAGAATTCGCACTCTCCAATCACCTCACCATGTGATTTTTTTTTTGCTACAAACAATAATATTTTCAAGACAACGTTAATATAAAAAAACAAAAGATTATGTCATACGCACAATTAGCACAACTCGAACTGCTCAACGCTTTCAAGAACATCAATTCTGAAGCCGATTTGAACGAGTTCAAGGATTTGATAGCACGGTTCTTTGCCGAAAAAGCGCAAAAAGCCATTGATAACTTATGGGAACAAGGAATCATAAACAACGAAACCATAAACCAATGGGGCGCTGAACACATGCGTACCCCCTACCGCCATGAGACGAATCGTTTGCAGACTTTATAGTAACCAACGACAAGCATTTCAATGTTTTAAAAGAACTTGAATGGCCAAAAATCGTTGTACTCACAATAGATGAGTTCGCATCGCAAATATAACTCGATTTATACGAAAAAAAACATTTGCTTATGAAAAGAAAATGTTTCTCCCTCTGCCTACTGTTGGCAGCGGTTATCACCGCCAAGGCCAACGGCGACCCCGTTGCGGTTCATTCCGCACTAACCCTCTCACCCACACCTGTGGCCGTTCACGTGCCGGAGGTGCAGCTGGTGGACGAGGCTGTGTCTTTTGTCCCCCGCGACCGCTATATGGAGGTTACGGTGCGCTACCTGCTGCACAACCGCTCCAACCGCAACTTCGACAAATTGCCTTACGGCTTCCCCATCGACTATATAGGCACAGGAAAAGCACGTTGGGATTTCAGGGATGAAATTTCCGAATCCCAACAGGAAAAGGGTTGGCGCGACAGCTACATCCGCAACGTCTCTTTCTTGTTGAATGAAGTTCAATTGCCCTGGCAGTGTTCCCATGACAGCATTATAGTTCCTGCAACGCCCTACATCTCCGAGTTTTTTTTCGATACCATCAGCGTTAAAGGCAGACGAGAATTCGACAGTCTGTTTGCAATTTATGGAGATTCGTTATACTCCTATACCGACCCCATCTCACGTCGCTGGTATTACACATACTTGAATATTCCGGCTAAAAGCTTTGTGGTGCTTGAAGTGCGATATATGGTGGAATGCACCTTTTACGAAAGTTTATATAGCCAACACAATAATTATTTTTATAATGATAATCATAATGCAAATCATTCATATAACGAGCATAAGACACGCTATCTTTGGCATATGGATTTTCAGTACGATTTCACACCTGCTGCCTATTGGGGTGACGGACATGCAAAACATTTCGTGGCAACACTCGATGCCTCAAATCTCAAATTTTTGAGAGATTTACTCCAAAATGATGATCCAATCTGCAATTATCCGATGAAACAGAAGGGGAAAGTGTGGCAATACGAAGCCAGCAATTTCGATTTGTCAACAGCCAAACCTTTCGCAATATCCTATTATTACACAAAACCGTTGAGACAGCCCCTCGACCGTATCTTTAACCACCGCATCGACCCATCGGAATATACCATAACAGTAAGCGGTGCTGACAAGAAATATCCCACCGAAAACCTCAGCGACCTTGACCCAGCTACGGCCTGCGTGTTGCGTCCCGACAAAAACGACTCCATATTCATTACTATCCGTTTCAAAAAGCCCACTGTTTTGGAAGGTTTGCTTTTATTGAACGGCTACACCAAAAATGCGGAGACTTATAGCAACAACTCACGGATTGACAGCCTTTTCGTTTATGGAGACCGTTCTACTAAATACAAGCACTCTGATGGTGGTGACACCGATACTATCATACAAGACGAAAAAAACGAAATGTTGCTTGGCGAAGTCGGCCGTTGGATAATCAAATATACGGATTATGTTCCTGCCGCATCGAAATTGTTTCAGGAAACACCCAAATCGTTTGACTGGCAGACCCTTGCCGACAATGCTCTTATACTACATCTAAGCAGAGACCCTTGGGGGGACACCTATTACACCGAAATCCGCATCCACATCACCGCCACCACCAAAGGCCTGAAATACAACGACCTCTGCGTGTCGGAGTTGCTGTTGATTGGTAAATAAGAGTATTGCTATTTAACCAACTCATACCCTGTGCTACGGCCACCGGCATCGGTACGCACAAGAATTCCTTTCCCTACAAGGTCCTGAATATCACGCAAAGCCGTATCGGTGGAGCATTTATTGATTTTTGCCCATTTTGAAGTGGTCAGTTTGCCTTCGAAGCCATCCCAAAGCAAGTTTATCATCTTGGTCTGTCGCTCGTTCATTGCTATGTGGCGGTTGTTTTCCCAAAAAGACGCTTTGCTCAATGTGCGACTTATCGTCTCCATCGAAGATTCAATTGCCTTATCCACCATTCTGACAAACCACACAATCCACTGGGTTATGTCCAATGAGCCTTTTTGCGTCTGTTCCAACATTTCATAATACTCTTGACGCTCGAGGGCAATCTGTGCCGACATGCTGTAAAAACGATACGGCGTTGCATCCGCTTTTGCAAGCAGCATATCGGTGATAGTACGAGCCAAACGCCCGTTGCCGTCGCTAAAGGGATGTATAGTTACAAACCAAAGGTGCGCCACGGCGGCTTTCAGCACCGGGTCAAAATCGGTGTCGTTTATCCATTGGAGCAAATCGGCCATCATCTGCGGAACTGCACTGCTGGGCGGTGCCTCGTAATGCACTTTTTCTTTGCCATAACGTCCCGACACCACCTGCATTGTCTCTTCGCCATGTCTCCAATTTCCAACAGTGATATGTGCCAATGGGTTCGGATTGGGGAACAATGCATAGTGCCAATCAAAAAGTCTGTCCTGTGAAAGAGGTTTGTCGTAATTATGTACAGCATCGAACATCACATCCACCACACCCTCTATATAACGGTCGGCCGAGGGCACACCGATACGGTCTATCCCCAGCTGCCACGCCACCGAAGAACGCACGTCATCGGGGTTCAGCCTGATGCCTTCTATCTCCGACGATTTTATAATATCGGCTGTCATAGCTTCCAAAACCACCGGACTTTTCACATCAAAGCCAAGCGTTTCGGCCATACCCAACAACCGTCCCTGCCGATGCCTCAACAGAATCAGCACTTCGTCGATTTTTCTATTGTCCCACACAAAATGCGGCCAATCCTCTTTTTCCCACAAATACATATCTTTCTGTTTTTATGCGGATAATACGAATGTTATTCACCGCAAATTTTGCGGCAAATATACAACTTTTTCTCCGCATGAGCAAAAAAAGTTTGATAAAACGTCAAATTTCAACGCGAATCCGTCACTTCACCAGCTCCAGCACCTCGCTGATTTTTGGGGTGAGGATTATCTCGGTGCGGCGGTTCTTGGCACGATTGTCGGCGGTGGTGTTGGGGGCTTTGGGGGCGTATTCGCCGCGGCCGGATGCGGAGATGCGTTCGGGAGCTATCTTGCCGGCTTTCAGTATCTCTTTCACTATGGCGGTGGCACGCATCACGCTGAGGTCCCAGTTGTCCTTCACGTTGCCGCTGCCGTTGTAGGCCAGATTGTCGGTGTGGCCCTCCACGGAGATGTTCAGGTCTTTGTTCTCCTCCAAAATCTTGGCCAGCTCCTTGATAGCCTGCAGGCCTTCCTTGCTCACTGCCCAGCTGCCCGAGGCGAACATCAGCTTGTCCTCCATCGACACATACACCTTGCCGTCCTTGGTCTCCACCTGCAGACCTTTGTTCTGGAACCCGACAAGTGCGTCGGAAATCTTGGTCTTGATGGCGTTCACCTCTTTCTCCTTGGCAGCGAGGGCTTTGTTCACCTCCTCCAGACGTTTGTTCTTGGCCTCGTAGTCCTTCTGCAGTGCTTCGAGGTTCTTCTCTTTCTCGTTCAGCTCGGTCTCTTTGGCCTTGAGCATGGCATTGGCGGAGTTCAGGGCGCGGTTTTTCACACCCACCTGCTGGAGGTAGTTCTCCATGGTGGTGTCGTAACGCAACTTCATATTTTCCAGCTCGTTGCGTTTGTCCTGCAGCTGTTGTTCCAGCTGCGCCCTGTTTTTGTTCAGGTCCACCACTTCGTTTTTAAGACCTTGGTTTTCGGCAAGGAGGTTGTCTTTCTCGTCCTTCAGGGCGTCGAGTTCGGCCTGAGCCACTTTGTACTCTTTTTTCAGTTTGTTATTGCTGGTTTCCAATGCGTTGTATTTCTTGGTGCTTACGCAGGATGCGAGCGTCACTGCAACGGCGAGGAACAGGAAAAATTGTCTTTTCATAACTATCTCGTATTTAAATGGTTAAAAATCTATTTCGGTAATCATCGGACAGTGGTCGGAGTGGTGGGCGTCGGGCAGTATCACAGAACGTAAAAGTCTGTCCTTCAGCGGCTCGGAGGCCATGATATAGTCGATACGCCAGCCTTTGTTGTTGGCTCGGGCGTTGGCGCGGAAACTCCACCACGTGTATTGGTGCGGACTGTCGTTGAAAAAGCGGAACGTGTCGATAAAACCGCTGTCGAGGAAGCCGCTCATCCAGTCGCGTTCTTCGGGCAGGAACCCCGACGAGGTGGCGTTGCGCACGGGGTCGTGGATATCTATCGGACGGTGGCAGATATTGAAATCGCCGCAGATTACAAGGTTGGGACGTTCTTT
>JAEEGH010018165.1_pt1 | contig 14897 bp, 10 predicted proteins | sample 9134181 | NCBI WGS metagenome assembly JAEEGH01 (sample SAMN16246544, study PRJNA631951) | gut metagenome | biome: gut microbiome; feature: rumen; material: DP-attached | host: Bos | place: Iran: Karaj | collected 2018-10 | reverse complement strand
CGTCAGAGTAATCGGGGAAAAGCCGTTTGCAGATCCAGCGGATATACCAGTACGTAATCAGAGCGCCGGCAAGGCAGATCAGCAGCAGCGGCAGCCAGAATTCCCGGTGCCGGAAGGCGGAAAAATCAATGGCGGCAATGGAAGCGACAACCATGATATCAAACATGAGACCGGAAATGCGGTTGAGCATGAAATTGTTGGTGTACACGCGGTTGATAACGCCTTTTGCACGTAGTTTGTTGCCGATGCTTTTGAAGAGGATCGCCCAGGCGGTGCCGACGAGGAAGTTGAAGCCCCACAGGAGCGGGTTGATGGTATTCATGGCGAGGCCGCCTGCCGGCTCCAGCACGAAGTGATACAGCAGCCACATGGAGCCGTAGGCTGCAAGATACGTCAGGAATACATAGCCGAACTGCACGGTGAGCTTGTCCATGGATTCAGAGAGAGGAATTTCCCCGTTGCCCGTGATGTGTTCAGCGGAAAGATCTTCAATCTCTTCGGCATTTTCAATCTGAGCGCGGCTGTCGCCGGAGAGACGCATTTTGTTGAGGAAAAATACACCGCCGACACAAGCGGAGATGAAACCCATTGCTGCCACGGTAAGACCAAAGCTGGAACCGTTGGTAAAGCCGTAAAGATTCTGATAGTTATTGCCCCAGTTGAAAGCCTGGCCGGGACCCTGGCCATAACCCATCGGCAGAAGAAGACCGCCCGCCGCAAAGGAACCGATCAGGTAGGAGAGCGCCAGGGTAATGAGGAGACCGGCAAGCGCCTGAATCAGATAACCGCCGACGGTGACAGTGCTGGTATTGAAAACATCACGCCGGGCCTTTTTGCCTTTGACACCGTCAAGATGGCGCCAGGCAAGGGCGACGAAGCCAAGACCGAGACCGTGATAAGTCAGAGCTTCCAGCGTGGAAAGGCTGAACATGGAGTGCCCGAAAAAACGCTTATACAGCGAATCCAGCAATAAAATAATGAAACCGCCGAGAACTGCACTGGGAATCAGCGAACGGCGCAGAAAACGGATCTGCCGGCGAAGCAGGTTCGCCAGGAGCATGGCGCCGAAAAGCAGCGCCACCGTAACGATAAAGGACCAGATTTCTCCGTCCCAGAATTGAAAACCACTTGTCATAGTATTCTCCTTAATATCTCATCCGTCAGACTTCGCAGACTGACACTTCCTCCCGTGAGTAGAAGCAATCAAGAATTGATATTATATTAGCCCCAAAGAGCAGTAAGCATCGGGATAATCTGTTTTTTGCGGGACATGACGCCCGGGAGGAAGAGTTCATTGTTTTCCGGCTTTTTGCTGAAAGCCTGTGCTATCGTCTCATCGCTACCGAGATAAAGGAGATAGGAACCCTCCAGAAGTACATCTGTAATCATGAGGATGATCATATCCAGCTGCTGACGTTCACGCATGCCCTGCAGACAGCTGAGAAATTCCTCTTTCCGCTGCATGAGAACAGCGGAATCTGCACAGGTAATCTGAGAAACTCCGATATCCTGCCCCGAAATGTGGAAGCGCTTGTAATCTGTATTGATCAGCTCCTCCGCGGTCTTTTCTGCCGCACCGGAGACAGAGAAAAGAGCCTTGCCCAGTTCTTCCAGAGAGACGTGGGCGATTTTGGAAAGACGCTCCGCCATGGCGATGTCCTTCTTGGTGCAGGTCGGCGATTTGAACATAACCGTGTCGGAGAGGATGGCTGCCGCCATCAGACCGGCGATCTTCCGGGAAGGAATAACTCCGAACTCCTGGTACATGCCCGTCAGGATGGTATTTGTGCTGCCTACCGGCTCATTGCGTACAGAGACTGGCTGAACAGTCTGAATATCCGCAAGACGGTGATGATCGATGATCTCCATAATTTCCACCTGCTCCAGACCGGGAACAGACTGGGCTGCTTCGTTGTGGTCAACCAGGACAACTTTCTTGCGACGCGGCCTCAGCAGATGAAAGCGTGAAAGAGTACCGACCACATGTTCTTCTTCATCAAGCACCGGGTAGCAGCGGTATCGGCTTTTGAGAAGAATTTCGCGGACATCATCAAGATAGTCATTGAGATGGAAACAGATGATATCCTCAGTGTGTGTGATGCTTTTGACAGGGATGGCCTGATAGATGACACGGGAAACGGTGCGCCCGTCAAGCGGAGTGGAGATAATGCAGGGCGTTTCATAGGAAGCCCATTCAGGCTGTATTTCCGCCTGGCACAGGATAACGCAGGTTGCGCCGTTGGCAGCCGCTTTTTCCACCGCGTCCGGCTGATTTCCGCAGATGAGAATACCGTCCCTGCAGCGGCCGCTTTCATAGGCGGAAGGAAGAGCAATCACGACATTTCCGGAAACAGAGTTGACGGTGTTGTAAAGCTCATTTACAACCCTGCCTTCAATTACACTCAGCAGATTGAACAGGGGCAGTTCGTCGATACTGGAATTATAAACAGCCTGCATGTCGTAGGAGGCAATATCCCCGGCTGAGAGGACACCGTACAGAGTGCCGTCGTCATTCAGGATGGGGAGGGTGGCAATTTCATTATTCCGCATGGTTTTCCATGCCAGATCCAGAGGTACGGTGTTGGTGAGCTCCGGGGGATGGTCAAAATCAAGATCGCGGATTTGCGTCCGCATATTCTGAATATACTCGGGAGGATCAACACCGAACATATCCAGCAGGCGGCGGGTTTCATCGTTGATGGCTCCGATACGGACAGCCTTATACTCCCGCATGCCGAGCGCGTTGCGCAGCGCTGCATAAGACAGGGAAGCGACGATAGAATCGGTGTCCGGGTTGCGATGCCCGGTGACATATATTTCGCTCATAAGATACCTCCGGAGAAAAAGAAAACTGACAATGGAAAGCAGGGAATGAAAGAATAAACGATGTGAATAATATTATACCCTGAAATGACGGACGAATGCAAGAAAAAACTGAGGCCGGTTTTCAGCAGGGAGAGAACAGAAAAACTGAAAAAACATGCTGCAATGCTACTTTCTGCTTGATTTCAGGCGGCTATGCGTATATAATAGAGCGTCAGTGTGTGAAAGGATTCACATACTGAAGTAATCACAGACAGGAGAGTTTTATGGAACAGATAAACCTGAAGCTGATTGATGACATTCTGGAAAAGCACGGAAATGACAAGACCAGAATCATATCCATTATGCAGGAAGTGCAGGGAATATATCGTTACCTGCCGAAAGAAGCACTGCAGCATATTGCAAAGAAAGTCGGTATCAGTGAGGCAAAGATCTATGGCGTGGCAACATTTTACGGAAACTTTTCCCTGGACGCCAAGGGCAAGTATGTTCTGAAAGTATGCCGCGGAACCGCCTGCCATGTACGCCGTTCGGAAAAGATACTGGAAGCACTGTATGAAGCAATCGGTATCAGCCCGGATCAGGAATCTTCCGATGACGGATTGTTTACAATAGAAATTGTCCACTGCCTTGGCGCCTGCGGGCTTGCCCCTGTCGTTATGGTGAACGATGACGTACATTCGGCCATGACACCGGAAAAGGCGAAAGCTATGATTCAGGAAATCCGTGAGAAGGAGGGAATGTAATGCGTACAAGACTGGAAACGCTTGAACAGTTCAAGGAGTATCAGGAGATCTTCAGAAAAGCGTTTGAAGCAGAAAAACGCAAAGTTCTCGTCTGCTGCGGCACAGGCTGTGTTGCCGGCGGAAGCCTTAAAATTTACGAAGCGCTGAAAACGCGAATGGCCGAACTGGGCCTGAAGACAGAAGTGGAACTAGCCATGGAACCGGAAGCCGATGTGATCGGCGTGAAAAAGTCAGGCTGCCCCGGCTTCTGTGAGATGGGCCCGCTGGTACGCATAGAACCGGAAGGCTGGCTGTATACCAAGTGCAGGCGGGCAGATGTTGACGAGATCATCGAGAAAACGATCATCGGCGGAGAATACATCGAGCGGCTGGGATACAACAAGGGCGACAGGCTTTATAAAAAGCTGGAGGATATTCCGTTCTATAAACTGCAGACAAGGCGCATGCTGGAGTACTGCGGGCACATTGATGCGGAATCCATTGAAGAGTATATTGCCATCGGCGGATACAGCGCGCTTGCGAAAGCCCTTTTTGAGATGGAACCGCAGGGAATCATCGACGAGATCAGCGATTCCGGTATCCGCGGACGCGGCGGTGCAGGCTTCCCGATGGGAAAGAAATGGGCTCAGGTTGCAGCGCACAAGGAATCTCCGAAGTTCATTGTCTGCAACGGCGATGAGGGTGACCCGGGAGCATTTATGGACTGCTCCTGCATGGAAGGCGTTCCGAACAAGGTGATTGAAGGCATGATCATTGCAGGAATCGCAACGGAATCGGAAGAAGGATATATCTATGTACGTGCAGAGTATCCGCTGGCCGTACAGCGGCTGCGCAATGCCATTTCCCAGGCGGAAGAGCTCGGACTGCTGGGTGACAACATACTCGGCAGCGGGAAAAACTTCCATCTGCGCATCAACCAGGGTGCAGGCGCATTCGTCTGCGGTGAAGGTTCGGCTATGACGGCATCCATTGAAGGAAACCGCGGGATGCCGCGCACCAAACCCCCGCGCTCTGTCGACAAGGGCCTGTTCAATGCACCGACCTGCCTGAACAATGTGGAAACCTTTGCAAATGTACCGGATATTATCGCAAAAGGCGCGGTCTGGTTCAAATCAGTCGGCACAGAAGGAAGCACGGGAACAAAGACCTTTGCGCTGACAGGCAATGTCGTCAATACCGGCCTGATAGAAGTGCCGATGGGGACAACCCTGAGAGAGGTTGTCTACGATATCGGCGGAGGCATTAAAAACGGCAAGGAGTTCAAAGCGGTTCAGATCGGCGGACCTTCCGGGGGTTGCCTGACTAAAGATCATCTCGACCTGCCGATGGACTTTGACTCGCTGAAAAAGGTTGGCGCGATTATCGGGTCCGGCGGTCTTGTCGTCATGGATGAAGACTCCTGCATGGTGAACATTGCCAAGTTCTTTATGGACTTTATCTGCAATGAAAGCTGCGGAAAGTGCACTCCATGCCGTGAAGGAACGACCCGTATGCTGGATATTCTGACCAGGATTACGGAAGGAAACGGAAGAGACGGCGACATTGAGCAGCTGAAAGAGCTGGCCAAGATGGTTATGAGTTCTTCTCTCTGCGGACTCGGAAAGACTGCGCCGAACCCGGTGCTCTCTACACTTCAGAACTTTGAGGAAGAATACCGCGAGCATATTTATGACAAGAAATGTCGCACCGGCACCTGCAAGAAGCTGACAACGCTTGTGATTGATCCGGAGAAGTGCATCGGCTGTACGAAGTGCGCGCGCAACTGCCCGGTCAATGCAATTTCCGGTACGGTGAAACGCCCGCACAGCATCGACCCCACCAAGTGCATCAAGTGCGGTACCTGTAAGACAGGATGCCCGGTGCATGCAATCAAGGAGGCTTGACATATGGCTGAAAAAATGATGATCATTGACGGGATACGGTGCCCGTTCACCAATGAACGTAATGTACTGGAAGTAGCCCGCAACAATGGAATTGACATTCCGAGCCTCTGCTACTGCGAGAATCTCTCCATCTACGGCGGCTGCCGTCTCTGCCTTGTGGAGAATGAGCGCGGTGCGATGGATGCGGCCTGCTCCATGGCTCCCCGGGACGGACTGGTTGTCTTCACGCATTCCCAGAAAGTGCTGAACAGCCGCAGAATGACGCTGGAACTGCTGATGAGCAGCCACCGGGCAGACTGCCTGACCTGCGATATGAGCGGGAAGTGCAAGCTGCAGGAATACTGCCACCGCTACGGCGTTGAAAAATCCCCCTTTGAAGAAAACACCTATAACCACGACCCGATCGACGACAGCTCCAGATGCATAGTGCGCGATCCGGGCAAATGCATCCTCTGCGGGCTGTGCGTGAGAATGTGCAGCGAAGTGCAGAATATTGCCGCCATTGATTTTACACAGCGTGGCAAGAGAACGTTTGTGAGCCCGGGATTCGGGAAGGTGATGAATGAGACCAGCTGTGTGGGCTGCGGCCAGTGCGCAGCTGTATGCCCGACTGGTGCCATCACAATCAGAAATGAAATTCCAAAAATGTGGAAGTTCCTGCAGGACAACACTAAAAAAGTAGTTGTACAGTTTGCTCCGTCCGTACGAGTTGGCCTGGCAGAGGAATTCGGTATGCCGGCAGACAAACCTGTGACAGGGAAACTTGTAACAGCGCTGAAGCGGCTTGGTGCGGATGTTGTCTATGACACGAACCTGACCGCCGACCTGACAATTCTGGAAGAAGCACAGGAATTCCTCAACAAAGTAAAAACCGGAGCAAAGCTGCCGATGTTTACCTCCTGCTGCCCAGGCTGGATACAGCATGTGGAACATGCGCATCCGGAGCTTATGCCGCAGGTTTCCACTGCGGGAAGCCCGATGGAAATGTTCGGCGCACTGATCCGCCAGCAGTTTAAAAACGAGGATGTTTACTCTGTAGCCATCATGCCCTGCACGGCCAAGAAATTTGAAGCCGGCCGCCCGGAGCTGGAAAAGGACGGGAAACGACTGATTGATCTGGTTCTGACCACACAGGAACTGGCCAGAATGATCAAGGAAGCGGGTATCGATTTTGCAAATCTGCCGGAATCGACGGCAGACCAGCCGCTTGCCAATTATACAGGTGCCGGCGTCATCTTCGGAGTAACCGGCGGTGTGACGGAAGCGGTTATCCGCTACGTACTGGCTGACTCTTCGCCAGATACACTGCAGACGATAGCTGAATGCGGCGTACGCGGACTGCAGGGCATCAAGGCATTTGAAGTTGCCGCAGGCGACCTGAAGCTGCGTATTGCAGTGGCTAACGGACTCGGCAATGCCGACAAGCTGATTGAAAAAGTGGAAACCGGCGAGGAATACTTCGACTTTATTGAAGTAATGGCCTGCCCGAACGGCTGCATCGGCGGGGGCGGACAGCCTCCTGCTTCCAACAGACGGAAAGCAGAAAGAGAAAAGGCAATCTTTACAGAAGATGCCGCCTGTGTTTACAAGATTCCGCAGGAGAATCCCGATCTGAAATACGTCTATGATGAACTGATGCAGGGACGTGCACATGAACTGCTGCACATCCACTACCCGCTGCATCACGCAGCTGAATAATCCCGCAATTGACAAAGACTGCTCCCCGGTTTACAATCGGAGAGCAGCTTTTATTTGATAAGGGAGCCAAAAATGAAAGAATACAGCTATGAGAAAACCGTTAAAAATCCGGCGGTGTTTGCAGACAACCGTCTGCCTGCACACTCCGATCATATTGCCTACAGAACAGAAGAAGAACTGGAAGCAGGAGAGAGCAGTTTTCGCTTTTCTCTTGACGGCGTATGGAAATTCCATTATGCGAGGAACATCCATGCTGCACCGGAGGGCTTCTGGCAGAAAGGTTATGATCTGTCCGGCTGGGACAGCATCCATGTTCCGGCACATATCCAGATGGAAGGCTATGATGTGCCGGCCTATGTTAATACCCAGTATCCCTGGGATGCCTGGGAGGAGCTTAAAGCGGGGGAGATTCCGGAGTACTTCAACCCGGTTGCAGACTATGTAACGGAATTTACTGTACCGGAAAGCTTCTGCAAAGAAGAAGTCAACATCTCTTTTCAGGGAGTGGAGAGCGGGTTTGTGCTGTGGCTGAACGGAGAATACATCGGATACAGTGAGGACAGCTTTGATGTTTCGGAGTTTCGCCTGACAGACAAGCTGAAAGACGGTGTGAACCGCCTGGCAGTACGCGTATTCAAATGGACCCCGGGCAGTTGGTTTGAGGATCAGGACTTTTACCGTTTTTCTGGCATTTTCCGCAGCGTATATCTGGAGATGCTGCCGGATACAGCTGTGCTGGATCTCTCCGTGATACCGGAAGTCAGCGAAGATTACAGCAGAGGATTTGTTGCTGTCACGGCAGCGTGCAGGGGAAGCGGTTCTGTCTGTGCGGAGATCTGCGGCAGAACAGCTATCGGAACCATCGAAAACGGCAAGGCAGAATTACATCTGGAACTTGAAGCCCCTAAACTATGGAGCGCGGAGAAGCCGAACCTTTATAACCTGCGGTTTGAAATAAGAGACAGAGGCGGCAATGTTGCGGAAGTGCTGGAGCAGAAAATCGGCTTCCGGAAATTTGAGATAAAAGATGGGTTGATGCTCCTTAACGGCAAGAGAATTGTATTCAAGGGTGTAAACCGCCATGATTTCAGTTCTGCAACAGGCCGAGTGCCGAACAGGGAAGAGCTGCTGCAGGATATTGTCACCATGAAACGCCACAACATCAACGCCATCCGGACTTCACACTATCCCAACCAGTCGGCGCTGTACGGACTGTGTGATGAATACGGACTATACGTGATCGATGAAAACAACATGGAAACGCATGGCAGCTGGGACGCTCTGATGAGGGGGAAAATAACACCGGAGCAGGTCATCCCGAAAGATCATGAAGAATATCTGCCGCTGCTGCTTGACCGCGTCAATTCCCTTTACCAGAGAGATAAAAACCATGCGTGCGTTCTGATCTGGTCCTGCGGAAATGAGGCATACGGGGGAAAAGTCATCTATGAAATGAGCGAACTTTTCCGCAGACTTGACGGCAGAAGACTGGTGCATTACGAAGGCATACGGGCAGACAGGAGCTATCCTGCCACCAGTGACATGGAGAGCCAGATGTACACGCCGGTAAAGGAAATTGAAGTATTTCTGAAAGAGCATCCGGAGAAGCCGTTTATCTGCTGCGAATACACGCACGCTATGGGGAATTCCTGCGGCGCGATGCATAAGTATACTGAACTGTCAGACCGGGAACCGCGGTATCAGGGCGGCTTTATCTGGGATTATGTAGATCAGTCCATCTGGAAAAAGGACCGCTACGGAAAGTGGTTTCAGGCATATGGAGGAGATCACGGGGAACGGCCCACAGATTACAACTTCAGCGGCAACGGCATTGTGTACGGAGGAGACAGAAAACCCTCTCCGAAGATGCAGGAAGTAAAATACAATTATCAGAATATCTCCGTGAGTTTTAACGGGATGAGCTTCACAGTAAAGAACAAAAATCTGTTTGTAAATACAGACGAGTACCGTGCTTTTGCAATTCTTCTGAAAGACGGAGAAGAAGAGCTGAAAGAGGAACTGTTCATCGCTGTACCACCACTGGCAGAAGGAAAATTTACGTTGCCTGAGCGCGTTATGCAGAGAATGGCTGTGCTGGAAAAAGCGACCGTATCGCTCGGAAAAAAACCGCCCGAATTTGCCGTAACTATCTCCTTTGTGCTGAGAGAGAGTACACTCTGGGCAGAGAGCGGACATGAAGTGGCCTTTGGACAGACTGTTTTCAAACGGCCTGTCAGAAGCTACAGCAGCGAGGCACCGCTGACAGTGGTGTATGGCAAATGGAACGTCGGAGTACGAGGAAAAGCTTTCTCTGCTCAGTTTTCCTCCATCAAACCGGGACTTACCTCTTATGAATATAACGGGAAAGAAATGATTGAAGCAATTCCTATGCCGAACTTCTGGCGGGCACCGAATGATAATGACCGCGGGAACAATATGCCGCAGCGGTATGCACAGTGGAAGATCGGCAGTATGTATCTCCATGCGAACAGCTGGGAGAATCCGGAAACATGCCCTTCTGTTGAAAAGAAAGAGCACAGCGTTCTTGTCTCCTACCGGTATGAAATGCCGACTGAACCGAAAAGCGCCTGCGAGCTTCAGTACGAAGTGTTCGGAGACGGCGTCATCCAGACAACGCTGCAATACAGCGCTGTCAAAGGCCTGCCGGACATGCCGGAATTCGGAGTGCTGTTCAAGCTCAATGCCGATTATGACCACGTACAATGGTACGGCCTCGGACCGGAAGAAACCTATATCGACCGGCAGAAAGGCGCAAAGCTTGGAATTTACAGAAAAACCGTGCAGGAAAACCTCGCAAAATACCTGGTGCCACAGGAATGCGGAAATAAGTGCGGTGTACGCTGGGCCAAAGTGACAGACCGGAAAGGGAGGGGAATGGAATTCTTCGGCGATGAACTGTCAGTGAATGTACTCCCCTTTACGCCGCATGAACTGGAAAATGCCGAGCATCCCTATGAGCTGCCGGAAGTGCACTATACAGTGGTGCGCGTAGCCCTGCAGCAGATGGGCATTGCCGGGGATGACAGCTGGGGTGCCAAAACACATGAGGAATATCTGCTGCCGAAGGAAAAGGATCTCAGCTTTACTTTCTGCTTCAGAGGAATATAAATTCAAAACAGGAGGAATAATCAATGAATACCGATAAGACAATCAACAATCTGAAACTGCGCGGTTTTCAGGTATCCTGCTTTTCAACTGCAGCGGAAGCCGTGGACTATCTCAGCAGACAAATTTGCGGAACCAGCGTCGGCATAGGTGGTTCCAAAACGGTGGATCAGATCGGGCTGTATGACAAGCTCTGTGAAAATAACGAAGTGTTCTGGCACTGGAAAAACAGCGCTCCAGACACAAGAGCAAAGGCAAATGACGCTGACATCTATATCAGCGGAGCCAATGCCATTTCGGAAAACGGTGAAATTCTGAACATTGACGGAATGGGTAACCGCCTTGCCGGACAGATCTGGGGACACAAAAAGGTATATATTATCAGCGGAACAAACAAAATCTGCCCCGACTTTGAATCTGCCCTCTATCGTGCGAGAAATACGGCTGCCGTGGAAAACTGTAAGCGCTTTGCCGGCAAACAGCCGTGCCAGATCGACGGGAAATGTCATGACTGCCGCAGCCAGGACAGAATATGCAGAGCGCTGCTGGTGCTCTGGGGCCCGATGATGGGGATGGAGACAGAAATTGTTCTGATTGACCAGGAACTCGGTATGTAAAAATCTGCTCTTTGGCCAAAGCCGTAAAGTATTTATGTCTTTCTTTAGCGAAGCACTTTCCCACATTCCCATTTTCCTTTTCTTTTTCAATATTCTGTTTTTTCCAAAAGGGAAAGTAAGGAAAGAACAAAAACGGAATTCTTTTCCTGCGGTCTGCGGTATAAATCAGGACTTGTTCGATTCCGGAGAAAACATACAGAATGAGAGTATTATGGTTTGACTACAGCCGGCAGAAACATTACTGCGTTTACTGCCTGACATCACCGGACGGGAAAGGGTATTTCGGGATAAGACGCTATGAGGCGGAGAAAATAAATAAGCCGGCGGCAGGATCAGTTCTGCCGCTGGCTTAAACGTTATTCTTCCTTATCAAACAGTTGGATTACAGAAGAGTATATCAGGCGAGGAAGCCGTTGATGATTTCCTCTTCCGCTTCCTGCTCGGTGAGGCCGAGCGTCATCAGTTTTGTCAGCTGTTCACCAGCTATTTTGCCGATAGCAGCTTCATGTACCAGGGAGGCGTCCACATTCCGGGCATCGAGAGAAGGGACTGCAAGAATAACAGCCTCATCCATGATAATGGAATCGCATTCCGTATGGCCCTTGCAAGGTGCATTGCCAATGACGCAGAGATCAAGCTTCTGATAAGATTTGTCTCTGGCAATGGAGCGGGAAACCACGTCGGCACTGCTGCCTTCACCCTGCAGATCCACGTGATAAACGCTCAGGGCACGCTGAACACCGTGTGTCATCAGCCTTTCACGCACAATCAGGCGGGCATTTTTTTTCAGCTCCGCTTTTGTAGTACGTTCCGTGGAGTCAACACCCTTGATCTGCACCATTTCCATCTCCATGATGCTGCCGTCTTCCATGTATACTTCCGTTACCGGATTAAGGATTCTTTTGCCCTTGCCGTCGCCGGAACCATAATGTTTTTCCACGTATTTTACATGCGCATTTTTGCCGATATAAAAGCGGTGAATACCGTCGTGTTCGGAATCCTGCATGCCACAGTTATCAATACCGCAGCCGGCAACTATTACAACGTCGCTGCCCTCTCCAATATAAAAGTCATTATAAACGGTTTCCTTCAGACCGCTCTCGGAAAGAACAACCGGAATATGCACACTCTCATGCACCGTACCGGGTTTGATGCGGATATCAATACCGCTGCCGTTTTCCTTGGAGGTGATATCTATGTTTGCAGTTGTATTTCTCCCGGCGAGACCTCCGTTTGCACGGAAATTATAGGCGCCTGCAGGCACTTCATGCAGATCGGCAACTTCGCGGATCAGCCTTTTTTGGATTTCATCAAGCTTTACCATAACATTACTCCTTCATCAGCTTGCTGCAGGCATCCTGTGCAGAAGCCGTGCCAATCAGCCGGGGATAGATTTCTTCGCGTGAGCCCTGCTGTTCAATCTGCCCGTCGGAAAGCACCGCAATTTCATCGGCGATTTTCAGGATGCGTTCCTGATGGGAAATGATCACCATGGAGCTGTCCCGGATATTGCTGCGCATCCCTTCAAAGATACGGATCAGATTCCGAAAGCTCCAGAGATCGATACCGGCTTCCGGCTCGTCAAATACTGTCAGCCGGGCAGCCCGGGCCATTACCGTGGCAATTTCAATCCGCTTCAGTTCACCGCCGGACAGGGAGGCGTTCACCTCTCTGTTGATATAATCCCGTGCGCAGAGCCCGACTTCGGACAGGTATTCGCACGCTTCAGAAATCGAGAGTTTTTTCCCGGCTGCAATACGGAGGAGTGTGAGTACCTGGATGCCTTTGAAACGTACCGGCTGCTGAAAAGCGTAGGCAATACCCAGTTTGGCCCGCTCCGTAATACCGAGATCCGTAATATCTTCCTCATCCAGCAGGATGCTACCGGAGGTTGGCTTTTCAATGCCGGCAATCAGCTTTGCAAGGGTAGATTTTCCACTTCCATTGGGACCTGTGATCACCAACAGTTTACGATCCTCCACAACGAGGTTAAGGTTGTGGAGGATTTCTTTTTTTATTCCGTCATTATCTACTGTAAAAGTAATATTTCTGAGTTCGAGCATGATTTGATGTCCTTACAATCTTATGGTGTGTTAGAGTATTATAACTGTTTTCTGCTGTTTCGTCAATAAAGGGGTTTCTTTTTTGGCGGAGTTCATGTATAATAACCCATATTATCGAGAAGTGAGTGCAGATCCATGAAAAAACTTAAAACCTGTTATGTACTACCAGGCAAACTGCCGGTTATTCTTGCCGAGTTTCTGATTGTAATCTCGGCAGCGGCAGCGTTTGCTCTTTCACTGCACATGAAAAACTTCGGGATTCGTGCTGTTTTGCTGCTGGCCGCAACATGCTGGTTCGTGGCTATCATAGGCAGAAGGGGAAAGGAGCTGTTTTATCGTACAGCCATACCTTCTGCGCTGATCTTTCTGCTTGTCCTGCTTCCTGTGGACAAAGGCTGGCAGCGGGCAGCGGTTATCCTGCTTTGTCTTACCGCGGCCATATTTTACGGGATTGCGGTATCCGGCATGCTGACAAAAAAAGCGGCTATTCCGGCAGTAGGAATCTGCACGATTTCAGCAGCTGTCGTCAAAGGGCAGTTCACTCTGCAGGGGCTGCTGCCCTGCGGGCTGGCGCTGTGCAGTTTTATTCTGCTTCTTGCCGCTATGAAAGAACATGATGACGGAGCTTATCACCGCTTCTGGGGCGACCGCCCCGACGGACGGCTTGTCCGCTCGCTCGACCCTATGACCTATGTCGGCATTTATGCGATGCCGGTCCGCAACGGCGCACACACCATGTTTGCGGATACGCTGGATGTTACGGAAATGGATCACTATATCCACGCAAAGCGGAGAGAAGATCTCCCGCATCTTTCCACACTCCAGATTTTTCTGACTGCCTATTGCCGGGCGGTTGCAGAATATCCGATGATCAACCGCTTTATTTCCGGACAGAAGCTCTACACCCGTGACGGACAGATCGTCTTTAACATGACGATAAAAAAGAAAATGACGATTGAAGGGGAAGAGACGGTTGTAAAGCTTCACCTTACGCCGGAAGAGACGCTTTATACTGTCAGCGAGAAAGTGGAAAGGCTTTTTGAAGAAGGGCGCAAGGGAGACGATCTGGAATTTGACAATGTGGCGGGCATCATCCGCATCATCCCCGGACTTCTGAAAAAGTTCGTCTTCTGGCTGCTGAAGCTGATGGATTACTTCGGATTGATTCCGGAAGCGCTGCTGGAAGTCAGCCCTTTCCACGGATCAATTTTCTTCACCTCTATGGCGTCGCTCGGAATTCCGCCGGTGTTTCATCACCTGTACGATTTCGGCAACCTGCCGGTTTTCCTCTGTATGGGGGATAAATACAAAAAGAAGGAACAGAAAGACGACGGAAGTTTTGAAACACGGAAGTACATGACATATACCGTTGTTTCCGATGAACGCATCTGCGACGGCTTCTGCTATTCCAGGGGACTCAAGGCTTTCAAGCGCTATCTGCAGCACCCGGAGCTGCTGGAACAGCCGCCCGAAACCGTGAAGTATGATGTTCCGTGAAAAATAATAAGTGACAAAAAATGTGACAGAATTCCTTTTACGGAGTTCTGCCACATTTTTTATGAAAATGGATTTACTACCGGAAGAGAATCGCAGTTGCAAAGCCGAAATAAACCAGCAGGGAAAGCGCATCTACGATGGTTGTGATGAAAGGGCTGGACATGACGGCGGGGTCGAAGCCAAGCTTATTGGCAATCATCGGCAAGGTGCAGCCTATGATTTTGGCTACCAGAATAGTTACTGCCATGGTTGCACAGACAACAAAGGCCACCGTGACCGTTACTTCGTCATTGCCGAGCATCATCTTGTCAATGAGGATGATTTTTATAAAGCAGACTGTTGCCAGCGTAATGCCGCACAGCACGGCAGTCTGGATTTCCTTCCAGATCACAGCGGCAAGATCTTTAAACTCCAGTTCACCGAGCGAAAGGGCACGGATAACCG
>JAEEGH010018162.1_pt1 | contig 14898 bp, 12 predicted proteins | sample 9134181 | NCBI WGS metagenome assembly JAEEGH01 (sample SAMN16246544, study PRJNA631951) | gut metagenome | biome: gut microbiome; feature: rumen; material: DP-attached | host: Bos | place: Iran: Karaj | collected 2018-10 | reverse complement strand
ATGTTTATGCGTTGGCGGCCGCGCATGATGCTGCTCACATGTACGCCGAAGCGATTGCGCGATTGCAACTGTTGCAGCGTCTTCCCTGCCCATTCCGACTCTTCGGGCACGTCGAACTCGCTGATGTGTATGTCACGGTCGAGCAATCTGCCTTCGAACAAAGGACGGCGGCGCCCGTGCACCTGTGCCTCTATCTCGCGCGAACGCAGATTATTAACAAACACACGCTCAAGTTTTATGCTCCTCCGCTTCAGACTTCTCGACATTATCATCAATACCACAGCCACCACGGCAACGGTTATTATCACCGCATTCTTGAAATGTCCGAGATGGTTTATAATATAAAAGAGGAATGTGGCAGCTATTGCTATGCGGATGAGTACAGTGAAAAGGAGTGGCAGACGGTTCACCCTGCTTTCGGTCCACAATGCGCGAAACTCCTCCGAATGGTTCTTCTTCATCACCATGGCCCTGAGGAATGGCGATATGAACATCACCGTCAGCAATCCACATAGTGCGTTGGCCCACCATTCTTTGCCCCACGATGGCATAATCTTGTGTGCTAGTGGCAGGAAGAAGGCGAACATTATAACTATGACAGCAATGGAGAGAATGGAGTACACTACCACGTAAAGCGATATCTGACTCAGCAGTTTCTTCCAGTTGCTCTGCTCTGTCGCCGTTGTCTGGTGGTTTCCGCTAATGCGGCTCAGGCGTCGCAGCCATCGCCTGGGCAGCTTTCTCTCAAGCAGTTCATAGCACGGTTCGGCAGCACGTATCATATAAGGTGTGATGAATGTCGTAATCACTGATACCGCCACGACCACAGGGTAGAGGAAGTTGCTTATCACTCCGAGCGACAGTCCGAGCGATGCAATGATGAATGCGAACTCGCCTATCTGCGCCATGGAGAATCCGCAGCGCAGGGCTTGTTTCAGAGGTTGTCCGGAGAGTACATAGCCAAAAGTGCCGAGGGTGCTCTGGCCTATGAGAATGGCAAGTGTGATGACGATGATAGGGAAGGCGTAGTCGATGAGAATCTGTGGTTGTACGAGCATACCTACAGACACGAAGAACACGGCTCCGAAGAGGTTCTTTACTGGCTCTACTACCTTTATTATCTTGTCAGCCTCCACGGTCTCAGCAAGGATGCTGCCCATGATGAAAGCTCCGAATGCGCTTGAGAATCCTACCTGTGTGCTTATGACAGCCATCAGACAGCATAAGCCGAGCGACACGATGAGAAGTGTTTCGGAGTTCATCAGCTTGCGTACGCTTCGCAGGAATATTGGTATTACGAAGATACCCACCACGAGCCATACGGTGAGGAAGAAGGCGATGCGGAGTATCGAGTTCACCATCTGGCTGCCGTCGGGCGAGTTGCCGCTTGCCACCGCACTCAGCATCACCATCATGACGATGGCGAGGATGTCTTCAAGGATAAGCACGCTCATCACTATGCCCGCGAATTTCTGTTGGCGCAGTCCGAGGTCGTCGAATGCCTTGTATATGATTGTTGTTGACGACATGGCGAGCATACCGCCGAGGAATATGCAGTTTATCTGGCTCCAGGAGAACAGTTTTCCCACGCAGATGCCCAAGAGCATCATGGAGAAGACAATGGTGAGGGCGGCTATGATGGGCGCACTTCCCATCTTGAGAATCTTCTTGAAGGAGAAGTCGAGACCGAGGGAGAAGAGCAGGAACATCACGCCGATGTCAGCCCATGACTGTATGTTCTCCTTATCTACCGCAAGGGGGAGGAGCGGCATGTGGGGAGAGACGAGGAAGCCTGCCACTATGTATCCGAGTACGAGTGGCTGCTTTAGTTTCTTGAACAGCAGGGTCACGATGCCAGCCACGATGAGGATGACAGCGAGATCCTGGACTAAGGATGGGATTTCGGACATAGGATATAAAGACCCACCCCCTTACCCCTCCCATAAAGGGAGGGGAGTATATAGTTTTTATCGCTATGGAGGATAGGTGTTATGATTTTGTGTTGATATGTTTTGATTTGAAATACTAACTACTCCCCTCCCTCTACGGGAGGGGCTGGGGGAGGGTCTTTATGATCACCTCCATCGCCTTCTCCATCACCTGTACGGAGATGAATTCGTAAGGGCCGTGGAAGTTCACGCCACCTGCGAAGATGTTAGGGCAGGGCAGACCCATGAACGAGAGTTGGGCACCGTCGGTACCGCCGCGGATAGGCATTACCTTCGGTTTCACGCCGACCTCTTCCATCGCCTTGAGCACGTTGTTGATGATGTGCATCTGAGGGTCAATCTTCTCCTTCATGTTATAATACTGGTCGGTGACTGTCACCTCGCAGATGTCAGAGCCGTAGCGTTCGTTTATGATCTCGCCACACTTGCACATGAATGCCTTGCGCTCCTCGAAAATCTTGCGGTCGTGGTCGCGTATGATACATGACAGACGAGCCTTCTCCACATTGCCCTCCATGCCTGTGAGGTGGTAGAAACCCTCGTAGCCTTCGGTTGTCTCAGGTGTCTCGGAAGAAGGAATCAGGGCTGCAAACTCGGTAGCGATGCGTGCAGCATTTATCATCTTGCTCTTGGCATAGCCAGGATGAACGCTCGTGCCTGTGATGTTAATCTTGGCAGAGGCAGCGTTGAAGTTCTCGTATTCCAGTTCGCCAATGTCGCCGCCATCCATAGTGTAAGCCCAGTCGCAACCGAACTTCTCAACGTTGAAGTGGTGGGCGCCCATGCCTATCTCCTCGTCGGGATTGAAGGCTATGCGAATGTCGCCATGCTCTATCTCTGGATGCTCTCGCAGATAGACCATAGCCTGCACGATTTCTGCGATGCCAGCCTTGTCGTCAGCACCGAGTAGGGTAGTGCCGTCGGTAATGATAAGGTCCTCGCCTATGTGCTCTAAGAGTTCTGGGAATTTCTCGGGAGAAAGCTCCATGCCCTCAACCCTTCCTTGCGTTATGACCTTTCCGTCATAGGACTTGACAATCTGCGCCTTGATATTAGCGCCAGAGCAGTCGGGGGATGTGTCATAATGGGCGATGAAGCCGATTGTAGGCACCTGCTTGGAGGTATTGCCCTTGAGAGTGGCATAGATATATCCCATGTCGTCCATCTCCACATCGGAGAGTCCCTCGGCTATGAGTTCGTCTCTTAGGAAACGGGCGAAGACGAGTTGCTTGGCAGTACTTGGAACGGTACTGCTATCTTCACTTGACTGGGTATCAAACTGAGTGTATCTGATAAAACGTTCGGTAATAGTCATAAAAGTTAAAAGGGATAGCTGTTTTAATTTTCAATAACGCTTACAAAGTTAGCGATAAATTTTGAGAAATGTTCTATTTTATGGAAATTATATTGTTTATTACGTATATTTTTTGTTTTGTGAATAAAAATTATTACCTTTGTCGAACTTATTCGATAAAATTACAAACAATAATAATATAACATCCTTCCCTTTGGGAAGGCTTGGTTAGGCTTATGATAATAGGCATTGGTGAGACTATTCTCGATATAATTTTCAAGAACGACCAACCGGTAGCTGCAGTTCCGGGTGGCAGTACTTTCAACGCTTTGATATCTCTTGGCAGGGTGCTAAGACCCTCTAAATCTCCCTTAAAGGGGAACTTGGAAGGCGATAGCAGCTCTCTCCCTTCAAGGGGGAACGGGGAGGGGGTTGTCTTCGTTTCAGAAGTTGGAACCGACCACGTTGGCGACATCATCGTCAGTTTCCTTGCGGAAAATGGTGTGTCGGCTGAGTATGTAAATCGCAGGAAGAATACCAAGTCGCATATCTCACTTGCATTCCTTGACGAGCATAATGATGCGCAGTATCAATTCTATAAGGATCATGCAAATGTTTCGATAGAGAATAAGTTCCCAGAGGTGAAGAAAGGTGATATAGTGGTTTTCGGCTCTTTCTTCGCTGTAAATCCTGTATTGCGCCCACTTGTAAAGGCATTTCTTGAGAGTGCATATAAGGCTGGTGCGTTCATCTATTATGATATCAATTTCCGCGCATCTCATATTGATGATATACCTTTCATTCTCCCTGCCATTATTGAGAATATGAAGATGTCAACGGTAGTTAGGGGCTCGCTTGAGGATTTCCAGTATCTCTATACTACACCAGAAAATCCTCTTTCTGCTGCGGAGGTCTATGAGCGGTATATCAAGCCATATTGCCCTTGTTTTATCTGTACTAACGGAGGCAAGCCAGTTGAGTTGTTTACTCCTGCGCTTCGTGCTGAGTTCCCGTCAACTCCTGTTGAGACGGTAAGTACCATCGGGGCAGGTGATAACTTTAATGCCGGCTTTGTGTATGGCGTTGACAAGGCATACGGAGAAGGAAAGGAACTTGCGTTTGACAAGATGCCTGTTGAGGCTTGGCAACCGCTAATTGCCTACGGACAGCGTTTCTCAAGTGCCGTTTGTCAGTCGTTTGATAACTATGTAGATAAAGATTTTTGCGTATCATGATTAGATTGTCTCTTTCGTTCGTGCTTGTCGCTTTCCTTTGCTTAGGCTTTGCTTCCTGCAAGGCTGAAGGCAACGGCTCTGCCAACGAGGTACAGTCTGATAGTGTTGCGGTAACGTCTGATTCCCAATATATTATCCAATATCAGGATGATGCGTTCTATAAATTCCTTTGCTCTCTTCCACGAAAGAAGAGAATGGCGGAGATAAAGAATTATAAGGGCGAGGATGCAGGGATGAGCTATTATAAATATTGTGTGATTGACTTTCCGTTGCTTAGTCCTGTAGAGCAATGTGCGGATATTTGCATGCACTTGCGTGCTGAGTATTTCTACCGCCAGAAGCAGTATGACAAGATTCATTTTCATGATGTTGGCGGAAAGGACCATAAATATACAGGTGGCGCATCTCGTCAGGCTCTTAATGCCTATCTGAAAAAGATATACAACATATCGAATACGGCTTCTATGTATGCCGAGATGCAGATAGTTCCGTCGCTAAGTGACATTCGTCCGGGGGATGTGCTTATCTATCCTGCCAAGGGTAATAAACTTGGTCATGTGGTTATGGTTAGCGAGGTCGCAAAGGATGCCAAGGGTGATATCTACTTTCAGGTTATGCAAGGCTTCACCCCTGCTTGTGAACTGCATATTGTGAAGAATAATGATATTTCAGGAAACTCGCCTTGGTTCAAACTCGACCCAAATGCCGACGCAATTAAGATTGATAACTTCACTTTCAGAAAAGACCAGCTTAGACGTTGGAAATAAATACCCAAAATTGCAAACTTAGAGTTTACAAAAGTATTATTTTTTGCTAATTTTAGTACAAAATTGTTCTTTTTTTCTTTTTTCTTATAAAGAAATACTATATTTGTAGCCGTGAATAAAATTTCAAACTAATTTAAAACCTAAAAAATTATAACTATGGCTTACAAAGTAGAAAGAATTGAAGGTATTGGTTCTGTTTATGGTGAGAAATTGATTGCTGTTGGCATCAAGACTACAGAACAGCTTCTTGCTAAGTGTGCTACCCCAAAGGGACGTAAGGATCTTGAGAAAGAAACAGGTATTTCCGGCGCTCTTATCTTAAAGTGGGCAAATCATGCGGACCTTATGCGTATCAAGGGTGTTGCTGGTCAGTTCTCAGAGTTGCTCGAGGCTGCAGGTGTTGATACCGTTAAGGAGTTGAAGAATCGTGTGGCTGCTAATCTTCAGCCAAAGATGGAAGAGGTTAACCAAAAGAAGAACCTCGTAAACCGCGTTCCAAGTCTCTCTGAGGTTGAGAGAATGATTGCTCAGGCAAAGGAACTTAAGCCGATTATGACTTATTAAAGACCCACCCCCTTGCCCCTTCCCATAGAGGGAGGGGAGTAGAATGTACTTCTGATCATAAGGGGGTAAGGTGCAAGGCTTGACAAAATAAAATAAAAACAAAATACCAATCCAGTTCTTTTTTGAATCGGATTGGTATTTTCATTATGTGATTTTGTAATAATCCTTAATTATACTATTTACTCCCCTCCCTTTATGGGAGGGGCTAGGGGGTAGGTCTTCCCATTACTTGCTTTACTTTCTTGAACAGGTCGGAAGCAAAGACGAGTTCGTTAAGTTCCTCGTTGGTGCTATCCATTACCATGGTCTTGTCACCTTCCCATTCCTTTCTGCCCTTACAGATGAAAATGATATTGTCACCGATACCCATTACGGAGTTCATGTCGTGGGTGTTGATGATTGTCGTCATGCCGAATTCCTCTGTGATACTATGAAGAAGTTCGTCGATAACGAGTGATGTCTTTGGGTCGAGACCTGAGTTTGGCTCGTCGCAGAAAAGATACTTCGGATTGAGGACGATAGCACGAGCAATGGCTACACGCTTCTGCATACCGCCTGAAATCTCACCAGGGAACTTATGCTGCGCATCTATGAGGTTCACACGGTCAAGACATTCCTGAGCGCGACGCACACGCTCGTTATATGTCATCGTTGAGAACATATCGAGTGGGAACATCACGTTCTCAAGTACGTTGATAGAGTCGAAAAGGGCAGCCGACTGGAATATCATTCCCATCTCGCGGCGCATCTCTATCTTCTCACGCTTCGACATAGTGACAAAGTTACGCCCGTCGTAGAGAACTTCGCCCTTTGTCGGGTCGAAGAGTCCTACGAGGTTCTTCATCAGAACGGTCTTTCCTGAGCCTGACTGTCCGATGATGAGATTCGTCTTGCCATTCTCAAAAACTGCGTTTATATCCTTCAGTACTTCCTTGTCTTCGAAGGATTTATATAGGTGCTTAACTTCAATCATGATAGGAGTTGGGTGAGGAATACATCCGAGAAGAGGATGATGATACTGCTGTTTACTACTGCCGAGGTACTTGCCTTACCTACCTCTACCGAACCGCCTTCTACCGTATATCCGCAGAAGCTTGAAACGCTGGCGATGATGAAGGCGAAGACCGTACTCTTTATCAACCTCATCCATACAAACCATGAGTTGAAGGAATGCTGAAGACCGAGTGTGAGGTCATCAGGAGGAAGGATATGGCCTATATATGCCGTGGCGTATGCACCTATGATGCCCATTACGTCGGCAAAGATAACGAGGAACGGCATGAGTGTTATGAGTCCTAAGATCTTTGGCAGGATGAGGTAGCATGCAGAGTTTACGCCCATGATGTCAAGGGCATCAATCTGCTGTGTCACGCGCATAGTGCCAAGCTCGGAGGCTATGTTACTGCCCACTTTTCCAGCAAGGATAAGGCACATTATCGAACTTGAGAACTCAAGGAGCATGATCTCACGTGTGGTATAACCTGATACCCAACGAGGCATCCAAGGGCTCTGGATGTTGAGCTTCATCTGAATACAGATAACCGCACCTATGAAGAATGAGATAAGCAGTACGATGCCGATAGAGTCAACGCCGAGGGCTGACATCTCCTTGCTGTACTGTTTTAGGAACATACGCATCCTCTCAGGGCGTGAGAATGCACGTCCCATCAGGATAAGGTATCTTCCGAGAATGTTGAGGTATTTATATACTATCATTAATTACAAATTACAATCTTTCAATTCCCCTTTGGGGGAAGCTGCGTGCAACGTGTGAAGCATTTTCGCACGAAAAAATAGTGCTTGTCAGTCATAGGGCTGGGGCACGTTTTTAATTATTGAGTGCAAAATTACTCAAAAAATATGTAAAAACTGAATTTTTCATATTAGTTTTTCATGCAAAGGTGTGTTTTTAGAGTTTATTTTCGTAATTTTGCACTCGCAGAAAGGAAATTCGACTTACGTCGGCTTGTTTTTGGAAAGTAAATGCCCAGTAAATTATATCCAGTAAATTTCAAATTTATAATTTACTGATTCAATTTATTCCTAATTTACTTTCAGAAAAGAAACAAATTTACTTTCCGTCAAATAGGGCGTAAACCCGTTTAAAATTTCAAGGAATGTCAGAAGAATTGGAAAGAAAAACCCTTCGAACGGAGGGACTTGTTAAGATATACGGAAAGCGTACCGTCGTGAATGACGTCTCGTTTACGGTTACGCAAGGTGAGATCGTAGGTCTGCTCGGCCCTAATGGTGCGGGTAAGACCACGTCTTTCTATATGACTACCGGACTTGTCGTGCCTAATGCCGGTCATGTGTATATCGACGATACCGAGATTACGAGCATGCCGGTTTATAAACATGCCCGTAATGGCGTTGGCTATCTGCCACAGGAGGCGAGTGTGTTCCGTAAGATGAGCGTGGAGGATAATATCCTTTCTGTGCTCCAGATGACGGGCAAGCCTCGTGAGTATCAGATGGAGAAGTTGGAGAGCCTTATCAAGGAGTTCTCTTTGCAAAAAGTGCGTAAGAACCTTGGCGACCAGCTATCGGGTGGTGAGCGTCGTAGAACGGAGATTGCACGATGCCTTGCCATCGAACCTAAGTTTATCATGCTCGACGAGCCTTTTGCAGGCGTTGACCCTATCGCGGTTGAGGAAATCCAGAATGTGGTATGGCATTTGAAGCATCGTAACATCGGTATCCTCATAACCGACCATAACGTGCACGAGACGCTTAACATTACCGACCGCGCATATCTTCTGTTTGAGGGTAGAATCCTCTTCCATGGCACGCCTGACGAGCTTGCCAATAATCAGGTGGTAAAAGAAAAATATCTCGGAACAAACTTCAAGTTGCAGAAGAAAGTATTTAAGGAGATATAAAAGACCCACCCCCGGCCCCTCCCGTAAATGGAGGGGAGTATATAGTATCAGAACAACTCATTTTACATAAATACGAAAGCGACAAGATCAGAAAAATCTGAACTTGTCGCTTATATGTTGTCCCATCCGATTTTTATTGCTAAAAGACAAACTACTCCCCTCCATTTATGGGAGGGGCTGGGGGTGGGTCTGTAAGGTCAGTATTATTATATAGCAAACCACCTCGGCCAATATAAAGGTTGCTCCGCAGAAGTAGCCTGTGTAGCCTTTTATCTGCGATTTCATCTTTAGGAATTGTAAAACCAGAGTCCGTTTGTTACATATCTTATAAAAAGTGATAGCTGTTTAGAATGTCATGCAACTCGTTGTGCGAACAGAACATCATAAGGTCGATGATGCTCAGGTCGGGTGTGAACTCGTCAGAAAACTGTTTGTAACGGATATCCTCGTTGCGTCGTAGGAAACTGAGGTTGATGCCCATCTCGCGGAATGCTTCCTTGTCGTAATAGCTCATTCCAGCCCCAGAAGGGTTGATGTAGTTTGTGAAACCGAAGTACTCGCAAGTGCGATGTATAATCTCTGGTGAGTGGCATTCCCAATGGTCTGATACCTCAGAGAGTAACCTGAACTCCGTCTTGATTCCCAGATACTCTGCAACAGTCTTTAGTTGCTTAACGAGATAGAGTGTCAGATCAGGTTCTTCATCTAACAAGATAGGATTGATGACTTCCATCGCTTCGCTGTAATGTGGTGCTTTGGAGTAGTAGAATTTCAACACTCGACACAGATATTCTGCTCGTTTATGGCTGACTGCTCGCTTCGTCTCGCTAATGAGACGATTACAGGAAGCATGGCTGATTTCAATACCGAAGTTTTGGGGTTGTCCTCTTTCACCCAGAATGCGATTGCGGTTTATCCAGCCGTGTTTGATATAGTGGACACTATCGCCAACAACAAACATGTCTGCGGCATTTATGAGCTGCCAATAGCCTATGTACGGGAAAAAATACGGCTGCATAATGGCAATATGACGTTTTCCTTCAATCATAACACATAACAGATTTTTTTCAGGTTCTCATCGTCACTATGGATAACACATATTTTGCGATCATCCACCTTGTTGGTTACAGGAGCACTACTTGTACGGAACATGCCGCTATCGAAATAGCGGTCGTCCATGCAGAGCATCATACCACACACATATTCATCGTAATATTTGCCTTCCCATTCGCAGGGATAGGTGTGCTGTTTGATGAAGGGTTGGAGTATGTAATCAGGATTGAAAACTGTAGAATGGGATTTGAAAATGGTATTATTCCATGTCTCTTCGTCGGTCATCACTCCGGCATACAAACCAACACTTTTGCCCAGATCGTATGGCTTGAGAATGTATTTATCTTTGTTCCTATGCGCATCTTCCCATATCTTCACATTTTCAATTTCGCCATTCGGGGAAAGATATGTGGGAATGGTGTGTTGGCGCAGGAATGTGGTTTCCTCTTCCGTGAGGCATTCTCGCGTAAAATCATCAACGAAGATAAGGTGGAGAAAACGTTTGTCGTGAGCCAGAAAGATGGTGCGAAAGTCGTTCAGCATCCGCGCATCTATCATAGCTTGCAAGGTTTCCATCCTGAAGGATAGAAGGTCTTGCTGGTTGAGCGCGCTGAATACCACCGCATCGTGACTCCATTGGTCTATATGCTCTTCCACTTCTGCTGCCTCATAGATGGTTACCTCATGTCCGTAATACTCATAGAACTTCTTGTAGAAGGCAATCTCGCTTGTCGGGTCGCTACTCTTTAGTACATAGATAGGGCTGCCTTGAGGGACGATGTCGCGCATATAGGTTAGCAATTCATCGTATCTGTTCTCCCAAGATGTGCTGGGATGGGACACCAAAAATTGCTCGGCCTTGGCCACCGAGGCATAATTGAACCAGATGCCATGCCCGAAGAAACGGCTGGTGATTTCGACCAATAACAACCTACCGTCCTCGCTTATGAGATAGTCAGGTCTGTAGGCACCTGCTCGGAAGGGATAGCGGCTCTGGCGATCCAGGACCTCCATCACCTTCTCGTCCAGAGGCATGTATTTAGAAACCCACTCGCGATAGTGTTCTGCCATATAGACAATACACTTATAGAGCAAGGCCTGCATACGCCGCAGTTCGTCGCGTCGTTCAGAGGTTATCATCATCGGTTTGGCATGATACCAATGGTGGTAATAGTCGGTCTTGTCGGCAAATAACCGAAAGCAGACATCCTGACAATTTTCAATCTTCACTTTCAACTTTCCTTTTTAAAGAGTTTTGACTGATAACCCAGACATTGGAAACCGTTGCGGTTGATGATAGGAATGATGCTTGTTGGCACTTTTAACTGGTTGCGTACCCAGAAGCAGATGCTGGTGGACATTCCTATGGTTTCTGTGTACTTCATCAGGCGCTGTATGTTCTCTATTGAGAGCGCACGATTTGGTGCTGTGCGTCCGCGTTGCTTGCGATGGTCTGCGTTCTTCGGACTTATATAGTCCATGTAGAGGTCACGCTCCATCTTCTTGTCGAAGTAACCGAGCCATTGTCCTAATTGTGCAAGGTTTTCCATGCATGCTGTAAGGAATTCTGGCTTGTAGTTCACGATACCGGCATCGTGGAGCATGTCGAAGAACTCCTTGATATGCTCATCGGTAAGGTATGGCACGAAGATAGGCTGTACCAAGGCTGAATTTGCCTGTATTCCACGCTCCTGACACATACGCACAGCGTTAAGACGCTCTTCTATAGGCGCTCCGTAAGGTTCCAGAAGGTCACGGAACGCAGTTGGCATGATGCTAACAGATGTATTGAACTGCATCTTATCCTTCAGTTGCTCGAAGAGGTCGAGGATGGTCTCACCCTCGTTTTCTACCAAGAGTTGCTTGGTGCCGGCCTTTGATGCTATGAAGAGACGGGCATTTGAGTTAGGGTATTTCTTAAAGTGGGCAATAAATTCACGCAGAATACGATGTGCGATACCTGTGAACAAAGTAGGCTCTTGAAGGGCTTCTGTCTTAGGCGAGAAATAGTAGTAGTGATTCCAGTTCTTTCCTCGGCTCAACGCCACAATCTGTCGCTCTATCTCCTTCTTCTTTTCTGGTGCCTCAACGATGGCTTTTGCCAGTTCTTGCAAAAGTCGGTTGCGTTCCTGAATGTCTTCTGGTGTTACGGCATTAGGCTGTTCGCTACATGCGCCGTTCATTTCCTCTAATAGTTTGCGCACATAGAGGTGATAGTTCTCGTATGCCACAAGTTTCTGCTCGTGTACACCATCGGTTACCAAGCAATACTGACATCCCACGTGACAACCTTTGATAGGGTTCACCTCGAAGGTCAGCGTAGGGCAACGGCCTGTATAGTTGTGGATCTCGGTCTCTATGGCATCAGGATCGCAATCTTCTAAGTAGAGTATTGACTTTGGAATGATGGTGTGTTCCTCTAGGCGCTTCATGAATACTTTTGAGCCTCGGATGAGGCCTTGAAGTGTTTCGTCAGAAGGTTCAATAGTGACACCGAGTTGTTTCAGGTATTCGGCATCGACAATCTGAGGCTTAAAGCCTTCCAAAGTGTATGCATTAGCCTCATGCTCATATAGACTGTGCATTTCTATAGGTTGTTTCATAATGTTTGTCTGGTTTTGTTATTTGTTATTGTTTTACCTTTTGGAATTAAAATATACGAATGAAAATGCACATATTGCTGATTGTTTAGAGGTTTAGTAGTGCAAACATCAAAAGTGCTATTACCTTCTTCTATGTATAACTTTGTTGCAAAGTTCGGAAAAAAAGTTGAAATTTGCAAACAATTTGCAGAAAAAATTGCAAATTCGAATAGAAATGTTACTCGTTGTTGTGTTGTCCGTAGATTCCCAGACTTGGAGGTGATGTCTTTTTCCCATAGCGGCAGAGGCGAGTCAAGGTCCTGTATAGACTCCAAGTCGTTAAACCTTTATTGTGTCGTTGTTGTTTATAGACTATTCCTTCGCTATTAGAACGAACAAATAGCGAAGGGAGAGCGAAGGATTAGTTATGAGAGTGGCAGGCAAGCAAGTATTACCAAATAGCAAACCACTTCCGCAAGTATAAAGGTTGCTCCGCAACAGTCGCCTGTATAGCCGTTTATCTGGGTTTTCATCTTTATGAAGAGTAGAGCGCAAGTAATGACGGCTCCTGCTATTCCTGCAAGGAGAGGGAGAAATAAATCATTCGGACAGAACAAGATTATCGGGAGAATGCCGGCTGCAAAGCTTGCAAGTTTCTCGTAGAGCGGTACCTTGGAGTAGATAAGTTTGTTCTTTGCCTCCTCCGACTTCCGGGCGTATGGCAGGAAATAGATGATTGTAGAAGCGAGGTACTTGCAGAAACTATCAACCATAATGAAAATGAGAGGATTCTGATAGGTGGTCTGCAAGGCAAGTATGGCGTTATACATCACCAGATAATATATTATCAAGGCAAGAACGCCGTAGGTGCCTATGTGCGAGTCTTTCATTATCTCAAGAGTACGCTCGCGTGTCGTTCCTCCTCCGAAACCGTCGAAGAAATCTGCAAAACCGTCTTCGTGCAAGGCGCCTGTAACGAGGATGCGAGATATCAGGGCGGCTATAACGGCAAGCGACAGAGGCATGATCATCTGGGCAAACCAGAAGGTAAGGGCCATGATACCACCTGTTAGCCAACCTGCTACTGGCCATAGGGGCACTACTTGTTCGTAGTACTTCTTTGGCACGTCGGCTATCCTCCAGAAGGGTAGGCGCGTGAAGAATATGAGAGATGCAAGGAGTCGATACATAATTTATAAGAATTAAAGCCCCTTTCCCCGACCCTTTCCCCGCTCGGGGCAAGGGAGCAAGATAGTAATACCCTCAAAGGATTGGTTACTGCGAGTTAAGGTAACTACTCCCTTGCCCCGAGCGGGGAAAGGGTCGGGGTTAGGGGCTTAAAAGTACTTCGTTATCTCCGCATGAGAGAAATTATCCATTTCGTTAAGCATGTTTACGGCACTCTGGACGATAGGGTAGGCACAAAGGGCGCCTGTCCCCTCGCCAAGTCGGAGACCGAGATTCAGAAGCGGTTCTGCGTGCATGGCATCAAGCATGAGCTTATGCCCGCCCTCGTCACCACAATGGCCGAAAATTGCATAATCCATCACGTTTTTATTGAGTTTTGAGGCTGCCAACATACAGGCGGTCATGATGAAGCCATCAACGAGAATGATCATTCCGAGTTCTGCTGCACGAAGCATACCGCCAACGGCACAAGCCATCTCATATCCGAAGAAATATCGGATGGTGTAGGCGGCATCAAAGTTCTTTGGAATAGTGGCGAAATAGTTGGCGATACTTGCATTTAGCACCTCGTATTTATGCTTAACGCCATCTGAGGAAAGTCCCGAGCCTGCCCCCACGCAATTGATTAGCGGGATGTCGAGGAATAAGTGCATTATCACGCTTGACGGACTGGTATTGCCAATACCCATCTCTCCAAAACTGATAATGTTACACCCCTCTTTATGACATGCCTCTACCTGTTCTGCGCCTATGGCAAGACATCTATCAAATTCTTCCTGGGTCATAGCCGGCTCATGAAGGAAATTGCGTGTGCCGTACCCCACTTTCCTTTGTATGATATGCGGGTATTTTTCCGCAGGAAAATCATAATCCACACCTGCATCAACCACAAGGAGTTTGAAGCCATGCTGACGACAGAACATATTCACGCCTCCACCACCTTTTCCGTAGTTTATCATCTGTTGCCAAGTGACCTCACGAGGCGAAAATGATACGCCCTCACGCTCTATTCCGTGGTCGCCTCCGAATAGGATATGACAAGGATGCGTGAGCTTTGGCGATAGCGTTTGCTGAATCATTCCAATCTGAAAGGCAAGCGACTCAAGTCTGCCGAGCGACCCCTTCGGCTTGTTGAGGTTGTCGATTTTGGATTGTAAAGAAAGAGCCAGACGGCCTCTCCCCCCGCCCTCTCCCGTAGAGAGGGAGCCGGAAGGCGATGAACAAACCTTTATTTTATATTTTTCATTATTCATATTTATAGTTGTTATTTCTCCTCACGTTCTCGAATCGGCCCCCTCTCTACGGGAGAGGGCGGGGGGGAGAGACCGTTATTTAATTTGAATAGGAAGTCCCGACACCATCATAATCACCTCGTCGGCTTTCT
>JAEEGH010018161.1_pt1 | contig 14898 bp, 9 predicted proteins | sample 9134181 | NCBI WGS metagenome assembly JAEEGH01 (sample SAMN16246544, study PRJNA631951) | gut metagenome | biome: gut microbiome; feature: rumen; material: DP-attached | host: Bos | place: Iran: Karaj | collected 2018-10 | reverse complement strand
GTTTAATCCCAGATTGCTTAAATATACTCCCAAGATTCCTAATAAAAAGTAGAAAATAAAAAATATGTATTCGTTAACATTTGCAAATTTATTTATAATTTTTCTTATACTACATGTTATAATTTGTATTAAAAATAACTCTGGGATAAACCAAAAGCACATGTTATATTCAAATTGATTTCCATTCTTTAAGGGCTGTATAAATAAATTATATAATGTAAAATCACCACCTATTGTAAAGCCATCTAGCCTAGTTAATTGTACAAATAACCCATATACTATATTCCATATATACATAGGAATAATTAATCTCTTAATTTTTTTCCACATATATTTTCCTAATTCATTTTCATTCTTACTTTTGTAAAAATATCCACTGCAAAACATGAATAATCCAAGGTGAAATGAATATATAGGGAAAAGATCAAAAGCCAGGTTAATTCCCCCATCAACACAATGACCGGCAACAATAAGAATAGAGCCAATAACATATAAAAATGCAAATACAAAATTTTTATTTTTCTCAGCACCAGTTTTATCAATATTTTCAGGCGGACTTTGTATCATTTCATTATTTATAGTTTGCATTAATATGCCTCCTTTGTATATCTACTTTTTCTTCAAGTACCTATCTTCCTCTGAATAAATACACCCACAATACTTTTGCATATATAACCCTATGTCTCTTGCAATAGCTTGTCCTTCTCTAAAACCCTCTCTAAAATCTCTATAATAGAAGTCAATCTCGTACTTCTTTGCCATCTCCTCACAAACCTCTTTAAGAAGCTCATGCTTCTGATAAGGACTAACAAGAAGAGTTGTACAAAAAGCATCAAACCCATTCTCTTTAGCAGTTTTCGCAACTATCTCCATACGACTCTCGTAACAATATCTGCACCTCTTATCCTCAATACCATAAACCGACCTAGTAAACTTAACTATGTCATAATCCTTAATAGAAATAAGTGGAATATTCTCAAGCTCAGTAAGTTTTACTAAACTCTCATACCTGCTTCTATACTCCGTATAAGGATGAATATTAGGATTAAACCAAAGCGAAGTAACCTCTACTCCTTCCTCTTTTAACACCTTAAACGGATATGTAGAACAAGGTCCACAACAACTATGTAATAATAACTTCATAAAAACTACTCCTTACCCTCATTAACCTTAAAATTCAAATACGCATCAATAAAACCATCAATTTCTCCATCCATAACAGCCTGAATATTCCCAACTTCAAAATTAGTCCTATGATCCTTCGCCATTGTATAGGGATGAAAAACGTACGACCTAATTTGACTACCCCAAGCAATCTCCTTCATATCGCCCTTTAAATCCTCAATTTTATCTAAATGCTCACGCTCTTTAATCTCAAACAACTTCGACTTTAACATCTTCATAGCCGTATCTCTGTTTTGAATTTGAGACCTCTCTGTCTGGCAAGAAACAACTACCCCAGTCGGAATATGTGTAATTCTAACCGCAGACTCCGTCTTATTAATATGCTGCCCACCAGCACCACTAGCACGATATGTATCAACCCTTAAATCTGCAGGATTAATATCTATATTAATATCATCAGAAATCTCCGGCATAACATCTAAAGACGCAAACGACGTATGACGTCTAGAATTAGCATCAAACGGAGAAATCCTAACTAGCCTATGTACACCCTTTTCGCAAGACAAATACCCGTAAGCATTCTCGCCCTCAACCATAAACGTAACACTCTTTATCCCAGCATCATCGCCTGGAAGACAATCTAACTCACGAGCATAAAACCCATTTCTCTCAGCCCATCTTAAATACATCCTATAAAGCATCTCAACCCAATCTTGAGCCTCTGTTCCACCTGCCCCAGAATGTAAAGTCAAAATAGCATTATTTTTATCATATTGACCCGTAAGTAACGTGGCCAATCTAAACTTTTCAATAGTCTTTCTAACCTTATAAATACCCTTACCAATTTCCTCAATAACGGAAGCATCGTCCTCTTCCATTCCCAATATATTCAAAGTCTCTAAATCATCTATTTCACTAACTAGAGCCTTATACTTTTCAACACTAGATTTTAACCCCTTACTCTTCTGAAGAATCTTCTGAGAATTATCTAAATCATCCCAAAAGCCTTCTTTAGCAATTATCTCATCTAACTCACTAATCTCTTTCTCTTTATTAGATATGTCAAAGAGAAACACCCAATTCTTTAGATAACTCTTTTAGCTCCTCAATCTGAATCTTATACTCATCAAACTCAATCATCTTATCAACTCCTAAAGCTACTTTATTCGTTTTGCAATATTATAAGTATACTTTCAAGTGCTTTGCAAAATCATAAGTATATTCTTGCATATTTTACCATATTATAACCAGTTTTTCAATTAGCTATTTAAACTCTTTGCAGCTAGATATGCAGTAGAAAAAGCTATCTGCAAATTAAATCCACCAGTAAATGCATCAACATCAATAACCTCTCCGCAAAAAAACAATCCTTCTACAAATTTCGACTCCATAGTCGAAGAATTAATCTCACTAATCTTAACTCCACCAGCAGTAATAATTGCCTCTTCAATTGGTCTTATTCCAGAAACATTAAAAACTAACCCTTTTAACGTACGCACTAAATTAAGCCTTTCTTCCCTAGTAATAACATTAACAACTTTATTCTCATCAATATTTGAAAGCTTTATAACAACAGGGATTAACCTCTCAGGAAGCAAATCAAACAAAGCATTCTTTATTTGTTTATTACTATACTTTGTAAAATCCCTTTGAACCCTCAAATCTAACTTATCAAAATCCAAAGCAGGTTTCAAATCAATACAACCCGTAACTCCACTAACTTTTAACCTTTCGTCCATATACTTATGAACAACCCGGCTACCACTTAAAACAATAGGACCAGACACCCCAAAATGAGTAAATAACATCTCGCCAAATGACTCGTAAATATTTTTTCCCTTACTATCCTTAAGATAAAAACCAACATTCTTAAGGGATAATCCCTGTAAACCAGGGATATATGAAGTATCCGAAACAAGCCCAACTAAAGACGGCTTAGGTGAAATAATAGTATGCCCCAAACGACTTACTAAACCATATCCATCTCCAGTAGAACCAGTTACCGGATAACTCATACCACCAGTTGCCAAAATAACTTTTTCACAATCTATAACCTCTCCACTACTTAACTTAACACCACTTATCTTACCCTCTTTAACTATAATATCCTTAACCGAAGAATTAAACTTAAACTTTGCCCCATTATTAACCGCTGTTCTATATAGCGCATCAACAACATCTTTTGCAGAATCTGAAACAGGGAAAACCCTTCCCCCACGTTCAATCTTCGTCTTTACTCCATGAGTTTCAAAAAAATTAATAATATCCTCATTTGTATATGAAAAAAAGGCACTGTACAAAAACTTACCATTACCAGGAACGTTCTTTATAAAATCACTAATATCTACCGAATTAGTAATATTACATCTACCCTTCCCTGTAATAGCAAGCTTTCTACCAGGCCTATCATTCTTCTCAATAACTACAATATCTAACCCCTTATCTACATTACAAGCTGCAAATAGTCCAGCAGCTCCTGCTCCAATAATAACAACTTTACCCATATCCACTACTCCACAATCTTACTTCGCATATTCTCTAAAATCTTTTTCTCCATTCTCGAAACCTGAACCTGAGAAATACCAAGCATACTCGCAACCCTAGATTGAGTAGCGCCTTTAAAATACCTCATAGCAATAATCTGCTTCTCCTTCGGTCCAAGATTCGACATAACTTCCTTCAAAAGTATCTTATCAAAACCCTTATCATCTGTATTATAAGAATCTGCCAACTTATCTATCAAATAAATAGGATTTTTATCCTCCTCGCTAATAACAGCATTTAATGACTCTGTCGGAGTCAAAGTTTCAAGAGCCAAAACAACATCATCCTCTGAAATCTTTAAATGCTCAGAAATTTCACGAACAGTAGGTTCAACCCCATTCTTTGCAAAATAAAAATCAATCGCAAGTTTAATCTTAATAGCATTCTCCTTAATAGCACGACTAACCTTAACAATACCATCATCACGTAAAAATCTCTTTATCTCCCCCATAACAAGAGGAACTGCATAAGTAGAAAATTGTGTATTATATGTATCATCATACTTTCGAATCGCCTTAATAAGACCTATACAACCAATTTGAAAAAGATCATCTTTTTCATATCCTCTATTCAAAAAACGCTTAACAATACTCCAAACCAACCCTGAATTTCTTTCAACAAGCAAATCAAATGCCTCTTTTGAACCAGAGTTAGCCTGTTTCAATAATTCCTCATTTGTAACTTCCATAGCTTATCCTTTCTCATTAGTAACAAAACACAATTAATTAGCCAAAGCCCTCTCTTTATGAGGACTCACCATCAAATTTTTTTTAATTCTCTTACTCATAGTAACGGTAGTACCCTTACCCACTTCAGACTTAACAACAAGTTTATCCATAAAATTCTCCATAATCGTAAAGCCCATTCCAGAGCGCTCTAAATCAGGTTTAGTAGTAAATAAAGGTTCCTTCGCCTTAGCTATATTTTCAATACCTCTCCCTTTATCTTTAACTTGAATAGTAACAACATCATCTTTAATCTGAGCAGAAATACTAATCATACCAAGTTCATCATCATACGCATGAACAATAGAATTAGTAACCGCCTCAGAAACCGCAGTCTTAATTTCAGACAATTCCTCTATAGTAGGATCAAGTTGAGAAACAAACGCAGCAACAGCCACTCTAGCAAAACCTTCGTTAGTAGATTTACTCAAAAACTCAACTTTCATAATATTATCATAACTCATCAGCTTACACCCCCACCTTTATCTTTTGTAAAACACTACTCACATCTTTATCCTCATTTAATATCTTAAAAATACCAGACATCTGAAAAATCTTTCTAACAGAAGGCTTTAAATTAACAACAAAAGCCTCTCCACCATTCTTATTAATCAACCTATATCGTCCCATAATAAGACCAATACCCGAGCTATCCATAAAGCTTACACCATCAAAATCAAAAATCAAAAAACGAGCTTTCCTAAACTCAATAGCAAGATCAATCTTTCCTTTTATCTTCTCACAAGTATGATGGTCAATCTCTTCATTTATCTTTACGACAATAGCCCTTCTATCCTTAATAAAATCAATACTAACCATTTAACTTCCTCCTTTCGCCCCACTAATTCGAGCAAAAAGAAGGCTTATCCTTTGTCGAAACACAAAATCATTTCGTTACTGTTTATATTCTAGTTCCTCCAAAAATTCCCTTCTAAATTCAACAAAAAAAGGAATATTTTAAACCCTCCCCACATATATTGCCAATAGAAAAAACAAGCCGGCCGCCCGGCAGAATGGAGATGACCTATGATAAATCTAACGCAAAACTCACTTATATTAAACAAAACCTTTCCCGAATTTCATGACACCTTCTTCATAGAAGGAGACGTAATTATCCCCGACATAAAACCAGACGTAGAAACAATAATATACGTAGATGCCTTCCCAGTAATAGATAACTATGTAGTAAACTCAGGACAAATCACCGTATCTGGAAACTGTGAATTTAATATCCTATACGTATCTGACAAACTACCAAACGAAATAATACGAATCTCAACATCAATACCATTTAAAAACTCATTTGCAGTAGAAAACTTACTACCAGAATCATTTGTAGAAATAAGTATAACCCCAACAAAAATATCTTCACTAATACTAAACGGAAGAAAAATAAGTGTATCTGCCGAACTACAAACCAATATAAAAATATCTGACAAAGAAACTATAACCTTTGTAAATGAAATTGAAGAAACAGACTCAATAATGCAACAAAAATCTACTACCACCCTACCAACATTAAAAAACGTAACAAAAACAACAACAGCAGTAAAAGACACAGCAATGCTTGAAACCTCTAAGCCAACCATAAAAGACATACTAAAATACGACAACTGTATTGAAAAAGAAGAAACCACAATATCTGATGGAAAAATACTATTAAAAGCAGAACTATGTATTCGGATATATTACACATCAGAAGACACCAACGAAATACATATATTCGAAACCTCTCTACCATTTTCCAACTTCATAGACATAAAAGATTTAAAAGATACCGATACATGCGAATTAAACAACACAGTAAAAAATATGTCAATAAAACTGCTACCCGACTCAGACGACTTAATGCGAATAGTAGAATTTGACTCAGAAATAGATAACTCACTAAAAGTATTCAGAAATGAAGAAATCAATTTAATAGAAGATACCTATTCAACCGAATCTGACCTAATGCCAGAGCGAGAAGATATAACTTATGAAATAAATACTCCTACCCTATCTGAAGATATAACCCTACGAGGCACGATATCTATACCAGAAGACGAAAGTATACAAATACTCACTCCACTCGGAAGAATAAAAACTGTAGATATATCTAATGAAGATAATAATACTATCTTAAACGGAATACTCGATGTAACAGTAATCTACCTAGTTCCTTCAACTGGTAAAATAAACAGCGTATCATTAGATATGCCAATGGAACATATTCTAACTCAAAAAATTCAAACTTTAGGAAATTTAAAAATAGAAGATATAGAAGTAACAAATGTCGGAAGTGAAAAATACGACGTAAAAATAACTCTAACCGCCACAGGTCGAGAAAATAAAAAAGGAGAAATTTCGATTCTTAGAAACATCGTAGAACTAGAAACTCCACCTCAAAAAAATACAGGTATAACAGTTTACTTCGTAAAACCAGGCGATACGTTGTGGAAAATAGCAAAAAAATTCCATACAACAATAGACCATATAATTGAAATGAATAATATAGAAAACCCAGATATTATAGATATAAATAAAGCATTAGTTATATAAAACAAAAAATCGGCAAGTGAATTTTCATCACTGCCGATTTTTTGGGTGTTTTATCTAAATTTTCATCCATAATGGATTTATCTAGAATCCTAATGTATACGGTGAACCCGAGGTTCCACTTCCACCTGTTGTCTTTGTGTATCCGCGTAAGGTTATTACAGGACGAACACCTAACAAACCTGAGTAAGTGGCTGTACTACTATCAGAGTATGCAATGAACAAGTTATTGGTGCCAGCACTTCCATTCGTGTTCAAGAACCATACACGGAAATTAGAGCGGTCGTCGTAGGCTTGCATATGCCTTGAAGCAAGCCATACACTTGCATTTCCATTACTACTGTGTTGCAAATTTTCGTTACCTGCTATTATCGTCTGATCATCTGGAGCATATGCATTGCCATATGGTGCTAGATTTGATGTCCTTGTAGCTTCATATGTCAATGGATTTGTAGTTGTATTTATTTCTTGCACACTATTTGCTGTTGCGCCAACACTACGACCCGCTACCGCAGATGTACTATTTACATATTGTTTTGCTTTATTGTTTAGTATTCTTACTGCATTTGCATATCCATATGCTCCACCTAGAGTCAAGTCTCCTACGCTTTCCTTACTTATTAGCTCAAGACCTACATCTGTGTCTCTTAATACTACCCAGTTTCCTGCATAGTCTCCTCCACTATAACTTACATAGCTTCCTACTGGTAACGATTTGTGTTGTGTTCCAAGTATATATGGATCTGCTTGAGTTCCACTTCCGCCAATGATTTCTATATCACTACGTAAGGTTACTACTGGGCGGAAGCCATATGTACACGACATGTAACCAGTGCCACTATCCGATACCTGATAGAACAAATAGTTGATGTAGAAGCTACCATTTGCCTCCAAACCGTTCACACAGAAACCGGTGCCACCACTGTAGATATCCAAATAACGTGAAGCAAGCCATATATATCCACTTGTGTGCTTCAAATTATCGTTTCCACTTATTATTGCTTGATCACCTAAACAATATTTATCATTATATGGTAGTGTTTGTCCTGTCGCACTTGCAGCCGAATAGGTTATTGGGTACTTAGTCGTGTCTATAAATCCTATACTGTTTTCTGTTGCACCGACACTTCTTGCATTTACTGCATAGTTTGTATTTACATATTCTCTTGCTTTAGTATTTAGTATATTTATTGCATTTGCGTAGTCACTCTTTGCTTTATTTACATCAGAATCGCTTCCTAAAGTTACATCTCCTACGCTTTCTTTACTTATTATTTCTAGCTGTCCGGCTTTGTTTCTTAATACTACCCAGTCACCGTTGTAGTCTCCGGCACTATATTGTACATAACTTCCGACTGCTACCTTCTCTTTTGGTACAGCTATTCTATATGGATCGGATTGTAATCCACTTCCGCCGACTATTTCCATATCTTCTCGTAGGGTTATTACTGGGCGGAAACCATACATAATTGACGAATTACTATTAGAAGTTCCATCAGAATAGGCAGTATATAGTAAACTACCGCCAAAATTAGCATTTCCATCAAGGTCACGCACAGAGAACCTAACATGGTCATTTGAAGAAATGTTCAGAGCTCTACCTGCCACCCATACGACACCAGCCTGAGTAAACATAGGATTATTTTTAATTATCGTCATATCACTTGTATAATACTCATCATGATATGGTAGTTTTTGTTCCCTTGCTGCGGCGAATGTCAATGGATTTTCTGTTGTGTCTATTTGTCCTATACTGTTCTCTGTTGCACCAACACTTCTTGCGCCTGTTGCATAATTAGCATTTAAGTATTGTTGTGCTTTATTATTTAATATGCTTACTGCATTTGCATATCCTGTTGCACCACTTAATGTTACATCTCCTACACTCTCTTTACTTATTATTTCAAGTTGTCCATCCTTGTTCTTTAATACTACCCAATCACCAGTATAGTCGCCACCATTGTAGGTTATATAACTTCCAGTTTCTGCTACTCTACGTTCTTTTACACCTAAGGTATATGGATCTCCCTGTGTTCCACTTCCGCCGGTTATTTCTAGGTCGCCTCGTAATGTTATTACTGGACGTACTCCATAAGAATATGAATATGTATCCATACTACCGTTTGGATATGATACCAACAAGCGACTACTATTGTTTACCCAATCACCACTATTGTCAAAAATAGCCACATAAAAATCTGAACGACTAGAAACAGTATAAATATCACGGGAAGCGAACCATACATTTCCACTAGTATGTTTTAATGCCACATTATTTTCTATTAGTGTCTTATCACCTATGCAATATTCATCATAATAAGGTAATGCTTTTCCTACCGAATTCGATACTGCCCACGTCAAAGCTGTCGTATCCATTATACCTATACTATCTGCTGTTGCACCAACACTTCTTCCTGTTACTGCATAGTTTGGATTTACATATTGTTGTGACTTAGCATTTAGTGTTGCTACTGCTGTTGCATAACCACTTGTTCCCTCTAAAGTTAAGTCTCCAACACTTTCCTTACTTATTAGCTCTAGTCCTACAGGAGTATCTCTTAATACTACCCAATTTCCTTCGTAGTCACCACCAGTATACGAGATATAACTTCCTACTGGTACTGATTCATGAGGTATTCCAAGTACATATGGATCTGCTTGTGTTCCACTTCCGCCGATTACTCGTAGGTCGGCACGGAGTGTTACTACTGGGCGGAAACCGAGCGAGTACACGAACGAGTCGACATCGCCACCCGAGCCCGCAGCGAACAAGCTGACGTTGTAGGCGGTACCACTCGAGTACAAGTTATGCACGTTGAAATAGGAGTAGCTGCTGTTGGTGCCCAGAATACGCGAAGCAAGCCATACGTTCCCACTACTATGCTTTAAGTTTGCATTGTTTGCTATTATTGTTGTGTCGTCTAAATAATACGTATCCTGATATGGTAATACCATACCTGCTGCATTTCCTGCCTCATATGTCAATGGGTATTGTGTTGTGTCTATTTGTTCTATACTATCTACTGTACTACCTACACTTCTTGCACTTACTGCATAGTTGTAGTTGATGTACTCTTTTGCTTTGCTATTTAATATACTTACTGCATTTGCATATCCTTCTGCTCCACCTAAAGTTACATCTCCTACGCTTTCTTTACTTATTATCTCTAGTTGTCCTGTACTATTTCTTAATACTACCCAATCTCCGGTATATCCGCCTGCACTATATGATACATAGCTTCCTACACCGATTGGTGTAAATGTCGCTGTAAGCGTCTTATCTCCTGAGAATGTACCAAAGTCGTATGTTCCTGTCTTTGTTTGTACTACACCACCTGCTGTTAGACTTGCTATTGCATAGCCTGCATCTGGGATTATATTGAACTTCTTCCCTCCTGCATACTCTATTCTTCCATGTGGTGTTTGTGTTATTGTTATTACCTTCGTATTTGGATGTCTATTCTGTATAGTTACATTTTGTCTTGAATCTTCAATTAAGAATGGTACTCCGGAGTTATTGCTATCTATAGTTTCTAATAGTAAATTGTTGCTTACATCCAAACTTGTTAATGGAGTACTCCAAATTGATAATGTTTTCAATATTGTGTTATGGCTTAAATCTAAATTAGTTAACTGACTGTTACCACCACAGCCTAGTTCTACTAATTCTGTATTATGGCTTACATCCAAACTACTTAAATTATTAGTAGGGCAACCCAAATATGTTAACTTGGTATTATTGCTTACATCTAAAGCAGTTAAATTATTATTCCAACAATTTAAATGTTTTAATTCTGTATTATGGCTTACATCTAATGTACCTAATGGGTTTACTGCACAAGTTAATCTCTCAAGTTCAAGATTATGGCTTACATCTAAACTTGTTAATGCATTGTGATCACATGGCAAATCTCTTAGTGCAATATTATGGCTTATATCTAGGCTTGTCAAATTGTTATTACCGCAGCTTATTACTTCTAATGCCACATTATTACTTACATTTAAGTTTGTTAATTGGTTATTATTACAATACAATTCTTTTAATTCTATATTATGAATTATATCTAGACTTGTTAATTGCATATTCTGGCAATTCAATACTTCCAACGCCGTATTATGGTGCACATCTATACTACTTAAATTATTATTACTACAATTCAACTCTTGTAACACTGTGTTATGACTTATATCTAAACTTGTTAATGCATTAGCATTACAATATAATTCTTTTAATCCTATATTATTACTTACATCTAAGCTGGTTAAACTGTTAGTGTTACAATTTAAATGTGTTAACATCGTAGCACTACTTACATCTAAACTACTTAGCTGCATGCCTGAACAATTTAAATATGTTGCAACATCGTCTAATATCTTTACTGTATAGTTTCTTGCACTTGCATATGTATGAGTTAATGATAATATAACATTTGGCGAATTTGCTATATTGCTTGTAGAACCATCACCCCAGTCTATTGTAGTTGTTCCATTTGTCTTTACCCATATTGTCTTTTCTAATTGATCAGTTGTATCCCAGGTAAAGCTTAATTCATCTCCATTATCCAATACTGGTAATGCAGGAATAATATGTGAAATATATTGTTGAATTAATTGTAAATCTTTTTCATCAATAACATCATCTAAATTTACATCTGCACTTACTGCTTGTACTTGTGAAAAATCTAATGTCCCACTAAGATAAGCATTTAATTTTTCTACATCTGTGCTATCTACATCTCCATCTCCGTCTATATCTCCATACATAGGTCCTACTGGTATTGTAGGAATATTTTCTAAATAATACTCATGTATCAATTGAGCATCTGTTTCATCAATCATACCATCAAGGTTCACATCTGCTTTTGTTAACTGTTCATCTGTTAGTAATATTTCCCCATCTAATGCATTTAAAACTACTATTGAATCAGCTGAATTTACCACTCCATTTCCATCAACATCTCCATATAAAACATCTACTGGTAAACTTCCAATATAACCTGCTCTTATGCATAAAATTAAGGCTATATCAAATTTATCTGTTTTCCCATCCAAATTTACATCTACACACATCTCTTGACGAGCAGTTAATCCTCTTTTCCCTTGGACATATTTTCTTATAATTGCCTCATCTCTGCCACTTATTACTCCATCTCCATTTAAATCTCCACATCTAAAGTCGATAGGTAATTCTGATATTTTCCCTACACAATATGCTGCAATTAACTTCACATCAAATCTATCTACTGAACCATCTAAATTTACATCAGCAGCTAAAAGCTGTTTTTGCGAAAGTTCACGATAGCCACCTAAATATCTTAATAATTGTTGGCTATCTATAGAATTTATACTTCCGTCCAAGGTTACATCTCCACATTTTATATTTAACGGCCACTCATTTACATATCTATTAACAAATGCAGATAAAAGCACTAAATCAAACCCATTGACTTTACCATCAGAATTTACATCTGCTCTTAACAATTGTTCTGCTGTAAGGTCAGTAAATTGGTTTAAATAATTTAATAATAAATTTACGTCGCTCATACTTATTTTACTATCTAAATCTATATCACCTAAATTAGTCCCATATAAACTAGTATTTATATTTGTTTCAATATAACTAGGATATATACCAACATCATTACTAGGCATCGAAATAGTCATAGGATTACTGGTCGGATTATTCAAAGTTATACTTCCTAACGATACTTCCCAGCTTGAAAAATCATATCCTATTTTTTTAGGAGCAGTAACGGTCACCGCTTTTCCCGCTTCTATCCCATCTATATAGAAATCACCTACCCATAAACTATATCCTAAAGATACATCTAATAGTAGGATATATAAAAATACAAAAATCCCTAAAAATCTCTTCATAGCGTATATCTCCCTTAAAAAATAATAAATTCCATTTATAATAATCGGTAACTTTTTATTTATTCTTTAGGTTTTATTGATTTTTATAAAAAAAAAGTACGATGAGCTTTTCATCGTACTTTTTTACTATATCTTCCTTGTTACTACGTAAAACGCATCTACGCCCCTACTCATAAGAGTATTTATATCTATCCAACCATTTCTAGTGAGACTATACGAGTACGGATCAGATAAATAAACTTCGTTTCCTCTTACTCCAATGAGAGCCATAAAGTGGCCATAACTCGTATAAAAACCTGGCCCAGCATGACAAATAATAGGGTTGCCATCATTTAAGTACTTAAGTGCACTTGCTGCACCTACATTTTCAGATAAATTATAGCCTATATTATTTAATAAAAGTCTATTAGAATATGTCCCAGCGACAAAGCTTTTATATACTTTATACCCTTCCTGAACTATGCCACCTGGATTAGTATAGTCTCCTAATCCACTTATACATATTGCAGCAGAAGTAGGCCCACAACCACTAGTTCCAATATTTCCTTGAGAATATTTAATACTTGACCATATTTGACCCATCTGCTTATATGAAGAGAACTCACCTACATTAGCAGCCGCCCCTTCTTTTGTGTATGTTTTTAAAATCCAACCTAATGTACCATTATAATTTACATTATAAAATAAATCTTTCTTTTCTAATAACTCTAGTTGAGTCCCTTTAGGTATCTTTCCTATTACTCTAGGATTATCTATACCTTCTTGTATAGGGACATTTTCTACATTAATAGTAACGGTATCTCCTATATTGACTTCATCCGCTAAAACTGTTTCCCCCATAAAAACTACTGAAACAATTAATAGAAGAATTATAGCTTTCTTCAACTTCATATAATCACCTCTTTATAAGAATAAAAATCCTTACTGTTATTCTGTATTATACCACATTTCGTAATAATTGTCCACTTTTATAGTGTAAAAATCAAGCATATATCTTATATTTAAGGAATAGCTTTATATTTAGGAAGGTGAATTTTTTGAAAAAGTTTATGTTGATACTATTAATTTTTATACCATCAATAGTCTTGGCTAAAGCTCCTCCAACCATATCCGGTAAAAACGCAATAGCTATAGAAACAAGTAGCGGTAGAATTATATACGAGAAAAATGCTTTTGATACGGCAAATATTGCAAGTACAACAAAGATTATGACTGCAGTAGTTACAATAGAGAATAATTCATTAGATGAAATTGTAACTGTGAGTAAAAACGCAGCGAATACTCCTGGCTCGTCGGTAGATTTAAAAGAGAATGATAAAATAAAACTTAGCGAACTATTATATGGTTTAATGCTAAATTCAGGAAATGATGCAGCAGTTGCAATAGCCGAGCATACTTCTGGTAGTGTAAGTGAATTTGCTGAACTTATGAATAAAAAAGCGGTAGAAATTGGTGCCTTAAATACTCACTTTGTAACTCCTCATGGATTAGATAGAGATTTCCACTATTCAACAGCATACGATATGGCAATAATCGCCCAATATGCGCTAAAAAATCCTATAATACAAAAATTAGTATCTACTCAATATTATACAATGAGCTTTATAAATGGGAAGTATACTAACTTAAAAAATACTAATCCACTACTTTCATTTTATCAAGGAATTACCGGTATGAAAACTGGCTATACTGGCCTTGCAGGCAAATGCTTAGTTGCTTCTGCGAAAAGAGATGGGCTTGAAATTATTGTTGTGACGTTAGGAGAGCCTTCGTCTAAATTAAGAATAAGCGATACTGTAAAAATTCTTGATTATTGTTTTGAAAATTATAAAATGTATGATTTAAGAGAACTTTATCCAATAAACTTTTCTATAAATGTGAAAAAAGCTATACAAAATAGTTTTATTCCTGTTTATTCTGAAGGGGTATATTTGCCTCTTTCTGAAGATGAAAAAGAAAGTATAAAAATCAAAAAATATATTGATAAAGATTTAATTGCTCCAATTAACGCTAATAAAAATATTGGGAAAGTACAGTTTAAAATAGGAGAAGACGTGCTCGGTGAAGTTGAGCTCTCTACACCGCATAA
>JAEEGH010018157.1_pt1 | contig 14900 bp, 18 predicted proteins | sample 9134181 | NCBI WGS metagenome assembly JAEEGH01 (sample SAMN16246544, study PRJNA631951) | gut metagenome | biome: gut microbiome; feature: rumen; material: DP-attached | host: Bos | place: Iran: Karaj | collected 2018-10 | reverse complement strand
GCTCATCATACCGTTCTTAAAGTGAAAGACACCGGCATCGGAATACCGGAAGAAGATCGGGATCGGATCTTCGAGCGATTTTATCGTGTGGACAAAAGTCGAAGCAGAGACATCGGCGGGACAGGGCTTGGCCTTTCCATCGTAAAACATGCGATCATAATCCACCATGGAAAGATCGAATTGAACAGTACTGTCGGGGAAGGAACTGAATTCATCATAACGATACCAAACAGACCAAAGGATGTGGAAAAGTGACATACCAGGAAATCAAAGAAAACGAAGAAATAAACACTTATATCCGGCAAGCAGATTCAACGCTGTCAGTACTCGGGTATACGGAGCACAGCTTTGCCCATGTGACGTCGGTAGCAGAAAAAGCAGGATATATCCTATCAAGGCTCGGATATCCGCTCCGCACTGTGGAGCTTGCGAAAATAGCGGCTTATCTCCATGATATCGGGAATCTTGTAAACCGGGTGGCGCATAGTCAGTCAGGCGCAATCATGGCTTTTCGCCTTCTGGACCACCTGGGCTTTCCGCCAGACGAGATCAGCCAGATCGTTGCGGCAATCGGGAATCATGACGAAGGAACCGGAGTACCTGTCAGTCCGCTTGCAGCTGCCCTGATTTTGGCGGATAAAAGCGATGTTCGGCGGAATCGCGTGCGAAATCAGGATGAATCTGCTTTTGATATACATGACCGTGTAAACTACTCGGTTAAAAAAGCAGAACTGAAAATCAATGGAGCACGTACGATCATCAAATTGAAGCTGTCAGTTGATACACGTTACGGCTCCGTGATGGATTATTTTGAAATCTTTCTGCAGCGTATGATTTTATGCCGGAAGGCAGCTGAAAAGCTTGGTCTTCAATTCAAATTGATGATCAACGAGCAGCAACTGATATAGTGAAATATGTTTTTGCAGGGGCTTTGGCCCCTGCATTTTTATATTCAGACTCTTTACATGGATTTTACACGAGTACGATAGTGCATTTGATTTCGGGTCGCTAATGTTGTATCTGTAAAATGAAATGGATATGGAGAGTGGACTATGGATCTATTTGATGGCTTGACGCTGATCGGCGGCTTGTGTCTGTTCCTTTTTGGCATGACGCTGATGGGCCAGGCGCTGGAGCGCCGTGCCGGAAACAGGCTGAAAACGCTGCTTGGACGCATGACGACAAACAGATTCGCCGGTCTGCTGACGGGACTCGGCGTGACGGCGATCATACAGAGTTCATCGGCAACGACGGTGATGGTCGTCGGCTTTGTCAACTCCGGGCTCATGACGCTGCGGCAGTCGATCCATGTCATCATGGGCGCGAATATCGGAACCACCGTGACGGCATGGATACTAAGCCTTGCCGGGATAGGCAGTAAAAATGCTTTTGTCCGGCTGCTCAAGCCCTCGTCGTTCACACCGATCCTTGCCATGATCGGCATTGCGTTCTATATGATGTCGAAAAACAGCAAACGGAAAGACACAGGAATGATCCTGCTTGGCTTTGCCACGCTGATGTTCGGCATGGAAACCATGTCCGGCGCTGTTTCGGGGCTTCGAAATGTGCCTGAATTCCAGCAGATGTTCCTTGCCTTCACAAACCCGATCCTCGGCGTTCTCATCGGCGCTGTCCTCACCGCGATCATTCAGTCGAGCTCTGCCTCTGTCGGGATTCTGCAAGCTCTCGCTTCGACCGGGGCCGTCACATACGGCGCGGCGATCCCGATCATTATGGGACAGAACATCGGTACTTGCGTGACAGCGCTGATCTCCTCCACGGGGACGAGTAGAAACGCAAAACGAGCGGCGCTCGTTCATTTGAGTTTTAACGTTATAGGCGCGGTTGTATGGTTGACGATATTCTGCGTAATCAAAGCGGCCTTTGCACCGGTCATCCTAATGCGGTCAGCAAGTCTGATGGGAATCGCTGGGTTCCATACTGTATTCAACGTTTTATGTACGGCCTTAATGCTTCCGCTCGGCGGAGTGCTTGAAAAACTGGTCTGCAAGCTGATTCCGGACGCTAAACAGCCGGAAAAGGCAAAAGAACTGGATGAGCGACTGCTCGGAAGCCCGGCTCTTGCGCTGAATCAGTGCAAGCAGGTTCTTGTTCGTATGGCTTGTGCCGCTGTCGACGCGCTGAAAACCAGTCTGACCTGCATTGAAAAATATGACGGCAAAGCTGCAGCGGGAATCCGTAAAGCAGAGGACGAAACGGATCGCCTTGAGGATCTGATCGGAACGTATCTTTTGAAGCTGACTTCCCGGCAGCTCGGTGAGGAGGAAAGCATCAAAGCAACGGAATATATGAAGCTCGTCGGCGATTATGAGCGGATCGCCGATCATGCGGTGAACATTTTGGAATCGGCAGAAGAGATGGTCGATAAGGGCGTGACTTTCACAGACAGTGCAGTAAGCGAATTCAAAACGATCTGCGCTGCGGTGACAGAAATATTGGACCTGTCTTATCGTGCGTTTTCTAAAGACGATTTCAGCAGCGCTCGCAAAACAGAGCCGCTGGAACAGGTAATCGATGTGTTGAAGGAGACGCTTCGTACCCGTCATTTTATCCGTCTCCAAAAAGGCGAATGCTCGGTTGCCGCCGGCTTTGTCTGGTCGGATCTGTTGACGAATCTGGAGCGGGTGTCAGACCATTGCTCTAACATTTCGGGGTGTGTCCTTGATACGGCAGATTTGACCATGAACATCCATGAGAATCAACGTATCTTCCGCGATTCAGATGAGGATTACCGACAGCAGTACAGTATATTTCAAAGGAAATACAAGCTATAGGACTTGCTCCCTGGCTGCCGAAAATAATTCTAAGATATTATACGGCGTCGTTCAATAAAAAGAAAGGGCTGATATGTAGATTCGGCAGAATGATTTCTCACCCTGCCGAATTGAATTAGCACCGATCCTCTATTTCGTATCTGTTATGGTGTGATTTCCTGCGTAGCATCCGCTCTGCGGCCTCCTGCTCTTGGATTGCCCGGACGCGGGCGGCGACCTCTTTTTCGCCGTAGCCCCGGCAGAGAGTGTCATAGTCTTTGGCAACCGCTTTCAACTCTCTGTTTTCCTCTTGAACACGGTCAAAGGACTGATCCAGGGAAACATATCTCTGCTGGAGCCGGTTGAAATCTCCTTTGAGGCGTTCAAAGCTGTGCTTGAGGTCAAGATACTTGCTGTACAGGCTGCGTATTGCTTTTGTCAGCTTCTCAAACAGCGGCTTTACTTTCTTCTCCCGATAGGATTTAGCGCTTTCCAGCGCTCCGGCCTCCGGCAGCACCCGGTCAGCGTCGTCGGAGTATTCACGGGCGTATTCCTCAATGTTTTTCAGTTTCGGGGCAAGCTCGTTTATGCGCGCTTCGGCGGCATCCGCCCGTTCTTTTGCGGAGCTGGCACGCTCTTCCGCGGCGTCGGCCTCATCCAATGCGTCTTCCTTCTTCACGGTCAGAGCATCGATCTCCATCAGGACTTCCGATTGCTTTGCCTCATATCCGGACAGGCGTTCCGCCTCTTTTTTGCTCTTGTACTCGATCACGGACAGATGCTCAGCCGTGCTGCCGCGCTCCCCGCGCTCGAAATCCTCAAAGCCGGCGCTGCGCATATGCTCGAAAAACCGGTCTTGCAGGAGGCTGTAGGATTTGATAATCTGCGTATGGCCGGTTTCGTCCGTAATCTTCTGTGAGGCCCATTTCTTGGAGTGGCTGACCTGGTGGACGACCTCTTTGACCGTCCCGACCAGCGCTGGATCTTTGCAGCGCTTCGACCACCGGATTTCTTTCTCCACCACCGGCAGCGCGACGACATGCATGTGGTAGTGGTAAACCGGGTGACCGAGCTGATCGGTCAGAGCGGTGTTCAGTTCGTCGGCGTGCATGACCGCCGAGATAACGTTGCCCGGGCCATACTCTTTTTCAGCAAAGTGAAACGCCTCTTCGTAGAACTGTCTGGCGTACTCATAGCCGCCGCGTTCCTCAAAGTAGGCCGTATTCACATCGAAGATCATTTCATCGAACACCTTGGCGTCTTTTTTCAAACCGCGCAGAGAAACGGAACCCTCGGCCACCAACTCGTCTAGCCGGGCGTTGTAGGTCTGTTCGCCGCAACCCTTGAAATGGACATTCATCGGCGTCCGGCTCAGATCCACGTTCATATTCTCGTAGCTCTCGTTTTTCCGCTCAATGTGGCGTTCGAACTTCCCGATGCCTGCCGCGGTGTGCTGCTCAACGCGGGCCACGCTGTAGTTTTTGCTCATTCATTCTCACATCCTCTCCTGAAATTATCGGTGGCGGCGCGGTTACACAACTTTTTCAAAGTGTGTAACCCACTATGACACTTTCAGCCCAGGGGGCTGCAAAGTGTCGTGGGCTCTCCGAGGGGGAAGCCGGGAGCACCAGACCGCCGCCGCGTTCAGATGCTCCCGGAGGGGCGCTGCCCCTGCTGTCTGCGGACAGCTTCCCGGCAAGGGCTGGCCTTTGGAAATGCCACCCTTGCATCCCCGTCGAAACTCACCCGCTGAAAGGAACATTGCAAGGTTGCAGATGTCCGACACCTTTGCAATGTTGCAACCTTACAGCGGCAGTTCGTCCGGCAACTGCCAGAACCATTGATTGCCGACCTTTACCGACTGGACATTCAGCCGCTTTTTCGCCTCATCGACAACCCGCTTGGAAATGCCCATAAGCCCTGCCTTGTCCATCAGCGCCTGCTGCGGATAGGGGCCTTCGGAGAGACACTCCAGGATCAATCGCTCAGCCAGAGCAGCTTTGCTTTCTCGGCTGACGCCGGCGAGCAAATCATCGACGGAGATGTCGTAGTGGCCGAGCCATTGAAAGCCGTTGTCGGCGCTCAGCTCGAAAGCGATGGGCTCGCCTTCCGGAGCGAGGGACGATTTCTCGTGCGCCATCACCCGCACCTCCGGCTGGCCCTTTATTCTGCCGACGACCAGGACGCTTCGTGCCGCTGCCTGAAAGTCAATGGAGCCGAGCCCGCGATATTGATTTTTTGCGCCCTGAGATTTGTTCAGATGGCCGACCAGAATCATGGCACACTTGTGTTTCTCCGCGATCCGCCCGAGCTGGGCCATAACAGACCGCACCTCATTTGCCCGGTTCATGTCCATGCCGGCGCCCACATACGCCTGCACCGGGTCGAGGATCATGACTTTTGCACCTGTCATGATGATGGCCTGTTCCACACGCTCGTCCAGAAGCGTGAGCGCCGCATCCGTTTCATCGATCACCTTGATCTGCGAGCAGTCTGCATTCCCGGCCAGGAGGCGGGGCTTGATGGTATCACCAAGCCCGTCCTCCGCCGTCTGATAGATGATCTTGACCGGCTCCTGCGGCCTGTCGTCGCAGGGGAGGGGTTCTCCCCGCGACAGCAGCGCCGCCAGCCGAAGGATCAGTGTGGTCTTGCCCTCGCCGGGATCTCCGTGGATGATTGTCAGCTTCCCATAGGGGATGTAGGGGTACCAGAGCCACTGGACCTCCTCCACGGGAACCTCATCCATACTGATGAGTTTCAGCTCGGCCATACTTTCCGCCTCCTTCCAAAATTGTTCTTGCAATCGGAGGAGAAAGCCGCTATACTGTTTTCAGTTACATGGAGTGACTGCCCATCATCTGCGCCAACAGATGTGTTCGGGGCAGTCATTTCTTTTTCTGTATTCACTTTTCTCTCTCCTTCCTTAGCTGGCTTCTGGCTGAAAATAGCCGATCTCTTCCCAAACCTTTCGGTCAGGACAATAGTAGTTGTACTCGTTGGAATCGTCCAGCTTGATGGCATAACCGAAATGCAGAATGCCTTGCTGTAGGCCGACTCTGACATACTGAGCATCTTTGTGCATGGCCTTGGCGATCTCTGTGACGGGTACATTGCGCCCAGTGAAGGGCGGCAGGTCAACGTAGAGCTTTTCTGGCGTCATTCATATCACCTCCTTACTCCAAAATACGAATTGTTAATTCGCATTTTGGAGTGTACCATACTCTGAACAACTTGTCAACACAAAATGCGAATAAAATTTTCGTAATACGCTCTTGCAATTCGCACAACGTTATGTTACTATTGTTTCGAGGTGATCGTATGAATAGCAACCCAGCCGAAATCGGCTTGCGCATTAAAGAAGCACGCAAAGCTGCAAAACTAAGTCAGACCGAGCTTGCAAATCTGCTCGAAAAGACGCTCCGTACTATTCAGAAATATGAGAGCGGAGAGATCGAACCTTCCTTAGCAACCATCAATACCATAGCCAAAAAGTTGAACGTTTCACCAGCTGAGCTGATCGGCTATAAGAAGCAGGAACTCCGCTTGGATACGCTTTCTGATGTGCTATTTGTTTTGAACGAGTTGAACAAGAAAGCTGGTTTGCGTTTCGATATCGATGTCAGACGTCCTCCGCACTATGAGGAATGGACCTGCGCATTACGGTTCGATGGGAACAACATCTCAGCCGCCAATAACGCTGATCTTTGCCTGTTCATGGAACGGTATGCGGCCGAGCGTGAAAAGCTGGAAACCTATTGGATCAACCAAATCGCCTTTGAGCGATGGTTTGAACAGGAACTGGCCTATTATGCCAATACCCGACTCCCGAATAAAGAAGTTGAGGAGCTGACTGATGATGAACGAATCCAGCGTCGCAACGAGCTTGATCGTAAACGCATGGAAGAGATAAGAAAAGCCGCCGGGGAGACCGGCGACGAGTAACAGGTTGTAGAAGGGGAGAGCCCTTTTACATACATATTTTATTTACCTGGGCGAAAGGAAGATTGATAGCATTTGAAATTGCCAAACGGATATGGAAGCGTAAAGAAAATGTCCGGAAAACGCAGAAAACCCTATATGATTCGCAAAACCATCGGCTGGGAGTACGATCCGGTCAAGGATAAGCAGGTGCAGAAGTTCGCGGTGATCGGTTATGCGGCAACAAGAGCGGAAGCCATGCAGATGCTGGCGGAGTACAACCAGAATCCCTTTGAAGTGAAAGCGTCAAAAGCCACGTTCCAGGATGTTTACGATCAGTGGTCAAAGGTCAAATACCCCACGATCTCCAAATCCAATGTGCATGGCTACGAAGCCTCGTATCGGGTGTGCGGAACGCTCTACAACAAGGTTTTTAAGGACATCCGCCTCGTCGATCTCCAGTTTGTGGTGGACACCTGTGGGAAGAATTATCCGACGCTGAAGAAGCTGAAGGGCTTGTTTAATCAGCTTTACGAATTTGCCATGAAGAACGATATCTGCAACAAAGATTATTCCGAGTTTGTGGACATCCTTCGGTACAAGGATAAGAACCCTGACAAGCGTGATCACAACAAGTTCGAGAAATCGGAGATTGAGCGCCTGTGGCAGATTACTGACCAACCGTACTATCAGATCGTTCTCATGCTGATCTATAACGGCTGTCGGATTTCCGAGTTTCTGGATTTGAAAAAGGAAAACATCAATCTGGAGGAACAGTACTTCGATGTGGTTTCCAGCAAGACCGAGAATGGAATCCGCAGAGTGCCGATTGCTGATAAGGTGCTGCCGTTCTATAAGGCGTGGTATGAAAGCTCCGACTGTGAATACCTGATTCACACGCCGGACCACAAGCACTTTGCGTACCGCAACTACTACGACAGCTACTGGACGCCGCTTATGGAGAACCTTGGGTTCGAGCATATGCCGCACGATACCCGACATACCTGTATCTCCATGTTGGCGGAGGCCCATGTCGATCAGCCGATGATCAAGAAGATCGTAGGGCATTCCGGCGCTATGACGCTTACTGAACGGGTTTACACCCATCTTGACACAAAGACTTTGGTGGAGGCCATCAACAAGATTTAAGGACAGGACTTGAAAAATGGCGAACATGAAAAAACAGGAGATGCTCTCCTGACGGAAAACATCTCCTGTCAATTCAGTTTTCAATGCTGTGATTATTGCTGCCTACTTGCTTCCTACTCGCTCCTTATCGAACACCGCAGGTCGCTATGCAGGGCAACTCACGACATCAAAACAAGCGGCTTTTCCGCGAAAAAACGTCCAAAAACGTACTGAAACGCGGTGAAAAGTACCTTCGGAATAACCGAGGTTAACGCTTGCTGAACTGCGGCGCGCGGCGGGCGGCTTTGAGGCCGTACTTCTTGCGCTCCTTCATTCTGGGGTCGCGGGTCAGGAAGCCGGCTTCCTTGAGGGCGGGGCGGTAGCTGGCGTCCACCTGCAGCAGGGCGCGGGAGATGCCGTGACGGATGGCGCCGGCCTGACCGGTGACGCCGCCGCCGGAGACGGTGGTCTCGATGTCCACCTTATTCTCCATGCCGGTGGTGACCAGGGGCTGACGGACGATGAGCTTCAGGGTCTCCAGACCGAAATAATCGTCGATATCGCGGCCGTTGATGGTGATGGCGCCGGTGCCGTTGGGGAAAAGACGGACGCGGGCGACCGAGCTCTTGCGGCGGCCGGTCCCGTACAGATAAGGCTTCTTGCTGGTATACATGTTCTCTTTTCCTCCTTACGCCCAGACTTCGGGCTTCTGGGCCGCGTGCTTGTGCTCGCCGCCGGCATAGACCTTCAGGCGCTTCAGCTGGGGAGCGCGCAGCTTGTTCTTGCCCAGCATGCCCTTCACGGCCAGCTGGAACGCGAACTCGGGACGCTTGGCCATCAGGTCGCGGTACTTGGTCTCATGGAGACCGCCGGCATAGCCGGAGTGGGTGCGGTAGTACTTCTGGTCCAGCTTCTTGCCGGTGAGCAGGGCCTTGTCCGCGTTGATGACGATGACGAAATCACCGCAATCCACGTGGGGGGTGTAGGTGGGCTTCAGCTTGCCGCGGAGCAGATCGGCGGCGATGACGGCGGTGCGGCCCATGGGCTTGCCCGCAGCGTCCAGCACATACCATTTGCGCTCCACAGTGGCCTTGTTTGCCATGGTAGTGGACATTTCGTAAACCTCCAAAAGATGCAGGGCGGATTGACTTATCTCCGCCGAACCATTAGAATATGCTTCGTAAGAGCTTTGAATTTATACCACACGGGGAAAGACTTGTCAACAGCCTTTTTCGTAAATTTTGATTTACGATTTTCAAACTCCGTTTTTCTTCGATTATCTCCGTTTATCTCCTGATATCTCCGTTTCGATTTTTCTTTTTTTGAGGGAAACTATGGAACAGTTCACCGGACTTGTGCGCCGCTGCGTGGAGGATTATGACATGATCGCCCAGGGAGACGTGATCGCCGTGGGCCTCTCCGGGGGGAAGGACAGCATGGCGCTGCTTTGCGCCCTGAATTCCCTGCGGCGCTATTATCCCAAACGCTTCGAGCTGATCGGCGTCACCGTGGCCCTGGGCTTCCCGGATATGGATTTTTCTCCCGTGGCGGACTACTGCCGGGACCTGGGCGTGCCCTATGACATCGTCCGGAGCGACATCCGGGACGTGGTCTTTCAGGAGCGGAAGGAGAAGAATCCCTGTTCCCTCTGCGTGAAGCTGCGCAAGGGGGCGTTTCACGACCGGATCAAGGCCCTGGGGGCCAACAAGGCGGCCCTTGGCCACCACATGGACGACGCGGTGGAGACCTTCCTCCTGAGCCTGATCTACGAGGGGCGCATCAGCTGCTTCGAGCCGGTCACCAACATGGACCGGAGCGGCGTCGTCCAGATCCGGCCCATGCTCTATGCCGAGGAGAAACGCATCGTGGGCCTGGCGAGGAAATACCGTTTTCCCATCGTGGAGAGCACCTGCCCCATGGACAAGACCAGCAAGCGGGCGCTGGTGAAGGAATATATGTACCAGGTCAGCCGGGAACGCCGGGATTTCAAGATCAAGACCTTCCGGGCCATGCAGCGCCTGCCCCTGCCGGGCTGGCAGGTGGTGAAGGAGGGGGCCCGCCTTGGATGAAGTGCGCAAGAACACGGAGCATTTGGTCTCCGTCGAGGGCTGCACCGGCGAAGGGCTGGGCGTGGCCCGCATCGGCGGTCGGGCGGTGTTCGTGCAGGACGCCCTGCCCGGTGAACGCTGCCGGATACAGATCCTGAAGGCCGGCAGCGCCGCAGTCTATGCCCGCGTGCTGGAGCGGTTTTCGGATTCTCCCCTCCGGGTCACGCCGGACTGCCCCCACTTCGGGCGCTGCGGCGGCTGCGACTGGCGGCATGTCACCTATGCGGGGGAGCTGGGCTTCAAGCTGCAAAGGGTCAACGACGCTTTTCGGCGCATCGGCGGCCTGGACCTGCGGGCGGAGGAGATCCTCCCCGCCCCGCAGACCGAGCGCTACCGGGCCAAGGCCATCTTCGCCGTGGGGGATCGGGAGGGGAGGGCCGTCACCGGCTTCTACCGGGCCCGCAGCCACGCGGTGATCCCCGTGGAGGACTGCCCCCTGCAGACGGAGGAAGCCAACCTGGCCGCCGGCGTCCTGCGGGGGTGGATGGACGACTGCCGCGTCCCCGCCTGGGATGAAAGGCTGCAGAAAGGCCTCATTCGCCACCTCTTTGTGCGCAGCGGCATGGTCTGCGTGGTGGCGGCGGGGGAGCCCGTCCATGAAAAGGAACTGATCGGGGCTTTCCGTTCCGCCCTGCCGGAGCTGCGGAGCCTTATCTGGAACAAAAATACCCGGACGGGGAACACGGTGCTGGCCGGGTCCTTCCGCACCCTCTGGGGAGAGGACACCGTGGAGGTGAGCCTCAGCGGCCTCCGCTTCCGCCTGAGTCCCCGCTCCTTTTTCCAGGTGAACCCCGTCCAGGCTGCGCGGCTCTATGCCCTGGCCGTCTCTATGGCCGATCTTGCGGGCGGGGAGAACGTGGTGGACCTCTACTGCGGCGCCGGGGCCATCGGCCTGCTGGCTTCTCCGGGGGCGAAGGAGGTCGTGGGCGTGGAGGCGGTGCGCGCCGCCGTGGAGGATGCGCGTCAGACCGCTGCGCGAAACGGCATTCCCAACGCCCGCTTCCTCTGCGCCGACGCGGCGGAGGCGGCGGCGCAGTTCGCCGCCGGGGGGATGCAGCCGGACGTGCTTTTCGTAGACCCACCCCGGAAGGGACTGGAGGAAAGCGTTATCGACAGCGTCGCCGCCATGGGTCCAAGCCGGGTGGTCTATGTCTCCTGCGACCCCGCCACCCTGGCCCGCGACCTTCGCCGCTTCGGGGAAAAGGGCTACGCCGCCGAAAAAGCCGTCGCCGTGGACATGTTCCCCAGGACAAGGCATGTGGAGACGGTAGTATTGATGTCAAAGGTAGGAGTGGAATAAACTCAAAAGCCTTTGATTTCAGGCACTTTTCGACTTTAGGTGGTTTCGAACAGGTGGAGGCGGTAATCGCTCTGCGGTAACTTATCAATGGCAACTTTGAGAAAAAAGTGTGAGAGTTGAGTTGCCGGATTAGATGTCACATAGTTGAAGCTGTGGATTAGATGTCAGGGGTGTTGAGTGTTCGAGATAAATGCTGGAGGAATTGTTATATGGCATCGAGCAAAGAATATTTGGATTTCATATTGGAGCAGTTGTCCGAATTGGATGACGTGTCCTATCGAGCGATGATGGGAGAATACATCATCTATTATCGAGGCAAGATTGTTGGAGGTATTTACGATGACCGCTTTCTTGTAAAGCCCACAAAGTCCGCCGCAAAAATGATGCCGAATGCGGATATGGAATTGCCGTATGAAGGAGCAAAGGAAATGTTGCTCGTTGATGATGTAGACAGTAAGGAGTTTCTTAGAAAACTGCTGGAAGCAATGTATGAGGAACTGCCTGCTTCCAAAAAGAAGAAACAGACAAATTGAGACTTGAGGAGGTAATGGCTTTGCGCATAGATTTCAACAAGATAGATTCTGTAACATTTCCGGGGATGGATAACGGCACCGGTATGATGAGTGCTCGTATGTATAATGATGACTCCTATCGGATCATTCCGACAGCGATCCATCCGGGTGGGAGCATTGGAACTCACACGCAAAATTCCGGAGATGATATGAACTATGTCATCAGCGGGACAGGCAAAGCATTCTGTGACGGCGTGGAGGAAACCCTAAAACCGGGAGTAATGCATATCTGTCCGAAAGGATCGGAACACTCTATTATAAACACGGGAGAAGAAGATTTGGTCATGCTGACCATTGTAGTGAAGAAATGATTACATATTTGTTTGAGAAGCCTCTGATCAGAGGAACAATGTTGAAGAGAAAAAGTCAGTTCACTGCTTTGGTGGATATAGACGGAGAAGAATTAATCGCTCACATCCCCACGACAAATTGCATTGGTGACGTGGAAAACAAGAATCTGCCGTGTCTCTTATCCTACCATGATGACCCGAAACGGAAGCTGAAATATGATATAGAGGCAGTGCTTCTTTCCGATGATGAAAACTGGATAGGGATCAATCAGATCCTTTCTAACAGGCTGGTAGAGTTCTTTTTCAACGAGCATGAGCTGGACGAGATCGTTTCTGATTTCGACAGCGTTCAGCGCGAGGTGAATCTGGGAATATCCAAACTGGATTTCAAAGTCGGAGATACGTATTTGGAAGTAAAGACTCCTCTGACTACGATCAATGTAAAATACGGGAAGGACATAAAGACGCTTCCACCCAAGCCGTTTTCATCAACCGACAGGATGGTTAAGCACCTAAAGGAGCTTGCCGGATCGCTTAAGGATCATGAGAAGGCAGTTTTCCTGCAGGTGTATCAGTACCGCATAACAGAGAGGAAGGAACGGCTCCGATCAACTCACTATGAAGAGGTGTCACAAACCTTCAAGGATGCGGCAGAGGCAGGCGTTGAGTTTTGGGAAATCCATATGGATTTCAGACCGGAAGGAGTAACTCTTTACAGCGTTACGAGAAGTTCAGACTTATAAATCGCAATTTGCCCAAATCACTACAGGAGGTCCCATGAGTAAATATGAATACAAGAAAATGTATTTGGCCATCTATTTATGCTTGATAGCAGTTGGTGCGTTTAGCATGATGGCTCGCTGGATTAACAATATAAATCCTGAACTAAAAATACTTCCCGTTTTCCTTCTTTCGCATATAACGAATTTTGCCCTATGCATGATGGTTTTGCTTATTTTCGGTTTTGTCTTTATTTGTTTCGGAGGAAAACTTAAAATCATCACTATTGTGACCACAGTTATTGCATTGATTAGTGTCGTTTATGAATGTTTTCTCCCGTTCCTTAACACACCGGACATTTGGGATGCAGTATTTGGAGTCACAGGAACAGCCGTTGCATATATTTACCTTGTAATGTTTAAAAGGAATGGTTTGGTTGCTAAATAGACAAGTTCCACAGTTTGTCGGGATGAATGGTGGAGCGTTATATTGGAAGATAATTGAATCGCGGACAAGAAAAGCTGCCTTAGTTGGCAGCTTTTTCATTAGGTGTATCAGTCAGTTTCAGTTTTTTTGATTAATCGTATCTGGTTCACAATTATCATTTTTATTCTTGACACGTGAATAACTGCGCGCTAATATTCATTATGAACATTACAATACAAATATTCATGATATTCAGTTTGATAAAAATACAGTATCAGCTTTCAAAGAAAGGGTTGTATATTATGGCTGGCGGTTTTTCTGATAAAGAGCGCGTGGAAATAAGACAAAGACTTTTGAATTCAGGTTATGAACTCAGTACCGAAGTCGGAATTAAGAAAATGACTATTGCGATGATAGCGAAGAATTCCGAAGTGGCAGTCGGAACATTTTACAACTTCTTCGCTTCAAAGGAAGAATATGTAGTTGCGATGATCAGAGATACTGAGGTGAAATATGAAAAGGAAATGGCATCGCATTTCTCCAAGGATGGTACTATTGCTCTAAAAAAATTTCTGGAGGTATTCCGCGAGAACTTCAAACCCGAAAATAATTTTCTTCTGCGAATAAAACTGGATGATTGGGTATGGCTTAAGTCTCATATCTCAGACAGCGCATACCTAAATATGGCAAATGATCTTAAGAAATATGAATTCATGTTTGCAAAGATCAGAGGAATCAGAAAGGATGCTGAACCGGGAGTAGTTGTTAATTTCATTAAATCAATATATGCCCTGTATCAGAACCGGGATACATTATTCGAGGAATCGCTTCAGACAAATGTAGATTTGATCTTTGATGCCTTATACAGATATTTAAAGGAGGGACGATAAATAATGATTATACCAATGATTTTATTTGAGGGTATTGTGTTAAGCTTTATAGTACTTGTTGCCTGTGTGGTCGGAATAGCCGATGGTCCTGTAGGTCTGGTTTGTCTCTATGAGAGAGAGGTCTGGGACAGATGTATAGAAAATGGTCTGACCACCGAAGAAAAGATCAAGAAGAGTGCCGGTAACTTTAAGCTTTTCAGTATTCCGCTAATGCTCATTGTTGTCCTGCTCTCTGTCTATGGAATAAATGGTGCGAGAACTTTTTTGGAAGGATTTATCCAGATGACAATTGTTCTTGTTATTGAAGGATTATTTGACCGTTTGTTCATCGATTGGTATTGGGTAGGAAAAACAAAGGCATGGAACATAGAAGGAACAGATGACCTGAAACCGTATATATACGGAAAAACTCTTATTATTAAATGGACTACTATACTTGTTGGTTATCCTGTTATTGCGGCTATATTGGCGGGGATAATGTCATTAATAGTTTAATAGTGTAAATATATCTAATAAGTAAAATTGGAATAGAAGATAATTTGCTACTGGGAGGAGATTAAAGACATGTTTTGGGACAAGATTTCACCTTTATATGACATATTTGAAAATATTTATAACGGCAAAGTGTATACCGGTACCGGGAAAATGGTTGCAGAACTTATAGATTCGTCGGATGAAGTATTGGAATGCGCATGTGGAACAGGTGCTATCAGTATATATATTGCGCAGAAGTGTAAAAAGTAGATCGCAACAGACTTTGCAACCGGGATGCTT
>JAEEGH010018154.1_pt1 | contig 14905 bp, 14 predicted proteins | sample 9134181 | NCBI WGS metagenome assembly JAEEGH01 (sample SAMN16246544, study PRJNA631951) | gut metagenome | biome: gut microbiome; feature: rumen; material: DP-attached | host: Bos | place: Iran: Karaj | collected 2018-10 | reverse complement strand
TGAGCATTTCAAATCATAAACAAACCGATGAAAACCATTTCACGCCGACTCAGACGCCACCTGCCTACCCTGCTGCTTATCGCAGCGGTCGCGATGATTATCAGCGTAAAGCATCTGAACGAACCGCCGGCCTACATACACGCATGGGCGCAGGCCGACAACTACTCCCTCGCTCTTGGTTTCCGACACAACGGCGGGGATCTGTTTCATCCGCAAACCCTAATCTACAACAAGCAGCAGCTCGGCTTTGAAGACCCCGAATCATTGGTGACCGCCTGCGACCTGCCACTGCATCACTGGCTCGTTTCAATACTGATGGCCATTACCGGCAGCACGCAACCCTGGGTGTTCCGCGGGTTCACACTGGCAGTGGCCATTCTCGGCCTTTGGGCGCTCTACCTTCTGGTTTTTGTGCTGGCCCGTTCGCGAGTGAAAGCGCTGCTCGTGGCCATATTCACCGCCACCGCCCCCTCCTACGCCTACTACAGCGGCTCCTTCCTGCCCACCATACCTGCATTGTCGCTGGCGATGGGCGGACTGCTCCTCTACACACTGTACTGGAAAAACGGGGCACAGCGCACCCTGTGGGCAAGTCTGCTACTGCTCACACTCGCCATGATGTCCCGAACCTCATTTGCAGTGCTGTGGATTGCCGTGGCATGTTTCCAACTGCTCAGAATCCTGCGTCGGGAGACCACATTGCGCACCTCCTGGCTCCCCTTCGCCGCAGGCATTGTGCTGTTTTCCGGCTGGTGGTTCTGGAACATGCACCTGCGCAACGAGTACGGTTCGCTATTCCTTGGCAGCCTGCTGCCTGTCCGCAGTATGGAGGAGGCCTCAAATGTGTTCCAGAACGTGCATGACCGCTGGCGCTTCCACTATTTCCAAAGGCTGGAGCACTGGCTCTATGTCGCGGCGTTTGTTGCTGCCGTCGTGACACTGCTTTTCCGGAAGAAAAAGAGGGAATCCGGGCACAAACAGTTGTCACTGTGGTGGCTGCTGGCCATCTGGCTGTTCGGAGAGCTGTTGTTTGCCGCCGCCATGAGCCTCCAGTATATCGACCATGACTATTATTTCCTGGACAGCTTTTTCCTGCCCATCGTCCTGTCGTTGGCAGGCCTGCTGCATATCCTGCCCAACCCCACCAGACGATGGGGCGGCGTCACCGCACTCATCTGCACCCTGCTGCTGAGCGGCCTTATGACCGCCGAAGCCTGCCGGATGCAGCGCGAACGCCGGTTGGAGGGGGTGGAGACACTTGAGACCGCTGTCCGGTACAAACATGCCAACCAAATGCTGGATGATGCCGGACTGGCACAGAAGGAGCTCCGCTTCCTGACCCTTTTTTCCTATCCGCAGAACCTCCCCTTCACCATGATGGACCGCGAGGGATATGCGGTCATGCGCAACAAACCGGCGGTAGTGGCGCATGCGCTGACATTAAATTATGACTATATTCTTGTGGAGGATGATGTGTACCGACGTGAATTCGACAAGGCGCAAAATATCCTGCCGCGGCTGCGGCGGCTGGCCGGTAACGGTGAGATATCAGTATGCACATTATCTGACAGCACACTCCATACCACAGCGGAACATTTTTTTGAATAGGCTAAAACGGTTCGGATGTGTCAAACTGGTGCTCCATGTTGTCCACCTGCCGCCTTTCTGTCTCCTGAATGGCGTCGTAATGTCCGGTCAGCGCGGCAAATGGGGCGAACTGCGCCGCACGCGACAGCAGCGGCATCGGAGGATGCTTTTTTGATACCGGATGTGGCAGCCCTATAATGTCTTCATAATCATCTTTTCCTCTCATGCCTTGTGTCCTCCTATCTGACTGTTGCGTTCTATGGCGGTGGCCCCCTCCTCAAAACTGGTTCCCTTCAAAATGGCGTTTTTCCCGAACTTCCTTTTGATTGCAAGTTGCGCCTCCTGCAGGCGGCGTTCCTTTGCAAGCGCCGCAGCCTCCGCCCTCTTCTGCCGTTCCACCGCCTCATAGTCTGTAAACATATCCAGCTGAACCCCCTCGTCCCTCCGTCCGACAGCATTTTCGTCCACCACGTGATTGACTGTCAGGTTGAGATAGCGGACAAGCAGGTCGGGATTAACAATCCTGTCATAAGTCTTCATCACCGCCTCGGCAATGCGCTGCGACGAGGCGGTGGGCGGCTGCAGCCCTGCTGACCCGTGCACACGCTTCGGCACCTGCCGTCCATAACGGTCGGTTGAGATGTCACCTTTGTATTTGGCACGGATTTCAGGCCGTGTAAGGCTCTCCGCGTCATAGCCCACATCCACCACCACCTGGTCGGTCACCATCCGCTTCTCCACCAGGGAGAGCGCCATGCTTTCGGCCATCTCAAGCAGCACCACACGCGCCTTTTTGCAGCTGTAAGGCTCTTTCAGCACCTGCCCGCTGCTGAAGGAGTTGCTTTCAGGCCGGTATTGCTTCACAAGAGCGATAGTGCAGGGCTCCCAGCCCCAGGCATGGTCAATGAGCAGCTCCGCATTGACACCGAACAATCCATATAGCAGATCCTCGTTCCGCAGGGAGCAGCGGGCAATTTTGCCCATGGTGTCAAGGCCGTAGGCGGAAAGACGCTTTGCCGTTCCATGCCCGACCCGCCAGAAATCGGTCAGCGGACGATGGTTCCAGAGCAGCCGCCGGTAACTCATCTCGTCCAGCTCCGCAATGCGCACGCCGTCCGCATCGGCAGGCATCTTTTTCGCAAGTATGTCCATTGCAATATTACAGAGATACATGTTGTTACCGATGCCCGCCGTGGCGGTGATGCCGGTCTGCCGCAACACATCCCGGATCATGGTCATGGCCAGTTCATGGGCGGTTTGGTGGTAAAGCGGCAGATAATCGGTCACATCCATAAAAACCTCATCTATGGAATAGACATGAATATCCTCCGGGGCGATGTATTTCAGGTAGATTTCATAGATTTTCGTGCTGCACCCAATGTAGTGCGCCATGCGCGGCATTGCTGTCAGAAAATCGACCTCCCAGTCGGGATGCGCCTTCAGCTCGGTGTCAGAAACTGATTTTCCGGAAAAACGCCGTCCAGCCGACTGCGCCCTGCGACGGGCGTTCACCTCGCGCATCCGCTGCCGCACCTCGAACAGCCGCGCCCTCCCCCCGATGCCGTACTGTTTCAGCGACGGCGACACCGCCAGGCAGATGGTCTTGTCCGTGCGACTGGGGTCCGCTACCACCAGATTGGTCGTCAGCGGGTCAAGCCCCCGATCCACGCACTCCACGGAGGCGTAGAACGACTTCAGGTCGATGGCGATATAGGTGCGCCCCTTCTCTTCCGACGTTTGGGATGACTGCATCTGATTATAATTTTAAATGAAGCGTTCAGATTATCACTTCATCGGGTCCGACACGAACTCCTGCGCCGCCTGCTCCAGCTCCGCACGCTCCCTTTTGGGCAGCTTTTTCACCACCTCGCGATAGGAATGGTTCACAAGCCCGCGAATCATATTGTCGTCCGCATCGCGGTCGAACCACACCTGGTTCCAATATTTCTTGTTCCAGTGGAAGGCCGGCTCCACCGCCTGGTAATGGTCGCGGAGCTCCATGGCATATTCCTGGTCGCACTTCATGGTGGCCAATTGCGGATGGTCCAGGCCGATGCAGGCGAAAATGTGGTTTTTCACCCGAAAGGCCAGCAGTGTCTCGTCAAAGGGGAAATCCTCCGTCACCTGCGGCAGGGAGAGGCAATGTTCGCGAAAGAGTTCTATGTCCATAACGGTTCCTCCTTTAAAAGCTCAATGTCAGAGTCGTTCTTCCTTTTCATACGGCATGTCATTTATTTTGCAAAGATACTCAAAATCCGGATACGGGCATTGATATTTTTTACTATGGCTCTTGGACCAACTGCGGGTACAACCGGAGACACCTCGGAAACGGATTGAAAACAAGAAATAGATGAATTAAAGAGATTGAAAACGTCAAATCAAGCGGAGTTTGTTGCGATATATGGACGCAGACGTGTAGGCAAGACATGGTTGATACGTGGCTTTTTTCGAGACAAATTCACTTTTTACGCCACAGGCATTGCACGTGGAAACAGGAACGAGCAGTTGAAAAACTTTTACAAATCAATATGTTCATACGGCAAATCGAAGTCAAAACAACCCAAGGACTGGTACGAGGCCTTTGATTTGCTTAAAGAGGTAATCAAACAGTCACGACAGCGCAAAAAAGTGGTGTTTCTGGATGAACTGCCATGGATGGACACGCAAAAATCGGAATTTCTGAAAGCAATCGACCTGTTTTGGAACAGTTGGGGCTGTATGCAACAAAACCTGTTGTTCATCGTATGCGGAAGTGCAGCCTCATGGATGGTTAAGAATATCATTCAGGATAAGGGAGGATTGCACAACCGTCTGACATGCCATCTGCATCTGAACCCGTTCACGCTTGCAGAAACCAAATCGTACCTTTATTCACAGGGCATACGCTGGAATGAGAATCTGATTGCCGAATGCTACATGATAATGGGTGGCATCCCCTACTATCTGCACCTGTTGGATCGTTCCATAAGTCTCGCACAAAACGTTGACAGACTCTTTTTTGCGCCAAACGCACTACTTAAGGACGAATTTGGCACACTATACAAATCCCTTTTTAAGAAATCGGATGATTCTGTAAAAATCATTTCCGCACTAAGCAAAAAACGCAACGGATTCACCCGTGATGACATCGTTAAAGCGACAGGTTTGAGTAATGGAGGCGGTCTGACACGAAGATTGGATGAACTGGAACAATGCAGTTTCATTTGCCGTTACAGAACTGTCAGAGGCAAATCACCATTGTACCAACTTAATGACTTTTACAGCCTATTTTATTTCCAATTCATTGACGGCCAACACCTTCTTGACCGCGATACATGGCTGCACCTTCAAGCCACACCCCGACACAACACATGGCTTGGACTTAGTTTTGAAAGACTTTGCTTTGCACATGTCCATGCCATACACAAGGCGCTCGGCATCAATGGGATTGCAACAAAAACATATCCGTTACTGACACCCGGCGCACAGATGGACATGGTTATTGAACGGGCGGACAAGGTAGTCTCATTGTGCGAAATGAAATACACCTCCAAACCATACAGCATCACAAAGCAGGAAGCGGACAAACTTCGTCACAGGGCGGAGGAGCTGGGCAATTGTTTTCCTACGCAAAAACAGGTGCTGATTTCACTCGTTTCAAATCGCATACCAAAAAAGAATACTTATTATAACAGCTTAATAACAAGTAACATAATTATTAATAAATTATTTGATGAATGAATTATTTTTGGCTACAACTGACATATTATTGCCACTTTTAGCCAAAAAAAAGGCGCTCAATGAAACCAAGCATCACCACCTGTAATTAATGAATGTTTTGATTTCAGGTTCTTTGAATATATCCGGGTACGCTTTTTTAAGAATTTCCCTTTCTTTCTCATTAAGATAATCTTTATTGTAAACAATAACAGATATGTCTTTTGTTTTAAAAAAGTTAATTAATGATTCGAATTTTTTTACATTAAGGCATGGCACCTCATATTTCAGAGCATAGAATCCGCGATGACCGTATTTGGACATTTGAAAGGATGCCCCTCCCCTTACTCCACTGACGTATCTCACATATTCCAATTCCTTGTAATATATTTTTTTTCTCCGGAAAAGAATACGAGTGGGAAAATACGCTTCATAATATTCATCGTGAAAAGTAAAAATCCTGAAAATAAATATGGACAAGAAATAAATGACTCCTGCAAGTATGCAAAATGCTTTCAAATTCAAATCCAAACGCATTAATATCAAAGGAAAAGAAAATCCCAAGCCAATAGAAATAATCGCTACCCAATCTAAAGATCCTTTCAACTTCGTTTCCACGTTGATATAATTAAACCATTAAAACAAACGACAGTGCAAAAGTACTCAAAATCCGGATACGGGCATTTGATATTTTTAGAAATATGCGCCGCACGTATCCAAAAAAGCAGTACTTTTGCAGACACAAAAAAAGAAAAAAAATGGACAACACTGATCTGACAACCCAAACCTCAAACGTTGAAATCATCAAGAAGCGCATCTACGTAATCCGTGGGCAGCGCGTCATGCTTGACCGCGACCTGGCGGAGTTGTACGGCGTGGAGACACGTGTGCTGAACCAAGCGGTAAGACGAAACATCGAACGGTTTCCAGAGGATTTTATGTTCCAAATGGACAGAAAAGAGTTTTTTTCTGTCGTTTCGCAACATAAAACCGATGAAGAAGCAAATACCAACTTGAAATCACAAATTGTGATATCAAGTTTAGAAAACCAACACCGAAATTAATCACAACGACTTAAAAATCAGTTCCGCCGTTCCGATGCGGTAGCCTTCGCTTTTGAAGGTCACCTTTCCGTCAGGCCGGACAATCAGCACCAGCGGGCGGCTGACCGTCTTGAAACAGATTTTTTCTGCGGCCAGACGCTCCAGCAGCAACCCGTTGGAATCCACAGCCACCTTGGTGTCGTGCGGCAGGTGCCACCGCTTCGGGTCAAAAGCACGCTCCTCCCCTTCTGGAACCACCATGAGGAAGGGAATCTTCCATTCGTCAAAAGTCTTCTGCATGGCGGACAGTTCGTTCAGCAGATGCTTGGTCGGCTCTCGGTCCGGCTCGATGTAGCAGAGTACCAGCGGATTTTTCCCAAGCAGTTCGGGAAGGCTGTGCCGCTCACCATCAATGGAGACCCGCATACCCGCTGTCACACAACCGTAAACCATGCCGGGGCGTGCCTCCAACGGACGGATCACCAGCTCCTTGGTGATAGTCTCCCCTTCGGGCACATTAAAGAACTCCAGCCGCGAAAGGGCGGCACCGTCGCTGTAGCGGTTGCCGGTTGAGAGCATGTAATAGCCCGCCTCCAACTCCAAGGTAACAGGGAACGATGCCACGCGCGGGTCGTTCTCGTAGTCGAAGGTGACAAAATCGCCGTTCTCAAACTTGGCGATGGTGAAATGGCTCCAATACTGCGGTTTAAGTTTGGCAGTACCGTGGTATTCGAGACGCAGTTTCCCGGTTTTGGCCGGCTCCTGCCTTTCGGCAAAGGAGACAATCTGCCAATTCTTTTTATTGTCGTCATATACAAACAGCTGCTCCGTGGCGTTGTCCATGTAGGCCGGAATTCCTGCGGAGCGGCAAGCGGCGATGAAGAAAATGTCGCGGCTGTGCGCATCGGCGTGGCGCAGCTTGTAAACGCCCACGGGCGAGATGGGACAGCGGTAATAGTTGCCAGTGTCGTCCACGATGATATTTTTGGCAGTCCAACGAAGGATGCTGTCAGCGGTGAAGTCTCTGAAAACGGAAAGCAGCTCCTTGCGGTATGGCCGCACCATCTCGTTGCTGATGCGTGCGGGCAGGAGACCTTTTTCATATATTTCATAGGGTAACACCATACCTTCAGAAGTCTCACCATACCCTGGCTTCTTGTCAAAGAAACTAAAATATGTGCGGTGAGCCAAAAGCACATCGGCAGTTATATCGCGCAAATCCTTGTCTGAAAAGGATTTCAAATATTCAAACATATAATCATAAAAATGTTCATGACAACATCTCCCCGGCCACCCGTTCGGCCAGGCATCAATGAATTTGATGATTTCCGCATAATTGCCCTCGCATTTGCGGATGATTTCCTGTAATTGGTTGGGTTGTAGAGACGTGGCGCGCCGCGTCTCTACAACAACGGCGGTTTCGGCATCAACCGTCGGGAACGTTGCCAGATAGGCGTTGCGCATCGAATCCTCGCAGGCGAGGCGGCAGGCGTTGGCGGCAATTTCCGCCTCCGTCGCACCCTCATCGCGGATTTTGCCCGCAGGTGGGTTAATTTCCAAATTTTCCACATATTCCTCCCCTGCGCTGCGTGTCAGCTTCAGGGTTATCCTGTCGTTTTTGCGGACATCGATTTTGGCGTAGCCGTATTTGCCATCCTTGCAAGCCCATACAAGCAGGTCGCCCAAGCCGGTGGTTATGGAGGCATGGCCGTCGGCGTCGGTGGTCATGGTGGCGAGGGTGTAGTATTCGGAGTAATTGTAGAGTTTGAATTTCACCTGCGACTCTCTTACAGGTTTGCCCTCCCTGTCCTGCACAATGGCGGTGATTTTGCGTGTGTCGGCGTAATGGCTGAGAAGGTTAAGTTCGCTGTAAAGTCCTGTGCGGCGCACCACCTCCTCATCGCCATTGTAGCGGCCGAAAGCGTTGGAATGCACCATCATGCAGCGGGTGGCCGGCTGCGAAAACCATGCCATGTCGAGTTTGGCGGCAGGTTCGCAGGCGCCCAAGTAGCGCCATTCTCCCTCCACCCATACCTCCACCCAGGCATGGTTGTCGTCACAATGCGCCCAGCGCGGGGTGTAGCACTGACGGGCGGGGATGCCCACGGCCCGCAGCGCGGTTACAGCCAAGGTCGATTCCTCACCGCAGCGTCCGAAGCCGGTGCGCAGGGTGGCCAACGGCGCGGAGGTGCGCACATCGCTGGGACGGTAGGTCACATGCTCGTGGCACCAGTGGTTCACCTCCAGTGCGGCGTCATACATCGTCATGCCCTTCAAACGCTCCTTCAATTCATTGAAGATGTACATCCGCGCAGTGTCGAGGTTCTCGTTGTTCACCCGATACACCAGCACGAAGTGGCGGAAAATCTCCTCCGGCACCGTGCGTCCCCACGAAAAGGTGTCGCGGGCGGCGAAGGCACAGCGCACCTGTTTCAGGAAAAAAGTGCCGTCGTAGTCGGCAAGGTCGCTGTAGGGCATGTAGGCGTAGAGGAACTGCATCGCCTCCCTCTCTTCAAGCGACAGACCGCTGTCCATTACTGGAAAAAGTGCATCGGCACAGCCTGCGGCAAGGGTTTTGCGGACTTCGAAATCCTTCTCCACCTGCGCACGGTAGTCGGCGTCGGTGATGAAATGCGTTTCGCGGTGGCAGGCCAGCAGCATAAGCGGCATGGCCAGCAATAAAATCTTGTGTCTCATGGTGCGGATTGTTAAGATTCCTGTTTATATGCAAATTGCCTGAAATTGTAAATCCCGTTTTGTTGGGAATCAAGCGTTTCCGACCCGTCGTAAATGACAGCGGATCTGGTGACACGGCCTCCGAAAAGAGCCGAAACCTTTTTGATATTGTCAAAAAACCTGGAATTGAAGGTCTGCGATGATTTTATCTCATAAAAATGCAAATCATCGGCCACCGTCTGCACAAGGTCTATCTCGGTACCGCGGCTGTCGCGATAGAAAAAGAGATTGGGCAGTTTCCCCATGTTGAGCCGTGATTTCACGAATTCAGAAACGACAAAGTTCTCAAAAATGGCGCCGCGCAGAGGATGTGTGGCCAGCTGTCCGGCATTTTCAATGCCAAGCAGGAAGCAAAGGATGCCTGTGTCGTGGAAATAGATTTTCGGCATCTTCACCAGCCTTTTCCCTATGCTGGCATGATAGGGTTGCAGCCGGAAAATGATGTATGAGGCTTCCAGTATGCTCATCCATTCCCTTAGTGTGGGGGCGGACACGCCGGTTTCGGCGGCCAATGCGGAGAAATTGCATTCCGAAGCCGCCCTTCCGGCGCAAAGCCGGACAAAAAGTTGGAAAGCCGACATGTTTTTTACATTGACCAGCTGATGCACATCCCTTTCAATATAGGTGCTGTAGTAGTTGGAATAGAGGTAGTCCATTGGCATGTCTTCCGCAAAGGATGCCGGATACATCCCGTGGAAAAGCAGTTCGTCCGTGCTCATCAACTGAATGCGGCCGCCAATTTCCCCAATTGAAAATGGAGGCAGTGTGAACAGTGCCGCCCGGCCGGCCAACGATTGGGTGACCCTCTCCAGCATGGCAAAGTTGCTGCTGCCGGTCAGCACATAACGTTTTTCAGGATGCTCGTCAACATCCGCCTGTATGTACGAAAACAACTCGGGAAGGCGGTGCGCTTCATCAATAACGGCTCCTTTTCCAATGTTTCGGATGAATTTTTGAGGCTCCTGCGCAATCATTTCGCGAACGGCAGCCACCTCAAGGTTCACATAGTCATATTCCGGAAAAATAGCCTTACAAAGGGTGGTTTTCCCCACCTGACGCGCCCCTGTCACTACAATAACACGAAATGACGGAATTAGTCTTTTGATTGATTCTGCGATAGTTCTATTTATAAACTTCATAAACTGCACAATTTGAAAGTTGAACTTTCATTTTGTGCAAAAGTAATAAAAAAAGCGATACGTCCCTTTTTTTGAAAAAAAATGAAAAAAAATCAATTTGCACAATAAAACCATATAATCATCCGTTTCAATAATGTTATTTTTTTTTATTTAATAAATTATAATTTTATAAATCATTCTATTATGAAAAAGTATTTAAATTTTTGCATGACGTGCCTCATGGCACTTTCGCTCTGCATGATGACAGGCTGCAACAAAGAAGATGATCCTAAAAAAGACAAGGAGAAGGGGGACGATATCGTCACTGAAGGCTTCGCCGATTTGGGACTGACAAGCGGCACAAAATGGAAGGCGACGAATGAAGGCGACGGGTATTACACCTACGATGAGGCCGCCAAAAAATTCGGCAAAAAGGTTCCGACCAAAGCCCAGTTTGAGGAACTCGTGAATGAATGCGAATGGACCTGGGTGGATAAGAAAGGCTTCAAAATCACAGGTAAAAACAAAAAGGCCATAATGCTGCCTGCCGGTGGCTTCCGCGGTCAGGACGGAACCGTCTACAATGTCAACGTGTAAGGTTTCTACTGGTCATCCTCGCCGCTCGGACCGGAGCGCGGATACCGACTCGGATTCAACAAGGAAAAACCGAACATACACTACATGGAACGCTGGGGAGGAGGCTCCGTCCGGCTTATCGAATGACAAACATAGCCATCATCGGTGCCGGTGCGTCCGGCCTGTTTCTGACCAGACTGCTTTCACGGCGTAAGGATTGCCGTGTGACAGTCTTTGAGAAAGCGGAGAAGGTGGGCAGCAAAATCAAGGCCTCCGGCGGAGGCAAGGCCAACCTTCTCCATGACGGCATCACGCCGGAATGCTACAACCATCCGGAGTTCATGCGGCGGCTGCTGGAAAAGTGCGATGACCGCCGCATCCGGCAGCTGTGGGAATCGTTCGGGCTGCTGCTGCGCACCGATGAAGAGGGGCGCATCTACCCATGGAGCGAATTTTCCCAGACAGTCCTCGACACCCTGCTGGACGACCTGCCGGAAAATGTCAGCATCCTCTGCGGCACCGAAGTGTTCAAATTGCAGCCTGAATCGGGGAAATGGCGCGTCAATGATGGACCGGCCCTGTTTGACCGCGTGGTGATGTGCAGCGGCTCGCCTGCGGGCATGATCGCACGCAACCGTCAGGGTTACAACAGATATATAGAAACAATCCCGCTGCCCATGACACCGCTCGCCCCTTCGCTTGTAGGGTTCAAAATCCGAAACTGTACGCGAAAACTGGAGGGCTGCCGCGTCAAGGCCGAAGTGCGGCTGATGCAGGGGGAACGGGGGCTATTCCGCGAGACCGGCGAAATCACCTTCAAGGCGGACGGGCTCTCCGGCATTGTAATACTGAACGCCTCCGCCATCTACAACCGGCTTGGGCAGCCGCAGGACTGCCATCTGCTGCTGGATTTCATGTACGGACAGCCCAGATGGTCACTCCGGGAGCACCTGAAACAGCACCGTGACCTCTGCGGCGTGCTGCATCCAAAGCTGAACGCGCTTTACCGCCGCCAGCCCTTCGACCCGAAACGGTTCCGGCTGGATATTGAGGGAACTTACGGCTGGGAGGGGGCACAAGTATGCCACGGAGGCATCCCCATCAGCTGTGTGGACGAACACCTTGCGATAAAGGGTTTTCCTGGGCTCTACGCAGCAGGCGAGCTGCTGGACATCGACGGCGTGTGCGGCGGATACAATCTCTTTTTCGCCTGCGCCTGCGCCGACATCATTGCAAGGAACATCTCATGATGTCACGATTGATTCAGTTTATAGTTAATAGTTAAGAGTTTATAGTTATATATCTTTCTTCAACGATGCCGTATCCCACACGCTACCAACTCTAATCTATTAACTATTAATTATTAACTATTAATTATTATTTTTCTCTTCCGCCTCACCCTCCGGAATTCCCTTCCCGTTCCTGTATTCCATCGGCGTCTGGCCGGTGTGTTTCTTGAAGAAGGTTCCGAACTGCGTGGCGTTGCAGAAGCCCAAGGCCACTGCAATTTTCTCCAGATTGTCCTTCGAGCCGTTCAGCAGCATTTTCGCCTCCCTGCATACTGCAAGTTCCAGCCACTCCTTGGTTGTTCTGAAACCGAACTTTTGCACTACTTGGTTCAAATGGCTGGTTGTAATCCCCAATTCTTCCGCATAATATGTCACGCGACGTTCCTTCAGTATTTTCCGGTTCACCATTTCCACAAACTCGTTGAAAATTTCCTGCGAACGGCTGGGCAGGCGGATTCCAGAGAATGAATTCCCATACAAGCGGACGAGACATTTCAGGGCGAATGTAGCCATAAAATCCTCATCCCCGTTTGCAGGAGCCAGCACCACGGAATTGGGGCGCAGTTGGAAACCTATACCGTTCACCTCAACTTTTGTCTTCTAAAATGTCGAGGCCGCTGTTTTCCATGGCGGCCTTTTTCCTTGCCACGCTTCCTCGCCGCGCACTGGGACTTCCGCAAGGATCCACACAACACATCCGCCACATTTTTCCCCGCTGTTTCACTTTTTTTTTGATTTTATTTTCAAAATCCTGAAAAAGTTATCGGATTATTTCGTAATTTTGCAGCGTGATTTTTTTAAGAAAAACAAAAACCGGCGACAGATGAACAAAAGCACACACCTGCACAGCGTGCACTTCCTTGGCAAGGCGAAAATACCCGAACAAAGGAGCCTTCCAATGCCGCAAGGTGTCTCCCGGCATGGAGGGTGAGGATTAAAGGAAATTGTAAGGCAATAAAAAAAAGCAGGCAGTATGCGTCCATCCAAGCATGTCCGGCGCGGACGGGGCGCGACACCATACAGGACAAACGGAACGGACGGCGGTTCTTCAGCCTTCACCGTCTTCCGTCCGGAATTCACAAAAGGCTTCATAATATCTAAAACAAAACAGATATGGACAAGATATTAAAAAAACTGCCCATAGTGGCAACAGTGGCCCTGCTTGTGGCAGGCGCATTCCTCTTCGCAGGATGCGAGAAGGAAAAGAAGACAGAGGAAAACAAAAAAATTTCTACAACAGAAATATCTTTATCAATGGATTGCATTTACGACAGATTGGAATGTGAAAAACTTGTCGAAATTAACTCGCAGGGAGAATTTGACAATTTATTTTCTGGATGTAATGGTTTGGGAACCGATATTGATTTCCAAAAACAGACTCTTTTTCTGATTTATGGAATCAGTATGCAATGTGTGTTAGGGAAAGACATTATATTTGAAAAAATAGAAAACAATTACCAGTTAACACTCAAAATACATCAAGGTGATTGCCATTCTGTTGAAAAGTGGAATGCATTCTTTGTAACAGAAAAAATCAATTCAAATGTCTCATATTCAATTAATTTAGTGCAATAAAAAATATCATTTTAATTTGTTTGGTAGTCTTATTGGAATATGGCAGTTTGAATGCACAAGAAGTCTATTATTGGTATAAAGGAAAAAAACAACCCCTTGAAATTGTCAATAATCAGCAGTACATTCTAGTCAAATCATTTGTAGAAGCCAATGATTTACATGAAAAAATGGGTGTAATGGACAAATATTAGGCTGTTTTTGAGGACTTGCTCTCTAATGGACAAAAAATGACTATTAGACCTTATTTAAATCAAAGAGAGGACTTTATTGTTTGACAAATGGTTTTACCACCAAGCCGTGTCCGGTATGGATGCGCAATTGGTAAATGCCGTTTGCCAAACCGGACAGACTGATATTATCTGTATTATCAAAGGATTTCAAACAACGTCCGCCCAAGTCAAAAATCTCAATCTGTCGTGCAATAACACTTAATTTCACCTCTTGAGATGCTGGATTGGGGAATATACTGCAATGTATATCAGCAATATCCTGAATCTGTTCTTTACCGGTATCACCCGCTTTGATGGCCGTATTGGGCTGAGATTGATATGCATAACCGTACAGCTTCAAAACTGCTTCAGCACCGACCTCAACGGCAATTTTGGCCCATCCGTAATGGATGTTGGAACCGTTTTTGAACCTGAAGCCCATATAACCGCATTGGCCGACCCAGTCGGTGTACACTCCATCATAATAAATCACAAAATTTTTTCTGCCTTTGTTTGTCGAAAAGGACTCCGATGGACCGATGTCCATCCCTTCGGTTAACAAATCCACACCGGATTCGGAAATTGAATCCAAGGGACTGACAATAACTTGCGCACCTTCAGCAAAACAGAGAAGTTCGATGGAACTGCCATGTAAAGTATAATTATCAATGGCAAACTCTTCAACACCTCCCATAAAATTAAAGGAATAAGCATGCCCGACAACGGCGGGTTTGTCTTCCAAGTCCGTATAAACCACTTGGGAAAAACCGGTGCCTGCAAGGCACATCAATACGATAATAGCAATTTTAATTCTCATAATCAATTAATTTTATTTGCTGCATTCAACTTACAAATGCAACTTTGGTTAAACATTAATTTTTGCAAAAGTACTAAAAAAATACTCATACGGGGTTAAAATCCCATTTTTTTTCGAGGTCTGTTGTTTATTTTTTCCTGTATCATCTCAATATATTCATCATCAATGTCTTCCAGTGACGTCCCTTTGGGTATGTACTGCCTGATTAGTCCGTTCATGTTCTCGTTTGCTCCCCTTTCCCAGGAATGGTACGGGTGTG
>JAEEGH010018153.1_pt1 | contig 14905 bp, 10 predicted proteins | sample 9134181 | NCBI WGS metagenome assembly JAEEGH01 (sample SAMN16246544, study PRJNA631951) | gut metagenome | biome: gut microbiome; feature: rumen; material: DP-attached | host: Bos | place: Iran: Karaj | collected 2018-10 | reverse complement strand
GAGATGGCACCGCCTGCATAAATGTCGCCCGTTGTTGCGTCGACGGCCAGGCTGTGAATGTGGCACTCGTCTTCGTCATGGTTGTAGGAATAGAGGAGCTCGCCGTTTTGCCAGATGTTGTTGAAGCCGGCCACTATCCAGTCATTGCCGTTGAGGGCGATGTGGTCGAAATAGGTGCCATTGTCGGAGACGAACACGCAAGAGTCGTTCATCCAAACACGGCCATAGACGCCATCGGTGTTGAAGGCGGATCCGACCCCATAAACAGTTCCGTCTTCCGCGACTTGTATGCCTCTCAGCTGGATGTCGAGGCTGTCGGTTAAGCTATAAAGCAGTGTGTTGTTTTTCAAAACCTTGCCTGTGGTAAAGTGGTTTCCTGCTACATATACGTCTTGTGCTTGGGCAATGCCAATCAAAAGGAACAATGTGGTAAATAGTGTAAGTATCTTTTTCATAGTTGATAGGTTATTCTTGATTATTATATGATGTCATCATTTGAGAGGGCAAAATTAACAACTTTTTCTTGAAGAGTGTATAAATGACAAAGAAAATACCTATCTTTGCGGCCGATAAGCGGTGCCGCGAGGCTCAATAGGGAATCGGGTGCAAATCCCGGACAGTTCCCGCTGCTGTAAGCTCTTCACACTGGTCACTATGCCACTGAAAACCTAGTCTTTCGGGAAGGCGGCCAGAACAAGGGAGTAAGTCAGAAGACCTGCCGCCTGTCGCTGAAACAAGGCTTTCGGGACAAGAGCTGGCTTTCCTTATATAAATTAAGGTGTACCCTCATCTCCCCAAGCATTTTAATGTAATGGATTGAATGTCAAACCTAAAATTATATTATTATGCGTAAAAACTTTACCCTTTTATTCCTTATGGGAATTTTTGGTCTGTTTACGACCAAACTGTTTGCACAACAAGATGCTACCATCGATCCTGCCAACGTCCGTTATTGGATTGGCGAGGGTGAAAATGAGGTAGTCCTTATCGTCAACTGGGCTGAGCCCGATACGGCTTTAGCTTGGGGCTTCCGCTTTGAAGAAGAGACCGTTACAGTGCAGGCCATGATGGACAAAATCACTGATGCAGACGCCCGTTTCTCCTATACCTTAGGGCCTTGGGGTATCGGTGATATCCTATTTAACGACGGTGTCCTTAATTTGGGCATTACCGCTGGTGGTTACTGGATGTTTAACGTCGATGGTGAAATGGCTCCAGTGGGCTTCGATCAGCAGACCGTCGCCAACGGCAACTATGTGAAATGGGGCGACACGAATTGTGGTACTATTGTCGACCCTGAAAACTGGGTATATGTCTGGGAGAAGGAAGTTGTGGCGGTGTATTCCTATGCCGAAGAAGCCACGATTGACCCTGCTGACATCCGTTATTGGATTGGTGAGGGCGAAAACGAAGTGGTCTTAGCCGTCAACTGGAACGAACCCGACACTTGCCTGGCCTGGGGCTATCGCTTCAGCGAAGAGAACGTGACCGTGAAGAATATCATGGATGCCATCAAGGCCGCCGATCCGCGTTTCGACTATGTCGACATCGGTTGGGGTATAGGCGACATCTATTACACTGAAGGCGACCTCGACCTTGCACTCTACGGCACCTATTGGCTGTATAACGTCAACGGCTCCATGGCCATGCTCGGCTTCGACCAACAACTGGTCGGGGACGGCGACTTCATCAAGTGGGGCGATGAGTCCTGTGCGGTTGAGATTGCTGAGTGGAGTTATGTTTGGAAATCAGAAGTGGGTGCTGTGTATCCTTACGCTGAAGAGGCCAAGATTGATGCTTCCGAAATCCTCTATTGGGTTGGTGAAGGCCAAAATGAGATCGTCTTTGCCGTTAACTGGAACGAACCCAACAGATGCTTAGCTTGGGGCTATCGTTTCGATGGTGAGAGCGTTCTCCTGAAAGAAGTGATGGATGCCATCGCTGAAACCGACAAACGCTTCTCGTATACAACGGGTGAATGGGGTATTGAAGACCTCATCTTTAATGTGGATGCCGACGAAACGCACTATACTCTCGCTGGACAATGGTGGCTTTACAATGTGAATGGTATCATGGGCTGGTATGGCTATGAAGCCGAACCCCTCGTCAACGGCGATTTCATCAAGTGGGGCGATGAGTCATGTGCCACCGAGATTGCCCAATGGTCATACGTCTGGACGCAAGAAGTCGAACCCGTTTGGATGAACACAAGCGTCGATGAAATGCAGAGCAATACCTTGGGTGTCTGTCCCAATCCTGCCGTCAATGAGACCTTCGTTACCATCGAAACCGCTGGCTTGAACACAATTTCAGTGTATGATATCCAAGGCCGTATGGTCAGTACGCTGAGCGTTGATGCCATGGAGGGTGAGCAAGTGCGTCTTGGCATTGAGATGTTGAACAGCGGTGTGTATTTTCTCACCGTGAACAACGGCAACGCTGTGCGTACCGCCAAACTTGTGGTGAAATGATAAAAAGGATTTCCATCCTGTTGTTGGCTATGGTGCCGGTCGCGCTTTGGGCACAGTTTGCTCCCGCGCAAGATCAACCCGGCACCACAGCCATGCATGCCGACTCTTCAGCATTTGTGGCTTGGGCTACGGGCTGCACTGTAGAACGCGGTCCGATGCGCATCGACAAACCTGAAAATGGCCTTGCATCGTATGGCGCAGATTCGCTTGCTCTAGGTAAACCAGGTGGCACCTATGATGTGGTGAGTCTGGGTGACGGCGGCACAGCCACCTTAACCTTCGAGTCTCCAATTTACAATGGCGAAGGTCCGGATTTTGCAGTCTTTGAGAATGGTTTCGCCAATGCTGTGAATCCTGATACTTGGGCACTTGAGTTGGGCTTTGTGGAAGTCAGTTCCGACGGCGTGAATTTCTTCCGTTTCCCCGCTGTAACCTATGTCCAAACCGAAACGCAACTCGGTAATGCGGGCTCCATTGTTCCTGCACAACTCCATAACTTTGCCAGCAAATACGGTGCGTTTTATGGCACTCCGTTCGATCTGGACGAGGTAGAGGACAATGCCCTGTTGGACAAGAACAAGGTCACTCATGTCCGTATCGTCGACGTGGTGGGCAACATCGACCCTGAATATGCCACCAAAGACTCAGAAGGCCATATCGTCAACGACCCATGGCCCACAGCATTCGCTTCCAGCGGCTTCGACCTTGATGCTGTTGGCGTGATTTATGACTTGGCACATTATAGTGTTGAGGATAATGAGGCCGATGCCATCGCCCTTTATCCCAATCCCGTCAAGGACAGACTGATGGTGAAAGCCGAAAACTTGCAATCCGTTGAGATTTACAATCTTGTGGGACAGCAGGTTCTGGTTTCCACTTCCGATGTTGTTGACATGGGCGTCTTGAACCAAGGCATTTATTTCGCCCGCATCAACGCCGACGGAAAAACTGTTACGAAACGTGTTGTGAAACAATAAAAACACAAACTGAAATGAGAAAAACGAGACTATTTCTGTTGGCTCTGTTGGCGACGGCATTGTTCTCCTGCAAGCCCGACCCGACACCGACTCCCGTTGACCCTACTGATACTATAAAGCCTCATCCAGTCAATCTCAAAGGTGTTTTTGTCCTGAATGAAGGCAACTACCAGTTTTCCAATGCCTCGCTGTCATTCTATGACCCAGTGGCCGATACGGTGGCCAATAACTTGTTTTACAAGGCCAATAACGCCCCAATCGGCGATGTGGCCGAGAGCATGGTTTTGGTCGATGGCAAGCTGTATATCGTGGTCAATAACAGTAATCTTATTTATAAGGTGGATGCCAACACCTTAAAGTGTGACCAGACGAAACCTTTCAAGCTTACTGATTTCTATTCACCGCGTGAGATGTACTTTGTGGCTCCCAACAAGGCTTATGTCAGCGATTTGGTTGGCACAGGTCTTTGGATTGTCAACCCGCAGGACATGAGCCATTGCGGGTTCGTTGAAACGGGTAAGACAACCGAGAAACTGATGCCTGTGGGTAACGAGTTGTATGTCAGCAACTGGTCGACCTATTATATCGATCCTAACTCGCATGATAGCTACAATACCGTTCAAGTCATCGATATGACCAACGACGTAAAGGTTGCTGAAATTGAGGTGGGGAAGGAGCCCAACAGCATGGCCGTCGACAAAAATGGCCATGTGTGGGTGCTTTGCGAAGGCCGTTCGTGGGATGAGAACTATGGTGAGAAGCCTTCGTTGTGGGAGATTGACAACCAGCTCAAGACCGCTGCGAAGCGTTATGAGTTTGACGGTACGGCCACGGTGCTGAGAGCTAGTCCATCGGGTGACCAATTGTATCTCATCTTCAACAATGCGGTGCGCCGTTTCGACATTGGCACGCTGAGTTTGTCTGAAACCTTCGATATTGTTGCCGAGGCCGGGGGCATGTTCTACAACATGGCCGTGATGCCTGAGACGGGCGAGATCTATGTGACCGATGCCAAGAACTACATGATGAACGGCACAGTGTATCGTTATTCCAACGATGGTGTGTTGCTCAGCTCGTTCGAGGCGGGTGCCATTCCCAGTGCAATGTTGTTTAAATAATTGATATTCTTTTTTTTTATGACTATGGAGCCGAGAAAGACAAAACACAGCCTCTTGCCCTCATTGCGGGCTTGATCCGCAATCCCTTAAGCGAAGGGGATTCCTTTCGGCGTTAGGGATGGCGGATGCGTCTCCGCCATGAGGCAAAAAGGCATTAGTGAGTTTTTCTCGGCTCAAAGTCTAAAATGTTTTGATGATGACAAAAACCTGTCCCCGTTGCGGAAAAACCTTTGAATGCGTGCATTCCATTGACTGTTGGTGCATTAAGGTGAAGCTCACCGATGCCACAAAAGCCTATCTGAAAGAACATTTCACTGATTGCCTGTGCAAAGACTGTTTGGAGGAGATCAATGGAAAGTAAAGGTGATAGTTCATTCGGATTTGCAATCCGAATGATTCGAGGTGGGGATTTTAAATCCCCGTGTTCAAAGCGGTCGGATTACAAATCCTCCCGAACGCTTTTATGGAGTTTCATGCTTTTGTTTTTTGTTGCATGTGCTCCAAAAGAACAGGAAAGCACTAGGAAAACGCAAGGTGACAACCTTATGCGCTATGCCCGTAATGTCACGGTTTGCCAAAAGGATTACGGCTATCTGATGGAGGTGATTTGCCCATGGGATACCACCTTGTCGTTGGGCAAGTTCGCCTTGGTCAAGGACACGACGAAGGCCGTCGATACAGATGTGAAAGGTGTCCTTCGCGTTCCCGTGAAGTCCGTGATCTCGTTCTCTGCCACGCAATGGGCCGTTTTCCTTCGTTTGGGTGAAATCGACCGTGTGAAAGGCATCCTCGAAGGCCGTTTTGTGACCGACAGCACCATGCGCTCGCTTTTGGCGCAGCAGAAGGTCTACGATATCGGTACAGAAGCTTCTGCTGATATTGAAAGGATGATACAACTGCAACCGGATGCTTTGCTCTATTCGCCTTATTTCGACGGCAACCAAGGTGGCTTGAATGTCACGGGAGCTGTGTTGTTTCCTTTTGCTGACTATATGGAAAACACGCCTTTGGGTCGCGCCGAGTGGATTCGTGTCATAGGCATACTGGCGGGCTGCGAGGACAAGGCTGATGCTTGGTTCGACGACATCGAGCGACGCTATAATGCTCTTTCCACGCTTTGTGCCGATGTGGAACACCGTCCCACGGTGTTTTCCGACTTGGCCTTCAATGGACAATGGTATGTAGCGGGAGGCAGGAGTTATATTGCCAAACTCTTTGCCGATGCTGGTGCCGATTATATCTGGAAAGACAACTCTTCGACAGCCAGCGTGCCCTTGGATGCTGAGAGCATCCTCGCTAAGGCGCAGCATGCCGATTATTGGCGTGTCATTAATTCCAATCCCTTCCCGATGACATACGATGCGTTGGGTAAAGAGAATCCTGTGTATTCACTTTTCGATGCCTACAAAAACCACCAAATCATTGTCTGCGACATCATCTCGACAGGCTATTTCGAGCAGTCGCAGTGCGAGCCAGATTTGTTGTTGGCCGACTTCATCCATTTCTTCCACCCTGAACTGATGACGGGGGAATGGGAAGGATACCAAACCAGGTATTATCATTTGATGGAAAACGAATAGGATGCACCAAGAGGCACATCCTATTCTTTGCTATTGAAGGCATACTTTTGCTGCGTTTCTGTTAACGTTTCAAGCCGAAGACGTGTTTAGCGCGGCTGGGTCGCATAGTTGGAATCTATCGTTTGATTTTGACCGTTTTTCCTGGTTTGCTATTATTATTCTGTTTGTTGGTATTGTTATTCAGCTTTTTGTCCTTGCTATTCTGTTTGTTATTCTTGATATTCAGCTTGTTGCTGTTAGTAGTCGTACCTGTATCATTTATTGTATTTGCTCTTATCTGGCCTGTTTTCTCGAAGATCCACTGTTGAGCTTCGCCCTTGTGTGTTTGGTAAAGCTTGATTTTACCGTCGTTTACTGCATTGCCGTTGTGCAGGTCGAGGCAGTAGCTTGTGTTGGCTGCACTCATCAGCACGTAGGAGCCATTGCTTTGTTTCTCGGGAATCCAAAGTTGATTATTTCCACCATGATAGCCGTAGACTTGGATTTGAGTTTCGTTTCGGATTTCATTGCCCCAAATGTCAAACACAAGGTCGTTGTTGATTACGCTACGGATGACGATTTTCCCGTCTTTGTGGGTTACCTTCCATTTTTGGGAATTGTCGTTTCTCCATTGCCAGAGTTGGACAATGGTATTGTTGTTCGCCTTGCTATCCTTGAGGGTAAGGACATAGTTGGTGTTCTTGGCAAACTTGATGACGTATTCGCCGTCGGCAATGTCGTTTGAGTTGTTATTGTTGTTACTATTATTCTTGTTGCTATTATTGTTGTTGTTGTTGTTGTTGTTACTATTATTGGAAACTTTCTCGAAGGTCCATTGTTGCTGCCAACCCTTGTGGGCTTGGTAGAGCATTATTTTTTGGTCGTTTGCAGTATTACCGTTAAGCAAATCGAGGCATAGGTTTTGGTTGCCCGCTGTCTTCAGCACGTAGGAACCGTTGCTCATACGTTCGGGAATCCACAACTGGTTGTCCTTGCCATGATAGGTATAGACAATGATTTGTGTGCCGTTTTCATACTTATAATCCATCACGTCAAACACAAAGTTGTTGTCGACCATGCTGCGGATGACGATTTTCCCGTCTTTGTGGGTTACCTTCCATTTTTGGGAATTGTCGTTTCTCCACTGCCAGAGATGGACGAGGTTCACGTTGCTCGCTTTGCCGTCCTTCAAGGTCAGCACGTAATTTGGGTTGTTAGTGAACCTGATGACATATTCGCCTTCGGGAATCAGTTGGGCAAAAATTGTGGCAACAAAAGCCAACATAGCCGTTAAGGTAAGGAATAGCTTTTTCATAATGAGTTGATTTGGTTTGAGTTATTTTTGGATTGTGTAATTTGCTTTTTATGTTTATGTGTTGTTTTTGCAGAGAATCCAAGGCAAAAGTAAACAAAAATGTATAGAATATGCTTGTTTTCAAATAAATCTCTAATTTTACATTTCAAAACGTACTATAAATTAGAATAGCTATGTGTAAAAATGTACTGAAAATAATGATGGCGACGCTTTTGATGGCATTGTCGGCGTCGTTTGTGAACGCCCAAGTTCATGTGGGTGACATCTTTTGCGAAGGTGATCTTGACGGATACAAGGGCACAGGTGTCATCCTCGAAAATAGGTCTGACCATCCTGCGTTTAACGCCCTCGATTATGAAAACGGTTGGTATCTTCCCACCGCTGGTCAGCTGAAGCGCCTCTACAGCAAACATGATAAGGTGAACGAAAGCCTTTCGGCTGTGGGTGGTGATGAATTATTCCCAGAAGATCCGAATTGGGAGTGCTGGTCATCCATCGAGTATAATGTTGCCAGCGCATGGTATATGAATACTTCGGGTGAACTTCGTTGCAAGGATGCCACATACAATGGCACCAAAGATGCAAAACGCGTGGTTCGTGGCGTAATCAATTTCTAAGTTCTGAAGCTTAAAAGACAAAGCCTGTTTCGCAAACGAAACGGGCTTTTTTTGCACCTAATCAGCAACCTTTTAGCGGACAATCCGCTGAGCATGAAGCGCATTTGCTGGAATTCGCCTTGCTTTTGCCCTTGGCGTTACAAGAACACTTGTCCTTGCCTAGCCGCATGGCGCAGATGGCGACAATGACCATGGCAAGGACAACCAACAATACTATGACAGTGGGCAGGTTCATGCGATGACGGCGTTGGCGATGAGATAGGCAATCCAAGCGCAGACCCATGCGACGGCGCATTGGAACAGAATGATAAACAGCATCCATTTGGCGCCCAGCTCACGACGGATGGCGGCCATGGCAGCCACGCAAGGCGTGTAAAGCAGACAGAACACCAACATGGAAATGCTAGTGACAGTAGTGAAAAGCGGCATGGCATTGAGTACCTCCAAAGTGGCGACGACACTTTCCTTGGCCATGAATCCACTGATCAATGCTGTGACGACCTGCCAGTTGCCCAAACCTATGGGATGGAAGATGGGCGCAATCCAACCAGCTACACTGGCCAACATGCTGCCATCACCATTCTCCACCATGTTGAAATGGAAGTCGAAGGTCTGAAGGAACCAGATGACTAAAGTGGCCAAAAAGATGACCGTGAAAGCGCGCTGTAGGAAGTCCTTGGTTTTATCCCAAAGCAGGTGCGCCACATTCTTCATTCCTGGTAAACGGTAGTTGGGAAGCTCCATGACGAAAGGCGCGACAGCACCTTTGTTGCCGAACCATTTGGTGAACAACGCGGTGATGATGCCAACGATAATACCCAATAGATAAAGGCAAATCAGCACCACACCGCCGTGTCCCGGGAAGAAGGATGCAGTGAAGAAGCCATAAATCGGAATCTTGGCCGAGCAGCTCATGAAAGGTGTCAGCAGGATGGTGCGCCAACGGTCGTGGGTGGAGTGGAGGGTACGTGTCGACATTACCGCAGGCACGGTGCAGCCGAAACCGATGAGCATAGGCACGATGCTGTGGCCGGTGAGACCAAGTTTTCTCAGAAAACTGTCGCTTACAAAGGCCACACGTGCCATGTAGCCACTATCCTCCAGCAGACTGAGGAAGAAGAACAGCAAAATAATAATAGGTACAAAACTCAAGACACTGCCTACGCCTCCGAAGATGCCATCCACAACTAACGACTGCACGGCGGGACTGACGTTCCAGTTGGCCAAAGCCGTTCCGCATCGCTCGGCCAGCCTTGAGATGCCTTGGTCGAGCCAATCTTGCAAAGGCGCTCCAAGAAGGTCGATGGAGAGATAGATGATACCCACCATCACAAGGATGAAAATCGGGATGGCAGTCCACTTGCCCGTAAGAATCTTGTCGATGCGGCGGCTGCGCTGGTATTCCTTGCTTTCCTTGGGTTTAATTACGGTCTTGTCACAGAGCTTCTTGATGAAGGCAAAACGCATCTCGGCCATGGCTGCAGCACGGTCGAGGCCACGTTCCTCTTCCATCTGCACGATAAGGTGCTCCAAGGTCTCTTTCTCGTTTTGGGAGAGTTGCAAGGCTTCCATGACGATGGAATCGCCTTCCACGAGTTTGGAAGCAGCGAAACGCACGGGGATGTCGGCACGTTGGGCATGGTCTTCGATGAGGTGCATGATGCTGTGCAGGCAGCGGTGCACTGCTCCGCCATGATCATCCTTGTCGCAGAAATCCTGACGCACTGGAGCTTCTTGGTATTTTGCAATGTGTATGGCATGGTCGACGAGCTCGGAAACGCCTTCGTTCTTGGCCGCAGATATGGGTACCACAGGCAGACCGAGGATTTGCTCCATCTCGTTGACGAGGATGCTGCCCCCGTTATTGCGCACTTCATCCATCATATTGAGTGCCAATACCATAGGTACGCCCAATTCCATGAGTTGCATGGTGAGGTAGAGGTTGCGCTCGATGTTGTTGGCGTCTACGATGTTGATGATGCCTTTGGGTTTCTCCTTCATGATGAATTCACGCGAGACAATTTCCTCCGAGGTGTAAGGCGACAGCGAGTAGATGCCTGGCAAATCGGTGACGGAAGTGTCGGGATGCCCTTTGATGGTGCCATCCTTACGGTCGACCGTGACGCCTGGAAAATTACCCACATGTTGGTTGGCACCTGTCAGTTGGTTGAAGAGAGTGGTCTTGCCGCAGTTTTGCTGTCCAGCGAGGGCAAAAGTCAGTTTGGTGCCTTTGGGTAGTGGCGTTTCGTGGGTCTTGTCGTGGTATATGCCAGCTTCACCCAATCCTGGGTGGGCATTGTGATCGGGAAGAGAAGTGATATAAAGACGGTCAAGGCTGGCGTCATTGTTTTTTGCTTCGGTTTTGCTTCCGCCGTATAACTCGACCCCAATGAGGGCAGCATCGGCTTTTCGAAGCGTCAAAGCATAGCCGTGCACCATGATTTCTATCGGGTCGCCCAAAGGTGCGTATTTCACAAGTTTGACAACGGCGTCGGGAATAAGGCCCATGTCCAGAAAATGCTGTCTACGCTGGCCTTCTCCGTTAACCGATTGAATGCGTGCGAATTGTCCGATTTCTATTTTATCAAGTGTTATCATCTAAGGATTCTGTTTGAAGTTGCAAAAATACGAAGACCATCCATACGCTCCTATCCTTATTAATGATACTTTTTTCCAACAAGCATCCTCATTTGTGATGAGCAGGAAGTTTTGTCGAGATTTTAAAATACTGGTGTTTGACTACATTGGATGCTTTGCATTTTGATAGGCTTAGGAATCTTAGCTTTATTAAGGTAATACAATCCTTTCGACCTCGCCTTGAGTGATGAACTGCACGGTTACTTGTGGCGCTTTCTTGTCTTCTGCCTTCACTTTACAATCGAATGACACCTCTGAAATGCCTTCGTCCAAGACCGACACACCTTGTGTTACCACGTCTGCAATCTTGTTGTAGTTCATGTTAGTGATAAAGGCAGAGCCGTCATAGTTGTATATCAGGTATTGACCAGCTTTGACAGTGCAAGGGAAATGTAAGACTCCATTCGGTGTAGTGAGATTTAACTCACTGATGCTGCCTTTGCCTTCCACGGCGATGCTCAGGGCAAAATTGCCTTGATATGGGCTGTCCCATTGCCAAGTGTCTTCCTTGAAATTGCAAAAATACCTCCTTGAAATATGCTGAGAATAAAGGAGATAGGATGTGTCTTCAGTTGTTTCCAAGTGCCAGTTGCCGTATGGATCTTTGAAGGCTTCCTTTTGCTTCTCGCTGAAAGCACCCGAAAGCCGCAGCGTTTCCCATATATTGATGGTGTTCAGCATCGCGTCGGTTAGGCCGTGCTTGCGCATGGCTTCCACGCTGAAGTCGAGGCCGAAGCCTGCATCAAAGGCAGCCGCTTTGGAGAGGAACCATTCCAGCTCCTCCATCGTGGTGGCCTTTCGGTTTTTGTCGGCGAGATGGATTTGGAAGTTGCCGATCATCCACGGAAACAGGTTTCGGCGATAGAATGCCTGCTTTTCCGAAAGCGTTTCCGACATGGTATTGCGCATGGTCGCATTCCACAGCGTGTTGTCGTTGACCCGAGTGAGGTAATGCCATGAATTATGCATAAGTTGGTCGGCTTGCAAGAACTTCTTGGGGTTGTATTTTTGCATGGTGTCGAGCAGGCGGACGATGGACAGCTCGCCAAGTCCGTTGTAGGCATAGCTTTTCAAGTCATTGAAAACAAGTAGCGGGGAATCGGTCTTGGCGCATTTTTGGGCTTCTTTTTGAACCATCTCGTCTTGAATCTTAGGGTTGGGGGCAAGGGTGTGGTCTGCATGGTCCCACAGTTTGTATGTAAAGATATTCTTTTTATGGGCGGCTTTCTTGGTACCAAAGGCGCCTCGGGTGCAGCCATAGAACAAGTGGATATTACCAGCAATTTCAGTGCTGCGGTAGGTGACCAACTCCTCCTCAATTTGAAGTACGTTAATATGGGCAGGCTTGTTGAAGAGGTCGGAATGGTAAACGGCAAACTCGGTCTGGTTAGCGTCAATAGGCAATTGCAACTCAAGGGTGCCTTGTATCAATAGATTGTTAAGTACAATTGGCGCATTGGTGGGGATGCGGTTGGCCCACACAGGGTGGCATAAATCCAAGCCAGCCTGACGGCTTTTTTGGCTTACGAAAGCGGCATCTTTTGTGGTGTATTCGTTGCAGAGATAGGACTTGGTGGCCATAGGGCTGACTTTGTTCCAAATGCTGTCGTGGACGGGGTGTGCCAAACCTTCGTCGGCTTCTATCTCCGCGATTCTGTCCAAGACCTCATTCTGATGGCAGCCAAATAGGGCAAGAGCCGAGCCGCGTATCAAGGCGTCATCGCCGTCGATGTGATAAGTGATTGCGCCTTCATAGCCGCTTGTGTTGCGGTAGTGCAAAAAAAAGCGGTCGTAAGCCGAAAACTGCATTCTCGTGCCTTCGGCAGTCGCGATGGCGGCCAACTCGGGATTCACGGGGTAATGAAGCAGTTCCCCGAGCTGTTCAGCGTAATCTGAAGGGATGCCTGCGTTGGTTTTTGCGTTGAGAGCCTGCAAGCCAAAGGCCAATCCTTGACCTTGTGCCACGCCGATGACTTCCCCCACGCTTTCGTTGAGGCTGACGCAAATCGGAAAAAGAAGTATGGCATCGTAGGATTCCATTGGCGCGTCATCAACGACTATCGTAAAATAGTCACTATCATAACTATAGCTGAATGTCAAGCCGATGCTTTCACTTTCTCCAAATCCAATGACGCCATAATCGAAATTGCATTGAAAAAAATTGGATGCCATTGCTTTCCCATCCTTGAAAGCCACGGCGACAGGACAGTTTTCCGAAGAGAGAATCTCTTTGTCAAAGACTTTCACAGACCTGACTTTGCCATCTTCATCAATCCCTAAGGAAAGAGATGAAGTCCAAAAGTGATAGATGTATTGTGCTTGCGAGACCATCCCAGTAAGCAGCAGGATTAATATGGCTAAAGTCTTCTTCATCAGTCTATTCCTCTCAAGTCTTTATAAAGTTGTACGGCATAAAGATCGGTCATGTTGGAGATGAAGTCGATGACAGATTGCAGTTTGGCATAGGTGTCATCGGTCTCCACCTTGAATTGCTCGGGAATGAGCGAAAGGAGCTTTTTGTTGTATGGTGTACCAGGATTCAACACGGCATCAGTGAAGTCCTCCAAAAGTGTGCCAACCACGTTGAAGCCCGTCAGTTCGATTTTAACCACAGAAGGGTGTCGGTAAATATGCTTCACAGATTCATCGCGGCACACCTCCAAGGCATTTTTCTCAAACTCAGGTAAATGCGCAATTAGGCTTTTCTCAAAGCAGCCTTCCATAATGGCATCATAATGCTTTACGAAGATGTCGCTGGCACAGTTGACAAGCTTATTAATTAAGGTGGCACGCAAAAATGCCATTCGTTCGTTGACGTCGGTCACATCTTGGTAAACGGCTTCCTTATGCTTAAACACTTCCTTGTCTTTGGGTTGCTCTGGATGGAAGAACGACAGGAAACACCGCTCAATGGCCTCCGTGCTGACGATGCCGCGCTTGTGGGCGTCTTCCATGTCGAGGACGAGATAGCAGATGTCGTCAGCGGCTTCCATCATGTAGGACAGAGGATGTCGAGCATAGACAAGATGCTCGTCGTCAATCCTTGGGATGCTGCATTCTTCGACGACTTCCTTAAAAGCTTCAATCTCAGAATAAAAGACGTTGTATTTCTTGCGATTGCCTTTGTTGTAAGAAGGGTAGGGGTATTTCAGCAGGGTGGCCAAAGAGGCTGAGGTCAAGGAGAAGCCACCCGCTCGTCGCCCCGTGAACTGGTGTGTTAGTTGGCGAAAGGCGTTGGCATTGCCCTCAAAGGCGATGAGGTCACTCCATTGTTCGGACAGTACTTGGCTTTGCAAGGCTTTGCCTTTGCCGTCCTTGAAGAAGCTGCTGATGGTGTCTTCGCCCGAATGGCCGAAGGGCGGATTGCCGAGGTCGTGGGCCAAACAAGCTGTGGCCACGATGGTCTCGATGTCGGACTGACGCTCTTTCAATTCAGGGTGCTTCTTGGCTAGTTTCTCCACTGTCCGGCAGGCAATGGAGCGCCCCACGCTAGCTACTTCCAAACTGTGGGTCAAGCGGTTGTGAACCATCTGGGCGCCTGGCAGCGGAAAAACTTGGGTCTTATTTTCCAAGCGGCGGAAAGGACTGCTGAAGATGATGCGGTCGTAGTCGCGCTGGAACGAGCTACGAATGTCGAGGCTCTTGTGTGGCTGCGCATAGCGTTTGTTGGAGAGGAGATCGTTCCAATTCATCGGCAAAATCGTTTAGATAGTGCAAAAATAAGAAGTTTTTATAAAAAAACACTACTTTTGCAGCCGATTTGAAATCCATCACATCATGTGGGTAGTCTTATCTTTGATTTCAGCCGTCCTTCTCGGCTTTTACGACATCTTCAAGAAACAGACCGTCGTCAACAATGCCATCATACCTGTCTTGTTCTATAGCACGATGATCAGCGGGCTCATGTTTTTGCCTTTCGTCCTGCTGTCGCAATTCAAGCCTTACATTTTCGAGGGCGACTTCATGCAGAAACTATACATTGAGCCTCTAACGGCACGGCAGCATTTGCTCATCATGGGTAAGACAGCCCTTATTCTCTGTTCGTGGATGTTCAGCTATTCGGCGATGAAGCACCTGCCCATCACCGTTGTGGGTCCTGTCAACCAGCTGCGCCCCGCCATCACTGTTATTTTGATGTTTTGCGTTTTTCATGAAAGCCTGACATGGTTGCAGGGCACGGGTGTGGTTTTGGCCATCATTTCGTTCTACTT
>JAEEGH010018151.1_pt1 | contig 14907 bp, 14 predicted proteins | sample 9134181 | NCBI WGS metagenome assembly JAEEGH01 (sample SAMN16246544, study PRJNA631951) | gut metagenome | biome: gut microbiome; feature: rumen; material: DP-attached | host: Bos | place: Iran: Karaj | collected 2018-10 | reverse complement strand
AGCATCCTGCTGCCGTTCTGCGAGACCTTTCCACTGATCCTTCGCTGTGCGACGGATGTTCAGCGGGTTGCAATTACGAATTCCTCGTGGTAACATAATTATAAATGTCCAAAGTGAATAAGTTATAACTTGCATAACTAAGGCAGTTCCGATACGACTTTCCTATAGACGCCATATCTCACATCCTCAACCACTCCGTCATTACGGAACCTTGTGATGGCCTTCGAAGCACTGGACTGAGAACAGCCGAAGCATTCCATGAACTGCTGTGTCCTGAACTCATCAGGCAACTTGCGGAAACACTCATCATAGCGGGTACTGCGGCGACGCTGCACAAATTCCTTGTTCTGATCAGCGAAATAGTTGAAAGCCATTTCTCCGAAATAGAACTGTTGGCACTTGTACTGAATCTCCATGGCCAGGCGGCAAAGGCGCTTATCCATGTCATCCATCGTCAGAGTGCGGGACTCTTGCCACTCCTCCCAATGGCGCATCAGGATAAAAGGCAACGAGATGCCGATGCCATAATATGGAATACGCTTCAAGAGGGTCCTGTCAGCCTTATCCCCGTTAAACTCGGCAATCTCCATGTGAGAGGATTGCCAGTCGTAGGTCTCATCATTCAGCTGATCAATAGGAATCTCTCCCTCTACCCTGTCAAGACGGTAGGCCCATGTCTTCAGTGCCTCATTGGCATCAGGATCCACCTGTTGGTGGCGCTTTGCCAAACCCTTATCAGGCAACGGAATTACCGCCAGTCGGGTACTCATACCCGTACCGAAGTTACGCTGATTCACCTTGCGATGCAAAGCATAGGGTGTTCCCGTATAGATGAAATTCCAAAACACGTTGAACATACCCGTCACGGATTCCTGATTGGCATACATCTGACCGTCTTCCTCGTTATGAAAAGCTTTCAGTTCAAGGATCTCACGGTCTTTCCAGTCGCCACCCTTATTCTGCTTAGTGACGTTATCCAACTCCGCATCAAAAGAGAACATGTGGAGATTCAGAGGCTGCCCCTGAACATTCTCGATGGCAGCATTCATATGGCGGATAAACTCACCTGTAGCCGTTCGGGCAGGATGCACTCTTATTGGTACTACAGGCCTTTTCAAAGCCTCTGCTTTCTGGGCCTTTGTCGAGGTGGTACGCTCTGTTCGTCCTTCCTTGTAACGGTTTACCGCATCAATCAGACATTGGTCTGCCTGAATCATCGGGTCGGCAATCTTCTTGTAGAATTTCTCCACAATGTTCTTACCAGCACCCGGGTCACCAATGATGAAGATGCAGTAGTTCAACCTACGTACCAACTCAGGCTCATACCAAAAATGGTAAAACGCCCTCGTCATCAGCGTCCCGAACAATGCCGCACTGGAGAACCACACCGCCGCCAGCTTATGAGGATGAACATTCAGGAACAACTCTTTCAAGCAAGGGTAATACTCTGCCATCTCCAGCAGCTCTTTTGCCCATTCCTCCAAAGGAAGCACAGCGTAAACGTCGTTGTCATTCTGAGAGGTGAGAGTTGAGGGTTGAGAGTTTAGAGAAGCGTCTTGCGTTTCCGCCCCTGCTTTCCTCAAAGCCTCCATCACCTCGTCGGGCTTCTTCTGCTTGTACCGCCAGCCCATAATCGAACTCACGGTGCCAGCCACATCCTCTCCCTCGGCAGCAAGGACTTGCACCCAGGGCAACGTCATCACCACCTCGGTAATCTTGGTAGGGTTCTTCCCAATAAGATACCTCAAATGATCCGACAGCTCTACCAGCGTATCGTGCCGATGATTAGTGAGGTTCCTGCCCTCCATCCAAGCCTCGATGATTTTGGCGTATGGCACGCCGTTATACATCATAGACTCAGCATTCCGCAGGTTCTCTCCATCGCCTCCTGATACAGCAGGTTGGTTTTCTCCAGCACCTTGAACAGCGGCCAGATGAGTATTACCAGTACTATTCTCAGCAAAGTTAAGAGTAGGCTGAGACTTACCATGATGGTATTGTTCATTATACTTCTTACCAAATTCTTCATTCTCATACGTAAACAGTCTTTCGTTGTCAATAAATAAAATATCGTCACTCGTAGTCAGGAACGCACCCCTGCTGGCATCTTTGCAAGATTCATCGGGGTTAAGTCCCAGTTTCAGGGAAAACTCCTTTTGATTATCGATCAGGTTGCCTTTCACATCAGCTATGAAAATCACCTTCAATCCATGCCCCGAAGGAGTTACGAACACAAAGAGAATACGACGCTTATCCTCGTCGGACAGCTTCTCGTATGCCTCTTGCCACACCTTGCGGACATCGCCCTCGATGTGGTCAAAGTCGATGACGCACAATCCGTTCAAACGGCAATATTTCTGGTTACGCCAAGTGCCGTACTTAATGGATTTCTCGCCAGTCTGCTTGTTCTCGAACACCTTGTTCGACTCATCATACGTTGCAATGAAAATCACAAACGGCAGACTCTTCTTCTTGGCATCGTAGGTCTTCTTGTCGCCACGGGCCAGTGCCTCACGGGCCTCCTTAACCTTTGTGAAAGTTTCAGGCGCCGAGATGAGCGCCCGAAACTGTTCAAGAGTTACTACTTCAGTTGGCAAACCGAAGCTTCGTTGATAACAAAACATTTGTCAATCTTGCTTGTTAGATTGTACAGCTCTCTCCTTACGTCTATCAATCCTTTAGCCTCAAATGTGAGCCAGGCTACCACCTTGTGCTCCTTTGCCGCAAAGCGTACCTTCACGCAGGGTTCATCCAACAGGAACTCACCCTCAGGCATCTGCGGTTCTTCAATCTCCATGTCCTTAGTCAACTTAGCCAGCTCCTTGTGAAAGAAGGCCGCCTTGTCAGGCACGTTGTCGGGACACTTCAACTCAATGCAAGTCAGCGGATTCTTACCCGATGTAATATACCGCTTCGACTTACCCACCTTCTTCACGTCTTTTTGTGACGGCTCTCCCTGAGCCTGTGGGTCAACCTCAATCGAACCGTCATCATAGATACGGGTGTTCGACTTAAACGACTTCTGCAACTTCCTGCGTGGAGAAGAGGCGCCTTGCACCTCATTCTCCTGCTTCTTAATCTCTTCCATTAGCTCTAAATATTCTAATGTCATGCAACATTGATTTTGTCGATATAGATCGTTGTAGCCTGCATCTGTTCGCCAGTTTGCTGAGACATCCAGTCTCTAACAACCATCGAACACTGCACCCTGTAGAAGTAGTTCTTGTCGTACATCGGACAGTTAACAGCTCGTTCGCCTGTCACCTCGCCCAAGAACGTGTCGATACCATCAGTCAGCTTGAAGGTAACAGCATTCATCACCTTTTCCTGACCAGTCTTTTTGTCGGTGTACTTTCGTGTAGAAAGTGCCGACTGCTCCAAAATTCTAACAGTCTTTTCCATTTCTTTTAACCTGTTACAATTTACAAACCTTATCCTTAATCTTCTTCCTTATTTCTTTAAACTCTCCATCATCACCTTAGCCTGGATTTCAGCCTCCAGCAGAGTGATGAACTTTTCCATTGCGTCCTTATGACCTGCTGCCGTCTGAGCATCCACCACGTCGAACACCGTCTTTGCCAGCGCATACAGCGCCACCATTGCCGATTCCTCGCCAGTGCATTCCTCCACTATCTTCAGCGACAGCTTGCGGCTCAGTTCGTCACTCTTCGTCATAATCGCATTCACACGATGGTACATTGCCATCATTTTCTTGTCTTTCTTCATATTGCTTTTGTTGTTTTTAAATTCCTTGCCTTTTCCTTATGTCGATTTCCTGTAATCAAGTTTTTAATGAACTCTTGCCCCTTCTTGGTCCACACCGGGAAGCGCGTCTCAATGAGGTCGCCCTTCGAGTTGTAGCGGAAGTAGCTTCGAGTCTTTGCGTATCCAAGCCCTGCATAACGTTTGCAAAGCTTCAGTTCGTAAGTTGAACGCTCACGAAAGAGGAACCCCACATCTATCAGATAGTGGTGCAGATCCAGGGCGGTGATTCCCATATCCCTCCCCAAGTCGCTGGAGAGCATACAGTCCTCAGTACCCGCATTACGTTTGTGTTGCAACCTGCGTATGTATTCCTGCGTAGGCTGCATCATCCGTTTTTCTTCGGTAGTCATATTCCTTAAATTTTCAATTATCAATTGTCAATTATCAATTAGATAAAGGTACGTGCGTATGGCGCGTATGCGTGTGGCGCGTATGCGTTTGGAAATTGTGTATGTAAGCATATCAAAGATCGTACCTTCGAGGGGATGAGAATTTTCCCTTTCGGCACGACAAAGTTACGATGCTTTTTTCAAACAATATGGGGATAATATATACGAAAAGCCCTCATTATCAGGCGATAACGAGAGCGTAGAGATAGATAGAGAAAGATAGAGATTTTACGTAGAGATGGTAGAGATGGTTTCCCTAACGTTTTATCTATTATATGGTATTGTTGGCCCTAATTTCTTACCGATGTTTTCACAGGTAGTTTTATCGTTGGTGTAGTCCTTGCTCCATTCTTTGTATCCTGTTTCGGGGAGTCGCTTATGTTTGTCGGCTAGAGCACGAACAATCCTCTTTAATTCATCTTCATTTGCAATGCTGATGATACCCCAAGCCACCAATGACTTGAAAAATGCTGTATGGGAATTCCGCTTCTGTAGCAGGTTGTGGTCGAATAATGTGATTTCAATCAAAGCAAGGTTGGCAGCAGAACCTAGATAGTAGTCTTTGACAACGGTAGATACACTCTGGCGAACAAACTCACTATCAACGCGGAAGCATTCGCCGATAGATGCTGAATAGACCATTTCTTCTGTATTTGCAGCCTCACAAGCTTGAGTGGTCACCTCCGCATACTCAGGAATCACTATCGGCTCCACATACTCAGCATTATCCATTAGCAACTTACGAGCCGCATCTTTCTGATACTCCTTGACGGCATCCTCGGTAGACTTTTCTTCCTGTTTGGGTTGAGCAGCCTGTCCATAGGCAAACTCCTGATACTCGGCATCTTCGCCTTCTAAACGAATATCCCTTTCATTGTCAAGCGTAGCATCAGCAGCTCGATGCTCTATATACTTGGCATTCTTGCCAGTCATAACTATCTTGCGTCCCATACCCTACTTGTTATTGTTTTCGTTATACGTGGCGTGTTCACCTGTCATTAATATACCACGCTCCTTTGCTTCACGTTTTTCACGAGCCTCAATGAAGTACTGTTCTAATCCCGGTACGTTCTTGTGCCACTCAGGTATATCATAAAGAATATTGTTCAGATGCTCAAATAGCTCCATGGCGGCATCAAGACCCTTTAGTTGCGCTCGTTTCTTGATACCATCAACTAACACTTTTAGCGGAACGGTAGCTTCGCCTATTTTCTCACTGATGACATTAACCCTTTCAGTTATCTGCGTATCAGTTTCTTTCTCCTCCTCATCATCTCTAAAAGAGTAACGTGGGTCGGAAAGGCGATTCTTCATCTCTTTAAGAGCACGTACTCTTTCATGTTGCTTACTTGAACGCATCTCCTGATTTTGTGCTTCCCTGACAATAGCATCAAATACCATCATCCGTTCTGACACATTTCTTCCAAGCAAATTCTGGATTTTCAAAGCCTCCTCAGGCTGGAAGCCGTTGGTCAGTGTGTTCCAATCTGCTTCTTCCAACAATTCTTTCGTAAGTCTTCTAGGGGAGAAAACGAAATCAGGTATATAGTCATACAGATCTTCAGACTTGCGTACAGCATAGTCAATATCTGCTACCCGAGAAAGAGATTCTCTAAATCTACGATATTTGGCATCAGAAGCACTTGCTATACACTTAAGATAAGTATAAACCATACCCAATACCATTCTTGCACGTTTTTGGGGGCTAAATCTTACATGATGCGTGGTGCTTCCCGAAGCAATCTTTTGATATTCGTGAATATGCGAGTCGGGCGATGCATCAAGCATCACCAATGTACATACGTAATACGTCTCATTAAATAGACCTAAAAAGCCATCGCGAATAGGAAACTCTGATCTAAGCAGATTGGCTATGCGGCTATCGAGAGACCGTTCGTCTCTTACATCAAATTCAGTAAGACTTCTTCTGTTCTCAAATAGCAGATTTCGTGGTATCTGAAATATATCCATTGGTATTACACAACTTAAAAGTTAGCCTCCATAAAATCCAATGGATTATAGTTCTCTGCTGGTTCCAAATCATAGTCTTCCATCACATCAGAGAAACCTGCATGACCCAAACGGGCAAGTGTCTTGGTAGCGTCAAATTGTTCTGCGACAAGTTTCTTATCCTCGTCTGTTATGTCAATGTTTTTAATGATAGTGTTATAGACATAGCAAAACAATTTCCACTCTTTCTTGATGTGCTCGGCAGGATATGGTTCCAGCCCCTCTCTCTCACGCTGATGCATCTTGCAATCCATCATGTAAGTAAACACTCTCGCCTTCCGTTCTTCTGTGAAGGCTATTGAGGTCCATCCGTATGAGTCCGGTTGGTTCTGAGGCTTATGATCTCTCACCATATTGTAGTGCCATTGACCCTTAGACTCCTTGTATTCCAATATCATTAAATTCTTATCCATAAAGTCTCATTCTTTGTCATCATTATTTCTTTTTCTTCAAAACCTTCCACTCGCCACCGAAGTCTCCGCCAATGCGCTCTATGACACTAGACTCTCTTAGTTCTTTGATGTCACGCTTAATAGTTCTTTCATGCACATCAAGCTTTTCCGCAATAGCTTCCATACTAATATGAGAATCTTTGTTCATCAAACTGACGATAGCCTGTCTGCGATGCTTTTTCTTGTCTTTGACAGATTTCAATTCCTTGGACTCCAACGAAAGGTCAAGTTCTTCGGGTGTTAGCTCTGGGACATTTTTGGATTCTGTCTGGGACATTTTTCCTGTCTCTGGGACATTTTTGGATTCTGTCTGGGACATTTTTCCTGTCTCTGGGACATTTTCTGGGACATTTTTGTCACCGTCTTGGACATTTACCTCCTGATAGGTGATGGAGAAGATGAACTGCGAACCGCTGTTGATTTCTACCTTGTAATTGGGATAGTAGAGAGGTGCATAGCGCAGAATGTTGCGGGTGCCGGAACCCAGGTCCTCAACCCAATGCAGTTCATGGAAAACTCTCGCCAGCAGCGGATTCTTTGTATAGTTGCTTAGTTGATGGATGGTCAGTTCGCCCTCGGAAATAATTGTGGGGAGTATCATTTCTACTTGATTATCTAATAGGAGTGATAAACTGTCCACCAAGGATTCGCTTCATTTGAATATCTGCCAATACGACTTGATTCTTGAAGTCTTGTATTCTTCCCAGCAGGTTGAACAAATCCTCAAAATCCTCCTTGCCACATGCTTTACGATAATAGGCGTATGAATGATATTTCATCCATTCGCGAATGACCTCATAGCCAGATGCCTCGAAGTGAAGGATTTCTTTAGGCACAACCGTAGAACGAATGACATTTCCTATCGCATCTGTGAAAGAAATAATCTCATCCGACAGGGCAGGCGTATAGATTTCTACTTCATTGTTGATGATGTCTTCACTAAAAATAGACAAGGCTTGTTCAGATTGGTAATCTTTTTTCTCGATGGTAGCCATATCTTTGCCTATCTTCACCATCTGTTCAAAGAGTGATTTATCCTTAGGGATAGGAATGGCAGGCCATTCTCCAGCAGTTGCGTATAACTTTCCTTCAAAGGCGTGGAGATACAAGTCTGAGTTTAATACGGCGTACGTATAGAATACTATTTCATCGGATAACTCATTGGTAGAAACACCATATGCCGCAGACATTGCATTAAGAAACCTTGAATTGACATTGTTCTTGACTTCCTTTTTCCAATTTTTTTGCGACTTCTTGTATTCAGGAAACTTGTTGCAGAAAATGTGTGAGTTGCCACGAGTTACTAAATCGTTGTCGGGTAAGTACCAACTAAACGACGTAAACTTCTTTATCTTTGTGGCAATGTCTGCTGGAGCGGGAGCTGCAACAAATCCGAAGACAGAATCATCTTCGTATGCAGCTTGAACCTCAGGTCGTTCACGCATACCACCACCCTCCGTTTTCCGAAGAGCATCCATCAAGGTATTGTCAAGCAGTAAACCTGCAGTCAAGAAGGGACGATAAGAATAGTCGACAATCTTCAAATCACTTTTTGCCAGACAAGTTTTGACTTCATGTGACAGTTTCCTCTGCGCAGGAGGCTTCGTCTGTCCCTTATACCATCTGTCCTTTATCTGTTCATAGCTATTTGTCTCGTCAGCAATAAATCTATTTCTCCTCTTTAGTTGCCCTTTGTTGAAATGGACTAACAGATGTGTGGGAGCCAACTTCAAACCTGAACAATGTCGTTCAAAAATGGCAGATTCATTATCTGACGCGATATGCCAGAACTGGGAATACAGATTCTCATCAACATTGCCAGTTGGCTTGAAAATATAGTTCTTGTCAAGTTTCACGTTTTCCCAACCATTGTCATCTACTTCTGCATTAAAGAAGTCTACCTTGTCTTTGTATGACAATGCCGAAATGCTCTTAAAATGTATCGTGGGCAAAGATGTTTCTATCTCTTTCAGCGTTCCCACCAGGAGTAGCCTGCCTTGCAAGGTGTTGAACAAATTCTCTGCCTGATGCCCAGCACGATTATCTACATCGAATTCCAGCACCCACATCTCACTGACTTTCTCCGTCAAAAACTTACGTGCTGTGACAAACGATACGTTGTTAGCAAATGTGGATGGCAGTACCAATGAAAAGACAGAAGGCCTGCTTAGATCAGCCTTGAACAGACACCAGCGCAGGAACTTTGTCATTTCATTGACCAATTGTTTTTGGTCATTCCTGCGTCCCTTACGTACAGGAGGTCTGAAATCACCCATCAGTTTTGCAATCAGTTTGCCTTCGTTGGATATGTCGGCAGAGTCAGAGCAGGGTGGATTGCCAATTATCACAGTAAGAGGTGGCTTGGATAGTTTCAGCGCCTTCTTCTGTTCATTGCGGAAGAACATGGATACAGCATCGGTTGAACCTCCTTCTATCCTGACAGACTTAAAAGTACTATCGCTGAGAGTATTTGTTAAAACTATTTCAATGTCACATTTCTCAGCTGCTTCAAGCATGGATATTCTGTAGTTTGACAAAGCGTATGGAACGGGAAGTATTTCAAAACCGATAATCTGGGAACCTTCATGGAGGGGCAGTTTGTTAACAACTGCTTCAATGAATGTACCAGTACCACAGCAAGGGTCGATTATCTTGACAGCCTTACCTTCTATACTCTCTCCAGGAAGAACAGAGGGCAGAACGTGATTGACGAAATTGACAGCGTATTCAGCCAAACACATAGGTGTGTACCATGCTCCAAAGTCATTGCGAGTCTTTCCGTCGTATTCCTTGAGAAATGCTTCGTAGAGTTCATGATAATTGGGAGCAACTACCTGCTGGTCACTCAGTCGGACACACGAAAGCAAACGACGTGTGTTGTCATACCATATTCCTAGTTTACTTAGTTTTGACTCCAATTCGTCTGAAAGCGCATCAAGAAGCGTCTTAAATGGGGAAAGACGAAGTGCATCCCTCTTAAAAGCGGCAGAAGTCCAGAATGAATGCAGTCTATCGTATTTCTCTGATGGGGTTATGTCTTTCTCGTTGACGAATCTGTGAGCATACAAAAGTGCGAAAGACAGAATCTGAGCCACGAAGCCAGCAAAGGTATGGTTGTCTTCCAACGACTTATCATGATTTTTCTTAGCAATGTCCCACAGATTCTTGAGCGAAACAATCGTATCGCGTTCAGTCTTGTTTTCTGCTTCATCTTCTTCCAACGACAAGATACTTTCCAGATCAGCACACAAATGTTTGGCACGAGCTGACAGTTCTGCAACCAATTGTTTTTCGCTGATTGTCCTATAGCCTTCCTCTTTAAAAAAATCTCTGAACATTGTCAAAGCATCTGTGTTGGGCTGAACATCATCCCATTTTATGGGTTTACTGCAAACAGACACCATTTTTGCCGTACCTGATGGCCTATAGAGGATAAAGTCAACACCATCGGTCAGTATGACAGGATTGCCAAGATAAAGATAGCGCTTTACCTGGCTCTCGTAATCCTTAGGATTAAGAGTTGCATTGGGATTAAAGCCTTTTGCTTCCACATAGCCATAGATTCCCATTGTTTTAGCATTACTGAACATCCAGTCAGGACGACCATACTTGCCTTGCATTCTCGGTTCGAAAATGCGCTGGATGTCTTTATCGAAGAACTTCATAATCTCCACAAAGAAACTATCAAGAACAGGACGGAAAGAGAGTTCCGCAGTTGCATTTCCTGTGGATTCTCCCGTCTGATAGTCTTTCGCGAGATTGGCTATGTACTCAGATATGATGTTGTTCAATTGTTCCATTGATCCAAACATTTAATGATTTGCAGGCCTATTTCCTTTGCCATGTTAACAGGGACGGCATTGCCTATCTGACGCGCTATTTCCACCTTGTTCCCACAGAAGATAAAGTCCTTGGGGAATGTCTGCAACAAAGCGCCTTCACGTAGAGAAATGCTACGGTCTTGCTGAGGATGGCCAAACATACCTCGGGTAAAACTGTCAAAACGTGCTGTGATAGTGGGGGCTACGTCGTCCCACGGCATACGTCCATAGACATTACGATGGCCTATCTTCTGAGAGCTTATTTTGTGGCAGTCAGCCAACAACTCAGGGGGAAGAAAATCCCGACCTTGCCCTGGCTTCAGATGTTCCAAACGTGCTATGTTCTTTGCAGACAGGCGGTCTCGGCGGTGAAGGCTAACCTCTGGATGCTCAGAGCCATCAGCAGGTGGCTCTGGAAGGTCAGCAATGGTCTCCCTTACAGTAACCTTACGTGTATGAGCTGTAGGGTATTGAAAAGACGGCTGGGTGTGGTCGCGTCTCTCACCAACGATCACAACACGTCTTCTTCTTTGTGGCACACCATAGTCCTGTGCATCCAAAATCTGTTCGTGAATGAAGTAACCGCTATCTTCTACTTGCTTCAAAGCACGATGTAGAATGTCGTGTCCTCTTTTCCCTTCTATGCCAGGCACATTTTCTAAAATGAACATCTTAGGACGAATGGCTATCACCTTGCTGATATACTCCTCTACAAGATGGTTCCGCTCGTCATAATCGCTACCAATACGCTGAACTGAAAACCCCTGACAGGGAGGTCCACCAGCCAAAAGATCCAATTCCCCAGACTTCAAATTAAGGGATTGTAGCAATTCCTGTGGGTTTATATTGTTGATGTCCTGAACCTCGGCCCGATGTCCTTTGAAGTATAAAGGATTAGCATTGATGGATGCTATCGAATTGGGGTCAATATCGAAACTGTAAAGCACATCGAAGCCTGCCTTGATAAGACCAAGACATAATCCTCCTGCTCCTGAGAAACAGTCAATGCATTTATATTGATTCTCCATACTTCTCTTGTTTAATTGTTACAGCTATTTGAGAGGCTATTGCCAGCGAAAGCAGTGGTGGCACAGCTTCTCCAATCTGCTTAAAATTCTCACCCAACGAACCATGCCACTTATAACCATCTGGAAAACTTTGCAGACGAGCTGCTTCTCGAATCGTCAACCCACGGTTCTGTTCGGGATGAGAGAATCGTCCACTTGCTGGGTTACGTGCATATTGAGTGATTGTAATAGAAGGCTTATCCCAAGATAAGCGCCCATACACATCATAAAAACCTTTTACCTTGTCAAGGCATTGTGGACCAACACCTTCAGGTCGGCTCCCGCCATCATGAGGAACCGAAGCAATAACTTCTATAGTGCTTTGCTTGTGGGCAGAGCAACGATGAAGTGCATCTTTAGGGTCAGCCATCCCTGGCATAACAGGTGGCAACTCTCCTATTGCATCACGAACCGTTTTATATTCTTTCTCAGACAGCAATTCGTCCGGCAACTCAAAACTATCGCTTTTTGTTGCAACAATAATAGCACGTGTCCTAGCCTGAGGAACCCCAAAGCCAGCTGCATTATAGATTTTTTGGACTATGCGATAGCCATAAGACTCGAATACGGCTTTGGCCTCTGCATAATGATGTTTGTATTTCCCTGTTAGAATTTCTGGTACATTCTCCATCACCACATAGTCAGGACTAAACTTAACTGCTACTGCTGCAAATTCACCAATGAGGGTATTTCTGCTGTCTTCAGGCTTGTTGTAATGTCTTTTCCTGTGTGCAGAGAAACCCTGGCAAGGGGCACATCCGATAATAACAAATGGATTCTTATGATCAGCTGATACGTTAAAGGCTTTTTGTAGTTTTTTGATATCTTCACCAAGCGTTGCAATATCTGCTTGTAAAATAGGAACATGATAATTGTCCTGATAAGCAGCCAACGATATGGGGTTGATATCAATGCCGCCAATAACCTTGAAATAGTCCTTCAAGACGGCAAAACCGAGAGACATGCCACCGGCACAGCAGAAGAAATCGAGAACATCCACATTGGCGCAAGACTTATACGCATCCTGCCCCCAATTTTCAAGCATTCTTGAGCCTGCCTCAAAGATACTTTGGAACTCTCCTCGATAGGTTTTCGTACTCATCTAAAAATTCAACTTCCTTTTTATTTTCTGTAAATATCAAGTTCGTTATTCTTTTCGTCTCTCCAGTCTTTCCAACCATTAGAGGAACCGCCAACACAGAAGACTGCTGCACCACTGGGTGAATTGAAAATGGCATCTTTCACAACAACCAGCTCGTCATCTCTGCGCTCTGTGAATTCAGCAATCAAAGCATCACGTTTCTTCTTGGTATCTGGCTTTATCTTATCCAGATGCTGGGGATTAATAGTGCTGCCTTTCAAAACAGTTAGCGATTGTGTGCTAATGTCGAAGATTCCTTTGGCGTTAGCATTGCGAGTAAGTACACAGGGTATGGTTCCTTCTGTTTTCACTCCAACTTTAGGTGTATCAGCTTTTGTGGACTTGCCAGAAGTTGTGATGTTATATCCCAACTTCTTTGCCAATTCAACCACTCTTGGAGTATTACCAATACCCCATTGAGAGCAAACGGCAAATGTTACACCGTCAGCACTACGAAGAACTTCATTGGCTTTCATCAGATACCGGTATTCCTCAACACCCTTTTCGCGGATGTAGTCAACGGTACGAATCACACCGTATGAACCTTGAAGCGTGGGCGGGAACACCTTTTCCAACTCTGGAAATGTTGCCGTAGGATGTTGTTCAACGTACAATTTCACCAACTGATGAACGAAACGGCGCTTTCCAAGAAAAGCACTACCGTTTATTGAATATTGGGTTTTATCATGCTCTTGCTTTGGCTTTGTCGTATCTGAACCTTGTTTCTGAGAAGCAGGAACAGGCGTAACTACAACAAGCTGTTGTCCGTCTTTGGGCGTTGCCGTGAAGTTCAAAGAAGCCAACATGCCTACAATGTCACTTTCAGAGAACGTATTGCCATATTTCTCCATCAGGTACATCTTCATACCTTCTGTTATCTGCCCCTGGGCATCAGTAACCAGATGGTCTTTTATCTTGTTCAGACTCTCCTGATGGCGCAGTTCCTTGATGCGGTCTTCGCAGAACTGAACAATAGCTTCCTTGCTGAAGCGGTCTTTCGAGAACAGCTCCACGAAACGTGCTCCACGCTTATTGTCAAGTTCCAAGGGGATAGTCAGTACAGAAACGGCATTCTCGCTGTCAGGCTGATCATAGAATATCTCAATATGCTCTCCGATGTAGATACCAGCTTTCAGTTTCAGCTGGCGCATATATGACACCAACTGATCTCTGTCTTTCGCAATCTGCGTATGCAAGGGACGCTTAACCTCGATGACAAACTGCTTCTTGTCATCCTTCTGAATCAGAATATCCGGCTGAATATGTCCGTTGTTGCCGATAGAGAGATTCGGCTTGTGACATATTTCGTTCTTATATCGCATCCAGCCTAACAACTGTAGCTGAGCCTCTATCGTTGAATGATATTCTGGCTCTTCCACACCATTTTTCTTGGCTTCGCGCAGATAATATACGAATTGGTTCCACTTCTCTTGCATATCTTCTGTATTTTGTTTCTAGTCTGCAAAGATACGAATAATCTTTGAGATTATTCACAAGATGGTACATTTTTACACATTATTTAATAGAATGTGCATCTAAAGCACCTCGTCGCGGTACTCATACCACCATCTGGCGGCAGCATGGAGGGCATAGACCCTCTCGCTGATAAAGTCGGGGTACTTGGGGGTGAGTTCGGCAGCGTTGAAGCCGGCAATGACGCAGATGAAAGTGAAGTTGCCCTCAATGTAGTCGCACCAATGATTCTCGCCAAGGCAGAAGCCGAGGATATTATCAAACTCTGCTTCGGTGCGGGGCAGCTGGACGTGAGCCACCACGTGTGGCTTTGCCTGTTGGTGCAGGAGCCAGTAGTCACCGTGACCCTCTACGTGCCTAAACTCTGCCTTGAAGGCATCTCGATTTACATGCTCTGGCTTCAGCCCACAATGCTGGAGGCGTGGAAACATGACATAATTGCAATTCTGAATCTTCTTGATTTCCATATCGTTTACTGTTTAGTGAATAGATCCTTATCGTTCACTCGCATCACTTTACCACCGTTGCCAACGACATAGTAGGCCGGTTGGTGGGCTACATGAGCCACTCTTGATGCATTACTGGGTGCAAAGATACGAATTTCCTGCGAAAAAGTTTCTTCAAAAAAGAAAAATCACCTTATTATATGCGCAAACGAAAGATTTTTTAACAGATTGTTCCTTGGAATGGCGAAATATGGGAGGTTATAAAGTTATAACTTATAACTCCTGACATTTACATTTTCGTAAGTTATGGGATGCCTTGGACGGTGATGAAGAGAGGTATGGG
>JAEEGH010018150.1_pt1 | contig 14907 bp, 13 predicted proteins | sample 9134181 | NCBI WGS metagenome assembly JAEEGH01 (sample SAMN16246544, study PRJNA631951) | gut metagenome | biome: gut microbiome; feature: rumen; material: DP-attached | host: Bos | place: Iran: Karaj | collected 2018-10 | reverse complement strand
CCTTTAAAGTATTGAAAATCAACAAGAAACAATGCAGATAGAAACTGAACGGAAGTTCCTCGTGAAGGATGACGGGTATAAAGCGGAGGCGGTGCGGTCGTTCCGCATCCGGCAGGGGTATATCGCCCATGACAGCGGACGGACGGTGCGCGTGCGTATCCGGGATGACAAGGGTTTCCTTACCATCAAGGGTCCGTCCATCATCTTCGGAAGCCGGCCGGAGTGGGAGAAGGAAATCTCCCTGCAGGAGGCGGAAGATCTGTTCATACTCTGCAAGCCGGGCGGCGTGGACAAGACGCGATGGATTGTTCCGGCGTCCGGTCAGGACGGGCATGCCGGCCGGTATTTCGAGGTGGACGAGTTCTACGGGGAGAACGAAGGTCTCGTAATGGCTGAAATCGAACTGGGAAGTCCGGACGAGCCCTTTGAAAGGCCGTCCTGGCTGGGGGAGGAAGTCACGACCGATGAACGTTATTATAACGGCTATCTCGCCACGCATCCATTCAAGACCTGGTAATCCAGGTTTTTTCGTATCTTTGCACCAGAGGATGGTGCTGCGGCCGGGAATCTTCCCGGCGAGCTCAATAGGGAAGCCGGTGGGAATCCGGAACTGTGCCCGCAGCTGTGTCGTCCGTAACGGCTCCGAATCGATGCCATTGTCCCGGCAGGGATGAGAAGGCCGGGGCCGGGACCAGTCAGAAGACCTGCCATCGTCCAGTTACGCAAACGGGCTCGGGGACAAGTCCAGGCGGGAACGTAAATCTATCATTTCATGAAAAAAGCTTTGCTGCTTTTGCTTTGCGGTGCGCTGGCGTTTTGCGCGTGCCGGAAAGATCCTGTGCCGGAGCCACCGTCCAAGGACGCGGACCTGACCGGCCAGAAGGTCGATGTCTCCGGATTTCCGGAATCGACCCGGAAATTGTTTGTCCTGAACGAGGGAGGAATGGGCTCCAACAACGCGAGCCTGGATTTCCTCCGGTTCTCCGACGGAAACTACGTCACCGGCGCTTTCCGGAAGATGAATCCGGGCATTGGAGCGGGCCTCGGTGACGTGGGGAATGACATCGCGGTCCATGGGGATGAACTCTGGATGGTCGTGAACAATTCCGGCATCGTGGAGGTCGTCTCCGCCAAAGACGAGACGGAAATCGCCGCGATCGCGGTTCCCACCCCGCGGAACCTGGCCTTCGACGACCAGTATGCCTATGTCACTTCCTGGGCGGGCGCCTATGCCACGGGCACTTATGACGAGTCTGGTTATTATACGATTACGGATTCCAAGAACCCGAAGGGTCAGGTGTACCGGATCGATTTGAAAACCAAGAAGGTGGCCGGAAGTGTCGAGGTGGGTTACCAGCCGGAAGGCATCGCTTGCCATGCCGGCAAACTGTACGTCGCCAATTCCGGCGGCATCGCCAGCCAGCTCCCGCCGGACTATGCCTATGACAATACCGTCAGCGTCATCGACACGAAGAACTTCAAGGTCACGAAGACCCTCCCGGTGCAGGTGAACCTGAAGTATGTCTATTCCGATGGGAAGGGCAATATCTATGTCACGACGCTGGGCAATTATTGGGATGTCCATTCGGGTCTTTACAGGATCAGTGAGTCATTGGCGGACGGGACCCAGGTTTCCAAAGTGGCGGATTACGTGAGTGTCTCCGCCCTGTCCGGGGATACGGTCTATTGCATCGGTACGGAAACGGAATTCGACTGGTCGGCCTCTTCCCATGAATACAAGTCCTGGAGCGTCCAGGGCGGAAACAAGAAGGACTGGACCTTGAATGTGGCCGTTACGACGCCGTATAGCCTGTACGCGCTGGATGCCGATACGTTCTTCGTCGGGGATGCGGGGGATTATTTCAACCCGGGTACCGTATCCTGTTACTTCAAGGGAGCCAAGCGCTGGACCGTAGATGCCGGCGTCTGCCCGGGCCACTTCGCCGTGTATTGAGTTGCGTAAGCGCGCCGTCATAGCGCTGGCCGCCGCCATATCCGCCCCCTGGAGCCTGCCGGCCCAGGAGGCGGATACGCTTGCGGCGGCGACCGTCTATTCCGTCCAGGCCTTTCCCGTCGTCCGCGCGGCCGAGGAGGTCGACCTGTCCGGGGCCGTGGCGGCACCCACGCAGGTGGCCGATGTCCTCCGCAGGTTCACCGGGGTCCAAGTGAAGGATTACGGGGGCGTGGGCGGCTTGAAGACGGTGAATGTCCGGAGTCTCGGCAGCGAGCATGTGGGCGTTTTCCTGGACGGGGTCCAGGTGGACAATGCGCAGAATATGCAGGTGGACCTGGGGCGGTTCTCCGTGGACGGGATCGGACGGGTTTCGCTGTATAACGGTCAGAAAACCAGCCGCTTGCAGACTGCAAAGGAATATGCTTCCGGGGCGTCGGTCCATCTGGACGGCGAGCAGCCCCTGCTTCTGGACAAGGACGGGGGACGGGTGCGGCTCCGGGGCGGTTCTTTCGGGACGTTCAATCCATCCCTGCAGTGGGACCGGGAACTGGGACCGATGGTCCTCCGGGTGTCGGCCGAGGGGGTGACCAGCTCCGGGAAATACAGGTTCCCGTTTTTCGACACCACCCTGGTACGGGAGAACGGGGACATCAAGAGCCTCCGCTTGGAATCGGCCTTGTTCGGCCGGTTCAGACGGGGGGACTGGCGTCTCCGCCTGTATGGATACGGCTCAGAGCGGGGATTTCCCGGCCCGGTCATCCGCCGTGCTTCCGGATTCCCTTTCAGCGCTGAGCGCCAGGCGGACCGGAATCTTTTCCTCCAGGGCGGTTGGAACCAGGACTGGACATCTCGCTATGCGACCTCGGTCCGGTTCAAATACGCCGATGATTACATCCACTATGACACCCATCCGGAAAAGAACCCGATGGCCCTGCCGTACGACTTGCACTACCGTCAGCGTTCCGGCTACCTGTCCCTGGCCCAGTCCCTGGTCCTGGCCGATCCCTGGTCCGTGGACTTGAGCACGGATGTACAGCGGAATGCGCTGGATTCCGATGCCGGACAGTCCGTTACCCCGCGGAGAACCGTCTTCACGGGGGCGCTGGCCACCCGGCTGGCCTGGGACCGTTTCCGCATGGCGGCCCATCTGGTGTATCAGGGGGCCTGGGACCGGTTCCTGACCCCGAACGCAGGCGGCTGGTCCCGTGAAAACATGTACCGGGATGCATGGATGCCTTCTTTCAGCGTTTATTACGCACCTTTCCGTTGGCTGGAACTGGACGGATTCCTGAAGCGGAGCTACCGGCTCCCGTCTTTCAACGACCTTTATTATTCCCAGATGGGGAATTCCGCGCTCGTCCCGGAATCCGCCGCCCAGGCCGGCATCGACATCCGGTTCCGACAGGCCGCAGGGGCCTGGTCCTGGGAGGGGCGGTTGTCGCCCTATTTCAACCGGGTGACGGACAAGATCGTCGCCATCCCGACGTCATCACAGTTCCGCTGGACGATGCTCAACATCGGCCGGGTGGATGTTACGGGCTTGGACGCACGGCTGGAAGCCAGCTTCCATCGGCAGGACTGGACGGTGGAGGCCGTGTTACGGTACAGTTTCCAGCAGGCGCTGGACCGCAGCGATCCGGCAGGAACAACCTTCGGCAACCAGATTCCTTATATTCCGCTGCATAGCGGGGGGATCGACCTCGTTGTCGGCTGGCGGAACTGGTCGATGTCCTGGAACACGGTCGTGACGGGGGAGCGCTGGTCCAGGACGGCCAACACCCCGGATTACCGTATCGCGCCGTGGACGGTCAGCGACGCCGGCCTGACCCGGAGAATCGATTTGCCCGCTTCCGGCAGCCGGGCAAAGAAGCCGGCGCTGGAAGCGGGCATGGTGGTCAGGAATGTTTTCGACCGGCCTTATCAGGTGGTCCAGGGCTATCCGATGCCGGGAATCAACCTGATGCTTTCCGTGGATTATTCCTGGTAGATTCTACAGGACCTCAAGGAGTTCGACGACGAACTTCAGGGCGCTGTACGGGGGGATGGCGTTGCCGGCCCCGCGCTCGCCATAGGCGAGGTTGTACGGCAGGTAGAGTTCGTACTTGGCGCCCTCGGCCATCAGCTGGAGGCCTTCGGTCCAGCCCTTGATCACCTGGTTGAGTCCGAAGACGGCCGGTTCGCCCCGCTTGTAGGAGCTGTCGAAGATCTGGCCGTTCGGGAAGGTGCCCTCATAGTGGCACTTCACCTGGCTGGTGGCCTTCGGTTTCTTGCCGGTGCCTTCTTTCAGAACCTTGTACATCAGGCCACTGCCGGTGGCGCGGATCTCCGGGTCGCGGGCGGCCTTGGCGAGGAACTTCTCGCCTTCTTCCTTGGCGGCGGCGCCGGCAGCGGCGGCCCGCTCGGTGGCCTCTTCCTCCATTTCCTTGTAGAACTGCTCGAGGGCTTCACCGGCCTCGTCCATCGAGATGGCGAGTTCCTCCCCCTGGAGCATGGCCTTCAGACCGGCCACGAAGTCGTCGAAGTTGAGCCCGTGCACGCCGTTCTGAAGCAGGTTGCCGGCGAGGCTCATGCCGAATGCATAACTTTTCTTGTCCATATTCGTGATGATTGTGCGCAAAGGTACGGATTTTTTCCTGGATTATGACTATCTTTGTCTATTATGGACTTTGTGGAAGCCGTCGAAATTTTCGCCCTGGTCACCGGCATCGCCTATGTCATCCTGGAGATCCTCCAGAAGAACGCGATGTGGGTTCTGGGGCTGCTTACCGGCGCCGCCTGCGCCTTCAGTTTCGCCGTGCAGCGGAACTGGGGGATGACCGGACTGAACGTCTATTACGTCGTCATGTCGGTCATCGGCTTTGTCCAGTGGCGGAAAGACGGTGCGCAGGTGGCGGATGGAGCCATCCACCTGCGGGCGCTACCGGGCAGGACCGCCCTTTGGAGCGCCGTCGCCTTTGTCCTCGGCTCTCTCGTTCTCATCGCCGTATTCCGCGCCCTCGGGGACGGAATGTCGGCCCTGGATGCGACGGCGACGGTCCTCAGCGTCATCGCCACCTGGTGGCTGACTCGTTCCTACATTCAGCAGTGGATGCTCTGGGTGGTGGCCAACGCCCTTACGGCCGCCCTGTGCATCGGTAATGGGCAGTACTGGATGACGGCCCTGTATGTCGCCTACGTCGCCTCGGCGGTGTACGGTTACTTTCATTGGAAAAAGAAAGGAGTGGAGATATGATCCTGATTGTCGAAAGCGGCGCCACCAAGACCGACTGGTGCCTCGTGGACGCCGGAAGGCCGGTCCGCCGGATGCAGACGCCGGGGATGAACCTGTCCTCGATTTCGGCGGAGGCCAATGCCGCCGTTTTCTCGGATGCTCTCACCGCCTTTTCGGACGTGGATGAGATCCATTTCTATGCGGCCGGTCTGCTGGAATTCCCGACGGAACTGGACGCCATGTTCCGGGAACGGTTCCCGCATGCCGCCTGCGAATACGCCTCAGACCTGCTTGCGGCCGCCAGGGCCGCCTGCGGGCATGCCGAAGGCATCGCCGCCATCCTGGGCACCGGCTCCAACACCTGCCATTTCGACGGCGGGAAGATTGTCCGCAACATCCACGGCGGCGGTTTCATCATCGGGGACGAAGGCAGCGCCGCGGCCCTCGGCCGGATGTTCCTCGCGGACTTGGTGAAAGACCTGGTCCCGGCGGACATCGCCGAGCCTTTCGCCGCCTCCCACGAGGCCGGGTATGCCGATATCGTCCGGAACGTTTACAAGTCTCCGGCCCCTTCCCGATATCTGGGCAGCCTGGCGCCGTTCCTGCTGGAAAAACGCGGAAACGCCTATATCGACGCACTGGTGGACCGGAACTTCAGGGATCTCTTCGAACGGACCCTGACGCGCTACGACCGTCTGCCCGTGGGCGTCGTCGGCGGATTCGGCTGCGCCTGCCAGGCGGATCTGGAACGCCTGGGCGCCGAATACGGATTGACCTTCTCCCGGTTCATCCCTTCTCCGATGGAGGGGCTCATCGACTACCATGGCCTATAAAGAGAGATATCCTTCCGAACTCCTGTCCGACGCGGTCGAAGCCATCGGCACCCTGCCCGGTGTGGGGCGCCGCAGCGCGCTCCGGCTTGCCCTGCACCTGCTTCGGCAGCCCCAGGAAAACGTCCACCATTTCACGGAGGCGATCAACCGCCTGCGGGACGAGGTGCGTTACTGCCGGGAGTGCCGGATGATTTCCGACGATGAAATCTGCTCCCTCTGTGCCGACCATTCCCGCGACCACAGCGCCATCTGTGTGGTCGAAAGCGTACGCGACGTGATGAGCATTGAGAATACGGGCCAGTATCACGGGGTGTACCACGTCCTTGGGGGCATCATTTCCCCGATTGCCGGCATCGGCCCGTCGGACCTTTCCATCGGCGAACTCGTTTCCCGCGTGGAAGCCTTGCCGGATCCGGCATCGGCGGAAGTCATTTTCGCCCTCAGCGGCGACGTGGAAGGGGAGTCCACCGCTTTCTACATCTATCGAAAGATCGCCCATACGGGCGTCCGCGTCTCCGCCCTGGCGCGCGGTCTCGGTTTCGGGGACGACCTCGAGTATGCCGACGAGCTCACCCTGGGCCGATCCATTGTCAACCGCCGGGAATTCAAGCCATGAACAATACCTGGATCAGTGCCATCCTCCTGGGCCTTTCGCTTTGCGCCGACTGCTTTGCCGTTTCCCACTGCTCGTCTTTCCTGATGAGCCGGGAGGAACTGCGGAAGAAGGTCTGGACCGTCGCCGCTGTTTTCGCCGTCATTCAGACGGGACTGCTCCTGGGTGGATGGGCGCTCGGTTATTTCGCTACGGAACTGATCTCCGAGCATGTGGGGCACTTTGAGAAGATAGCCCATGTCATCGGCTTTCTGCTCCTGTTGTATGTGGGTGGTGCGATGTTCCTGGATGGGGTCCGGAGCAAGTCGGAGCATCTGAACCTGAGCGGGTTCAAGAGCATTGTCATCGGCGGTGTCGCCACTTCCATCGATGCGGCTGCTGTAGGCCTTTCCATGGCTATGGACGAAACAAAATGGACGGACATCGCTCCGCTCGCGCTGTCCGTCCTGTTCTTTACGGCGCTTTCCGTCGTCCTGGGGATGTTCTCCGGCAGTTTCGTCGGCCGGAAGCTTGGCTATTCCGCCCGCATCGTGGGCGGACTCGTCCTCATCGGACTGGGAATCAACATCCTGCTGTAGTTTCTTTTCCCGAGAAGGCCAGGACTGTGTCAATGGCTTCCTGGGCGTCGTCGGTCACCGAAATCAGCAGATTCTTGTACTGTCCCCGTGCCACAAGGTCCTCCAGGAGCGGGAAGATGGGAACCTCCCGCGTGAAGAAATCCTTGTCCAGGAACACCATAGGACTCGGGGCACCGAAAGTCTCGTAATGGTTCTGTGCCGCGTCCTGGAAGATTTCCTGGATGGTGCCGGCCGAACCGGGGGAGTAGATGATACCTCCCTTGGCGATGGCCAGCAGGACATCCTCCCGCAGGCTGTTGAAGAAGTATTTGGCGATGTGGGTTGCAAACGGCGTGGCAGGCTCATGCCCATAGAACCAGGTCGGGATGCCCAGGCTGCGGTACTTGTTCTGCGGATACTTCTTCTTCACTTCGAACGCTGTCCGGAGCCAGCCTTCATCCCGGAAAGTCGGGGCGACGGACAGGATTTCAAGGGCGTCTTCAAACTCTTCAAGGGTTCGTCCCGCCATCCAGGCGCCGAGGTGCGTGGCCTCCATCGCACCGGGACCGCCGCCGGAAGCCATCAGCTTGCCCCGCTCAGTCAGCGCCTTTGCAATGGATGCAACGCGGCGGAAGGATCCGTCGGTGCGCCGCTGGGCGTGGCCGCCCATGATGGCGACGACCTGCCGCTCGTCGAACCGGCTCAGGAACTCCCGCATCGCGTCGCCGATGGCCCGGTCGTGCATCGTCCGGCCCAGCGTCTCGCGGATGTCGTCGCAGTTGACCCCTTTTTCCTTATAGTCGGCATAAACCCGGGCGTCGAAGCAAGTCTCATAGGAGTCCTCGTGTTCGGGGTCGTAACCGGCATAGAGCGTTTCTCCCGTGTACAAATGCCCGCGGAAGGCATTGTAGATGCGTCCCATCCGGGGAAAGACCAGGCAGGTACTGCCGATGTGCCCTTCCATCTCCGTAGGAATCTCGCAACCGAGGAAGCAGCAGTCGGAGAACCGGTGTCCCGCAGCCACATACTGCGGGACCTGGTTGAAGTCGATATACTGGAATGCGTAATGCGTGATACACCCCGTTTCGTCCGGAGCGGGCAGCAGGGTGATGTCGGAAACTTCCTGGTAAGCTCTCGATGCCATCGGTCTACTTGAACAGGAGCTGGGCGAACTGGTAGAGGGCGCGGCGCCAGCTCTGCCACTCATGGGCCGTGCCCGGAGAAACGTAGAAATGTGCGTTCACGCCGCTTTTGGCGAGTTCCTCGGTCTCGGTCTGGGGATTGGTGCCGTCGCCGAAGCCGGGGGCGCGGTTCTCCAGTTCACGGCTGCCGAAGCTTACGAAAACGAGCTGGAGTCCTTTGGCGAAATCGGGATTGTTCTTCGTGTCGTCCACGGTGATGGTGCCGCCGCTGAAGATGCCCAGGGAGGAGAACACCTCCGGGTGCGCGACGGTGATGGACTTGGTCTGCATGCCGCCCATCGAGAGTCCCGCCATCGCACGGTGCTTGTTGTCCGCGATGGTGCGGAAATGACTGTCAATATAGGGGATGCAGTCCTTGATCAGCGTGTTGGCAAAGCCGTCGGCCCAGCCGGAAGGCATGCCGAAACCGCCCCTCGGGCGCTGGCCCTGGCCCTGCGGAGCTCCCTGCGGACGCTGGCCCATGCCCTGCGGGGGACGCTGTCCCATCGGCGGGCGCTGGCCCTGGGGACCGCCCTGGCCCATGGCCGGACGCGGCATCGTCCAGGAACCGTTCTCCATCACGATGATGAACGGGACGGCCTTGCCTTCGGCGATGAGGTTGTCCATGATCGCGGCGGTACGGCCCTGCTGCGGCCAGCCGTATTCGTTCTCGCCACCGCCGTGCTGCAGATAGAGCACCGGATAGCGCTTGGTGGGATTCTGGTCGTATTCGGCCGGCGTGTAAACGAAGCAGTGACGCATCGCCTTGTTCACCTCGGACCAGTAGTAGATTTCGCGCATCTGGCCCTGCGGAACGTTCTTCACGGCGTAGAAATCCTGGTCCGCGGCGGGCACGTCGATACCGCTGCCCCAACGGCTGGCACCGTAGTAATAGAGACTGGACGGATCCGGTACGTTGGCACCGTCGATATTCAGCTGATAGTAGTGGAATCCCTCATCCTGCGGGGCGGACTCGCCGATCCAGGCGCCGTCCTCTCCCTTGACGAGGTCATACTTGACGCCGCCGATGTCCAGTTTCACGGACTGGGCCTCGGGCGCTTCCACGCGGACGCGGACACAACGCTCGGAATTGACCATCGGATACTGCTTGCCGGGCTGGTTGTTGGGAGAGGGGACGAAGTCCTCCTTGACCTGGGCGTTGGCGCTCATGCACAGCGCCGCCGCCAGAAAGAATAAGAATTTCTTCATGGTATGGATCATTGGTTAAGTGTTGTCAATGGCTTATGCAGCATCTGCATGGGCCCAGGGAGCGGCGGCCTTTTCACACAGGCGGAGGAAATGGGCCTTCAGATCTTCCCAGCGGTAATAAGGGCCGGATACCGGCTCGATACCGGGAATAAGGACTTCCTGCTCATTGTAGAGAACCTTGGTCAGAACCTCGCCTTTCTTGTTCTGGTAGAAGATCATCTGGCAGTTGGTCGCCATGGGGATCTGGAAGAAGGCATACCAGCCCTTCTCGTGGGCTTCCTTATAGGGGAAAACACGGTTTTTCGGGTCGTCGATGCCCATCAGGGCGAAGAGCGGCAGGACGGAGGTGTCGTGGCCGAAACGGAGGTCGGCGGTGCGGTGGCTGCCGGGCTGCATGGCGGCGTCGGCCTTCTCGATGAAGTCCATCATCAGCGGCCGGATGGCGAAGCGGACGACATCGCCGTTCTCGACGGAACCGCCCCACATGCGGTAGATGGAGTCATTGCCGCTGGACCAGAAGTGGACCAGTTCCTCGGGGGTGAAATACTTCCGGTAGATGTCGATGCCCAGGAAATCGATGTCCTGGCACAGTCCGCCGGCGGAATAGATGGCGCGTACGAAGGGCTCGGGGTTTCCGAGGATCTTCAAGGCAGCGTCATAATCCTTGAACAAGGGTTTCAGGAAGCGGGTCAAGTCATAGCTCGGCGTTCCGGGAGCGGGGGAGAACTTCTGGTTTTCCTGGGATGCCCGCATCCGGGCCATCTGCTCCGGAGAGAAGCTCGGACGCTGTGCCGGACGCTCGCCGGGTCTCGGGACGCGGAGACTGGGGTTGATGTATCTCATGAAACGGTCCGCGCTCGTGTACGTGAACTCCTGACGGGGGCTAAGCTCCTTGAGCTTGTTCGTGAAGTTGCACATGGACACGATGCAGCGGAAATTGGTGCTGGAGAAGCTGTTCACTTCCCAGCGGTCCTTGTTCTTGAACACGGCGGGGAACCTTTGTGCCATCCGGGTGGCCAGGGTCTGATGCTCGCGGGCGCCACGGGGCGTCAGGGAGCCTTCCATACCCTTGTGCGCTTCGACAACTGCGTCCACATCTGCATAGAGGGCTTTCCCGGCCTCAGTGAGCAGGCCCAGGGAGTCCAGGTAGTGGAACCCGTCCATGGCCGCGCGGGCGAAGGTGGAGTTCTGCTCATAACGGGATCCGTGGCGTCCGTAATGGGAAATGTAGAACGGTTTGAAGCCCTTCGGGGCCTTCGTGTCCACAATCGGGTGGAACTCGTACGAGTGCATGTTGTTCGCCGCCCGGTCCGGGTTCTCGGCTATGAGCCGCACGGCTTCTTCCTGGGCGTGGAGGCCCAGACAGGCGACGGTCAGCAGCAGGGTTGAAACCAGTTTTTTCATCAGTGTTATTGTTTGTTTTACAAATATAGTGATTTTCAGGAATTTTGCACCATATCGCGGTATTCTAATTTTTATTTCATAAAGAGGAAAGAAATTGCTATTTTTGAGAAACTTTGCGCTGATATGAAAAGATTGATAACCATCCTACTCGCTGGCCTGCTGATCCTTCCGGCCGCTTTCGGCCAGCCGCTCCGCCAGAGCGTAATCCGTTCCGATACCGTGGAAAGCGCCCTTCTCGGCGAAACGGTTTCCGTCAATGTGTACCTTCCCGCCGGATTCGACGCCGCATCGGATGCCAAGTATCCGGTCGTTTATCTCCTGCACGGCCTGTATGGCACCTACAAGGACTGGGAGACGACGGGTCACATGAAAGATGTGGTCGATGAACTTATCGCCGTCGGGGAAGTCGTGCCGATGGTCATCATCATGCCCAACGCCGGCGACCCCGATATCCATAACAACTGGAACGGCTATTTCAATATGCCCGGCCGCCCCTATGAGGACTTCTTCTTCAAGGAGCTTATTCCCACGGTCGAGTCCCGCTACAAGGTTTACGGCGACAAGCAGCACCGCGCCATCATGGGCCTTTCCATGGGCGGCGGCGGCAGCACCGTCTATGCCCAGCGCCACCCGGACATGTTCTCCAGCTGCTACGCGATGAGCGCCTGGCTCGACAGTTCCGTGCGCGAAGATATGGCCAAGGACAAATTCTATTTGGTGAACAAGGCGGTCCGCGAACACTCCGCCCTCGACTTCATCGACAATGCCGACGATGCCACACTGGAACGTCTACGCACCGTCAAGTGGTTCTTCGATTGCGGCGACGACGATGGCTTGATGGACTTGTCCGTCGCACTCTTCCAGAAGATGCGTGCCCGCCGCGTCCGCAGCGAGCTCCGCATCCGCGACGGCTGGCACGGCTGGGAGTACTGGCATACCGCCCTTCGTCTCTCCCTTCCCTTCGCCTCGCGGAATTTCGGGAAATAGTATGGTTTTTAATCACTCGTAGATATGCAGAATGGATTGAAGAAACTCCTCCGGCTGGTTATCACCGTGGCGGTCATTTTCCTGGCCGTACGCTGGTGCTCCAGCCAGTTCGGAAGTGTCATCCGCCTGCCCGGCGGTTCGGGCGACACGGGCGGTACCATCGGATCCGGGAAGGGAAGCTCGGAGGAATCCGGCGGCTGGTTCAGCCCGAAAAAACAGAACGACCGGTCGACCACCAACGAAGACTTGATCGAAGACGTCGAGGACCTCGAGAGGGAACTGGGCGTAGGGAAATACAAGGGCCAGAAACCTGCCACCCAGACTCAGACCACGCAGGCACCGTCCACGACCACCACGGCCTCTGCCCCCCTCACCTTCAAGGGCATTCCCATGACCGGATCCCTGTCGGCCTTCGGATCCGCCCTGGTGAAGGCCGGCTTCCAGAATGCCGGAAGCGGCACCTATACCGGCGACTTCGCCGGCTACAGCGGCTGCAAGGTGACCCCGTCCGGAAATCCGGTGCAGGAAGTCCGGGTCGATTTCCCCGTCATCTCCGACTGGGACGCCCTGGAGAAGGCCTATGACAACCTCCAGGCGGACCTGACCCGGAAATACGGCATGGAACCGATCGTCAACCGGAACCTCGCTGTCTATCAACTTCCCAACGGGACCATCTCCCTGGATGCCGATGTCTCGAACCAATCCACCTGGCACGTGATCCTCAAGTACACGAACGGCCTTGCGACCACATCCACCGGCACTTTGGGAAGGAATCCCATCGACGATTTGTAGCCCGATTCACAAGCACACGGAAACCGAACACCCTATGAACAGAATCCAATCAATCCTCGCCGTCATGGCCATGACCGTGGCGGCGTCCGCCGGCGCCCAGACGCTGAAGATGGACCCCCAGGTGGTGGGTGTGACCACCTACGAAGCCTCCACCGCGGTGAACCTTGTGGTGGTGAAACCGGAAATCAGGCTGGACAATCCCGACCCCTCCGTCTTCACCGTCCTGACAAACGGGACGGAACGGAACGTCCTGTCCGCCTATCCTTCGGATGCCAGGGGCGCTTTCGACCCGGACGGCCGGTACCTCGCGCTCGGCCTTGAGAAGGCTTCCGGCCGCGGTCTCGGCCTTTCCATCCGGTCCGGCGTCTGGAATGATGCGTACAGCCTCAAGGTCGGGCTGAAGAAAGGAAAGGTCCTGAAAGTCGGCAAGCAGAAGTTTACCGCCATCGACTGTGAGACGGACAAGGCCTTGAAGGATTTCCTTTCCGAGGCCGATTACTTCAACAAAGGAACATTCACCGGCCGGAATACCGGAAAGTCAGGGGACGTGACGCTTACTTATGCGGCGTATGAACCCTGGTCCCTCAAGGGCGACGGGAAGGAGAATCCCCTGGTGATCTGGCTCCACGGCGGCGGAGAGGGCGGACTGGACGTATCCATCACCCTCCTGGGCAACGAGGTCGTCTCCCTGATCCGTCCGGAGATCCAGTCGCATTTCACCACGGAAGGCGGCGCCGGGGGCGCCTATGTCCTTTCCGTCCAGTGCCCGACCATGTGGATGGGCACCTCGAAGGGCTTCGGCCATGGCGAGTATCCTTCCCTGTATGCCGATGTGCTCAAGTCCTGCATCGACGATTATGTGGACAGGCATCCCGATGTGGACCGGAAACGCATCTATCTGGGCGGCTGTTCCAACGGCGGCTACATGACCATGCACATGCTGATCCGCAACCCCAAGTATTTCGCCGCGGCGTATCCCACCTGCGAGGCCTACCTGGATGCGAACATCTCGGACAACGAGATCAAGGCCCTGGCTGAGGAGAACATCTGGATCGTCCAGTCCTACGACGACACGACCGTCGACCCGAAGACCCATTGCATCCCCACCTTCCAGCGGATGGTGAAGGCAGGCGCCAAGAACGTATGGATGTCCATGTTCGAGAATGTGCGGGGCATCGACAATCCGGGCCAGCCGCTGATGGGCCACTTTTCGTGGTGCTACCTGTTCAATGATGCGGTCAGGAAGTCTCAGGAGCAGAGCGCCGGGGATGTCAAGCCCAGCAACGACGGCGGCGGTTCCGTCGCGCCGCAGGGCCATGCGAACATCTTCGAATGGATGAACGCCCAAGTACTCACCGATCCCGAACCGGCCCCGCAGCCCCAACGTGGCAGAGGCGCGCCTGCCCGGGCGCAGAAGTCAAGGATTGTCGAAGAGGGCGGTTCCGGCCCGTACAAGGCAATCATGATGGAGGAGGCCTCTCTGCCCACTCACACCCTTTTCCGCCCGCAGGATCTCAGCCAGTTCGGCAAGGACCATCCGCTTCCCGTGGTGGTATGGGGCAACGGCGGCTGCGCCAACTCTCCCAGCGGCCATGTCAATTTCCTGAATGAGGTGGCCTCGCAGGGCTACCTGATCGTCGCTATCGGCCCGAGCAACTATCAGCAGGTCGAAGGCCCGCGTCCCGGCCAGACGGGGGCTGTGCCGGGAGGCAGGCCCCAGATGCGCCCCGGCCAGGGTGACCAGCGCCCCCAAGGGGCTCCGCAAGGTGCTCCCCAGGGCGGTGAACGGCCCCGAATGCGTCCGGGCGGCGGCATGCCCGGCGGCGGAATGCCGCAGATGCCCGGGGGCATGTCGATGGGCGATCCGGCCGGCCTGAAGCAGGCACTCGAGTGGGCCATCGCCCAGAACGCCGACCCGGGCAGCCCCTACTACGGAAAACTGGACATCGACAACATCGCCGCGGCCGGTATGTCCTGCGGCGGCCTGCAGGCGCTCCACATGTCGGACGATGCGCGCATCAAGACCATCCTGGTCATGAACAGCGGCTTCTTCAACGGCGGCGAGGACAAGGCCAGCCTGAACAAGATGAAGCAGAAGTCCGTGATCTGGATCCTGGGCGGCACGACCGACATCGCCTGGGAGAACGGCCTGGACGACTTCAAGCA
>JAEEGH010018146.1_pt1 | contig 14908 bp, 9 predicted proteins | sample 9134181 | NCBI WGS metagenome assembly JAEEGH01 (sample SAMN16246544, study PRJNA631951) | gut metagenome | biome: gut microbiome; feature: rumen; material: DP-attached | host: Bos | place: Iran: Karaj | collected 2018-10 | reverse complement strand
AATCGTGGTCCGGATAATGACCGAAATAGTTGTAAAAGGTTGTTCTCTGGTTGCCGCTGCCGTACATACTGCGTGCATACCAGTCGCCGTCTTCGGCTTCGCACTGTGGATCCCAATGGGCCCAGATGCCGAACTTGGCGTCGCGGAACCATTCGGGACACTCCCATGCGCTGAGATTTTCCCAATCGGCTTCGTAGTCACCAGTCTCGACGGCGACATCTTCGGTTGGAACAACGATTTCATCATGAGGACGCACGTAACCTGCCGCATGAGGTTGTGCCACAGCGATTGTCATACTACCTATCCATAAGAGGACAATCATCAATAGCTTTAAGTTCTTCATAATCCTATATTATTTAATGATTATTTTTTTCCCGTTAACGATATAAACACCATTGGGGAGGGATGAGTGAGGTGCAAAGAGAGAAGAATAGTTAATTCTTCTTCCGCTGAGCTCATAACAGTAACCACTCCCTTCGCCTTTAGAAAAAGGGGCGGGGTTGAGGGTTTCCGCTCTGATGCCATCAACTACATCATTATCTTTTTGGCGAAACAGACGGACCACTTTGGCACGAAACTCCTGCTCGGCAGCAGTAGTGAGGTCTGCATTCCATCCAAGATATAAGTCTGTTTCTTGTTCCAGCGTAAAGGAAATACCATATAAATCGTCGCTCTCCGGTGTGCCGGTGAGGGAATAGTAGGCGATGGCCTGTTCGGGTGTCTGTGCAGCAGTAAGAGGTTCAGTGGCCGCAAAGATGTAGGCATCGCTTAGGTTGTAAATTGCGTTGTAGGCGGCGCAGAAATAATAGCGGCCTGCGGGCAGTTTTACCTGTCGATAGATGCGTGCATTGGCGAGGTTGCCTGTGGCGTTGTTGGAATCGTCCCACACGCCTAGCATCAAGCAATCGTAGCCAGGATAGCGGTCTATGCCGTGTTTGGTGCCATCGCTGCCATTGGGAATAGAGAAATCATCGACCTGCCAGTTTGTAGGGACACCGAAACGGATATAGGAACGGTCGCGTCGCTGAATGTTCTCAAAATTACCGAGGTAGGAGGCTGAGACATCATTGCCATTGGCATCGATGAGGCGTATGGCTGTGACGCGTAAAGCATGTCCACCTTCGCTCTGAGGCAGGTTGAGCACCCATCCGAGGGTGAGTGTCTCAGGTTGGTCAAGGTGGAAGTTGCAGACATCGTATTCGCCAGAGTAGGCAGTGCGGCCCATGTCGTAGGTGGCAAGTACGTTCTCGTTGACACCTTTGTTGGGTAATTCATTGCCACGGGCTACGCGGAGCAGGCATGAACTTCCTGTGAGGCCTGCACGACAGGTGACAGAGATGTGAAGATGGTAGTCGCCTGCAGGCAGGGCTGCTTTCGTGGTCTGATAGATCTTGTCATTGATCATGGCAGGTTCGCCGCCATTCCATTTCTCTATGCTAATGGCGCGGCCGCCTTCGAAGCTGTCAAAACCGCCATGTGTGCCGTTGTCCTGATTGATGATATTATCTGTGACAATCCATGGCTCAGCGAGAAGCCCAAATCGTGTATTCGGCGCTGTTGAGGCGTCGCTACGGCTGAAATTGCGTGGCTCAACAAGGTATTCGACGGTCACGTCTTCCATCTCTTCATTTGGTGTGATGAGTCCTCCTTCTGCCTGCCCATTTTCCTGAAAGTCAGAGTAGGCTGCAAGGAGTTGTTGGTAGGCGGCACACATTTCTGTGGGCGCGCTACCAGCTGTGCGGCTTTCGGAGAGCGCATCGTTCAATGCATCTACAGCGTCCTGACGATAAAATCCAGTATTGTCGCCGATACGTCCTTCAGCGGCTTGCAATGTTTGCTCTGCCTGACTTTGCAGGACGCTCAGCTGTTCGGCAGTGACGTTGCCCTGCAGATAGAGCGTGATGAGGGCACCTCCGCGTGAAAGGCAGTCAACATGTATCTGCCCGTCCTGGGTCGCTTCCTGGGTGGCGAAGCTAAACAGACGAGCCTTGGAGCCATCGGCAATGATAGCGGCCGTGTAGCGACCTTCGCTGAGGAATGTGAGGGGGATGTCGAAGCTGGCGGGCGCCGACAGGCCGTTCAAGGCTGCTACATACCATGTATCGCCCTTACGGCGTGCTATGATGAACGACTTCTCGGGATAACCGCCGATGAAGCGTGTCTCATCCCAAGCCACAGGTACTTCCATCATGTGGCGTTGCGCCATCAGGGGCAGGGCATAGAAACCTTCGGGACGATCGGCCCAATGCTGAATGCCAGATTCGAAAGCCACGGAGAGCGCAAGCTCATGAGCAAAAGTGGTGGTGTGGGGGTGCTGCGAATCAGTAAAAGCCACAGGAGTATAGTCCATTGGTCCTACGACATTGCGGGTGTAGGTCAGGAGGCAGTTGATACGCGCGCCTTCAGTCGTCATCGTGCCACCATTGTTATACTGTTCACCCCCAAAGACAGCTTCCTGGGACATCAGATGAGGATAGGTTCGGCTCCAGCCTCGGGGAATGGTGCAGCCGTGAAAGTTGACCATGATTTGGTACTTGGCAGCGTCCTCGAGGATGTCGGCAAAGTACTGCATGGTGTGCTGCTTGTCGCTCTCGAAGAAGTCGATCTTCACGCCAACGACACCGATGCGCTTGAGCCAGGCGAATTCCTGGATGCGCTGGTTGTGGTTCTGCATCTTCTCGTTGTTGGAGTGATACCAAAGCATAGGCTTTATGCCTCGCTGGGTGGCATAGCGCACAGCATCCTCGACGCCGCCGCCATTGCCCATCTGTTCCCATTCCCAGTCGAAGAGCACGTAAGGCCAACCCATAGCTACGGCCAGATCCACGTAACGGGTGCAGATCTGATAGTCCCTCGTGCCATGGTTGTAGGCCCAATAGACCCACGCTGCACTGCCGGGTTTCACGAAGTCGGTGTTCTCGATGGCGCAGGGTTCTGAGACGTCCTCGACGAGAGTGGATTCCACTATGGTGGCCAAATCGCCAATGATCATCACACGCCAGGGACCTGTCCAAGGACCTGTCCAGGTGGGGTTGGCAGCGCCTACACCATAACCCTCTGAAGCCGACGGATAGGCGAGTTTATACTGCCCTGCATTGGATGTGTTATCCAGATGCGTGGAGCTGTAAGAACGTCCTATATTGGCCTCGGTAATGAGGGTAAACGTGCCGTCGTCCTCGAACAAAGCCGGATAACCCCACACGCCTGTCTTGCCACCCGTGCGCTGCAACGGGAAGTCGGCCTCGTAGGAGGTGTTGAAAGGCTGCAGCCAACGATGGAGGCGTGAAGCAATGTTGTAGATAGTGTTCTCGCTCGTGAAAGTTATCTTCTGGCTAGCTTCCACGTTCAGCTTATATCGGAACGTGACGCCGTCCTCATAGGCGCGAACTTCAACGACAAGCTCCATGCCTTGAGCGTTGGCAAAGGTGACCTCGGCACTGTTAGCACGGTTGCTCGGGGCAGAGCATTTGCCGTGGATGGCTGTGTAATTCTCGTTGATAGGCTGAGGCTCGGTGGCACTTACGAAGGTGAGGTTCGACACAAAACTACCTGCGGAAGAACTAAGGCCCAGTCGCACCTTTGCCACTTGTCTGCCCTTTGCATCGCTGACGATGAGATAGGGTATCTTGCCGCTAATCTGAACATCCGCCGTCAAGCCCGTGGTGGGACTGGTGAGGGTGATCAGCGAGTCGGCTGCGACGCTGATGCCGAGTAGGGAAAAACAAATAAGGAATAAAACAGATAAGCGCTTCATTTTCTTTGAACTTTAAGTTTCTCTTTCAATTATCGAACCACTACCTTACGGCCATTGACTAAATACACGCCCTTATGGATTTGACGATGTGATAGTCGTTGACCATTTAGGTTATAGACAGCCCCATTATTCATGATCACATCTTCATTACTCATTTGCGGAGAAAGTATGCCGTCGGATACTGCGCTTGCACCGTAAAAGAGAAGCTTGAAGCCACCGCATACGGTCCAGTCGTCGGAGATGCTTCTGGTATTCTGCATCCTTACCGTCACGGTACCGGCCTCTTCGAGTGTGAAGGGTAGGCTGTTCTTATAGTGACCGTTGGCGAAGTAAGCTGTAGCTGCCACACTGTTGGTAGGCTCGTATATGCCATTCACCGCCTGCTCGGTGCCGCCTTGGTTGAGTCTAGTGGTGCGTTCACTCTCGGCTATGTGTTTGATATTCACGCGCTCAGTATTGGCCAATATACGTGAGCTTACATTGTTATTGCCTGCCGCATAGTCGTTGTTGGCCACTGTCAATGTGCCTGGACGCTGGAAGGCGTAGGCGATGAGCTCGTAGTTACCGGCGGGCATGGCGATGGTCTTCTGACTGATGTTAAACTTTTCCTTGAACTCGGCCGTAGCGTTCTTAACCTCCGAGAGTCCTGTCCAACCCTTGACTGCCTCCATGCCTGGATTCTCGAGGATGAAGGTGATATCAAGCGGTGCGGTGACTGTGGTGGCTTCTATCTTACCAAGATAGTCGGAGATGTCGGTGAGCAGCTGTTCGACGGCGGACTTGAGGTTGGTAGAAACCACTTCGTCATCTGTAGGGAGAAGAGCTTTTGCTGTGGACACTTTCTCGGAAAAGCGCACGTCGGCATCTTCGGCAAGCTGGTTGTGGTCGGCAGCCATAAGAGCTATAGAGCCATCCACCAGCTGACGCAGACGGGCGGCATCGTAGTCGAACTCCATCTGTTGTAACTGCTTAATCTCTTCTGTCGAATAGATGAGCCAGAACTGATTGGTGGCATTGTTTGCGAAGTTGAGAGTTGGCGTGGAAACGGTGCTCTTGGACGCTCCGCTGATGGCCATGACGGGAGGATTCTCGACACGGTTGCTGCGAGCAAACCAATAGGGCTTCTTAGTAATCGTTGAGGCACCGGCGGGGAAGTCCATAGTGATACGTGCAGGCATGAGCTGAATGGTCTCGCTGGTGTTGGGCTTCGAAGCAGAGAGGCTGACGGTGCTGCCGTTATGACGGAAATACTTACCGCTCTTGAGGTTCTTGATGAAATAGAGGCCTGTCATCTTGTCGTAGATGATGTTCCAGGCATAGGATTCGTCCTCGAGCAACTCTGAAGCGTCGACGGTCATGTACGTCAGTTTGCCCGTCTCGCTCTCGCAGAGGTACTTGGTGTTTGCGCCATACTCGGCATTGGTGATGTAATAATGGAGCGAGTCGATGCTCTCGAAGGAGTAGAAGGGGCAGGCACCGTCGGATACTGCGGGCAGGCCGTCCTCGTAGAGGGCTTGTGCCAATATGCATGAGCGTATCTGTTGCATATCATTGCCATTGCCTTCGTAGCAGATGTGTATGCCGTCGCCGTTACACGTGTAGTTGCCACGGCTCTTATCATAGTTCTCGAAGAAGTGAGTGACGCGATTGGCACGTTCACCCAACCACCAGGGACCGTTGTCGCCGCCTGGGTGCAACTCCTGGCTCCAGTAGCGGCCGTGCTGACCAACACCTGTGCCGTGCATCATTTCATGCACCATGGTGCCTGTGTTGCAGCGCCAGGGACCCACATTAATCCATCCGCCGTAGCTGCAGTCGGCTGTCTCGGTGCCCGGGCTGTAGTTGGCAGTGGGGTGGTAACCTTTGATGGCGGTCCACGTGTTGTAGTAGGCGGTGGCCTCCTTCATGGCATTATCGAGCCAGAGGTTGTGTTCGTCGTCGCCGTTCCAGAGGTAAGTGTATTTCGTCTCGCCTTTGGGCAGTGTGATGACACGTACAGGCTCGCCGTAGCCGACGGCGTATGTTTTGGTCATGGCGTAGGCTCGAACCCAATACTCGGTGGAGGGTTGCACATCATACATCACCCAGACGGGCGAGTAGTTGGTCTCGTCGTTGCTTTGGTTGTATGAGGTGTGGTAGTCGAGCACGGTGGGGTTGGGATTCTCAGCCCAGCAGAACCCCCGTTCGATGATGTTGCTGCCAGAGGCACTCATACGGCCTACCATGCCGCTGCTTCCTACGATCACCTCGCCAGTGGTTGCTCTTGGAGCGGTGCCGCTACCATTAAGGATGTTGTACGCGAAAATGGCATCGTTGATCATATTCTCGGCTGTCAACACCTTGTCGGCATCGATATTGCCGCTGTCTCTCAGCCCTTTGGCACTATTGATAGCCGTTTGCAGTTTGTCCTGTCCGTTGGGTTTAGCGGACGCCAATGCTTCCTCGCCGATGGCAATAATGCCATCCAGCTGTACGTAAAGCGCATTGCTTGTGCGGGCATCGGCAATAGCTGTTGTGAGGGCTCTGGATGCTGCGTCGCGGCTGCTACTCCCTGTCACGGCCTTGGCATCGGCGATAGCCTGCTTCAGTGTTTCCTTGACAGTGGTGTTCATATCCTTGTTCATCAGTTGCTCTGCCTGACTGATGAGTTCGTTGAAGGCAGTCTGCTCGGCTTCCTCGTCATAGCCTAAATAATAAAGGTGGAAATCGTCCACACAGACGTAGTTGCCTGTGGCTTTTTCGGTCTTGAATCCAATGGTGGCCTCGCCCGATACGCTTATGAATTCCACCTGATAGGTGCCGTAAGCGCTGACTTCTGTTTGGTTGTCGTTGGCAAAGAGGAAGCTTCCTGTCTGCTTAGCCGATGGGTTGCCTTGCTGAATGTTCTGGGCCACGGCAGTGAGTTTGTAGCGGCCGTTGGGCATGCTAGAAAGCGTCTGCCATAGCTTGGCATCGTGCACTTTGTTGCCCCATTCTGTCCACGTCTCGGCGTAGGTGTTGCCAACTTTCCGGAAGTCGTTGTTGCCCTGGGTGCCCATACCGCTGAACTGCCATCCGTCCTTACCGCTTTCGAAACTGGGATTCGTGATGAGTTCTGTTACATCCATCGGGTTTTCGGGACTGGCCAAGTGCAGGCGATACATCTTCATGGCCTCCTGCAGTCGCTTCACGGCGGCGTCCAAACCCTCGTTCTGTGCGGCATCCATCAGCGCCTTCAGCGCGTTGCGGGCCGCCTCCATTTCTGCACCCTCGGCACTGCCGTCGTGCTTATTCAGGTTGTCAGCCTCCACCACGAGCTGTTCGAGGAAACTTTTCAAGTCTTCATAAATAATCTGATACGTGAGTCGCACATTGTCTATGCAGACATAGTTGCCCGTGCAGTTTTTGATTTCGGCTCCTATGCGCAGGTTGCCGTCGGACACCACACATGTCACAGAGTAGTCAGCGGGTTTGTTGAAATTCGTCTTCTTGTCGTTGGCATAGATCCAGGTGCCTGTGCACACTTGGCTCGTATTGCTCTGCTTGATGTTCTGGCAGGCCATGGTGAGCGTGTAGGTTCCCACGGGCATATTCGAGAGGTCCTGGTAGATGTAAGCATCACTGGCAGTGCCTCCGCCCGACCACACCTCACGATAGTGGCCGCTATGCTTCAGTGGAAAATCGTTGTTGCCTTGGCGGCCAAAATTGTTTGTTTTCCACAGTGATGCCCCTTCCTGTTCGAAGTCAGGGTCGCTGATACGATCAGTCATGTCGATCTGAGCAATAACGTTGACCTGACTCATGCAACACATCACGACGGTCGATAATAATTTACATTTAAGATTAATCCTCATCGTATAGAATATATTAGTTAGTTAACGTCTGCAAATATAAGGCTATTTCATTCTTTCCCATAAGAAAATCAAAAAAATATCATAAATTATCCAATAAAGTGCTAATAAACGTCAATATTGTGACAACTATGAACATTATTTTTGTATCTTTACAGCATGAAACATGAAAGAATCCCTTATCACCAATTGGTTTTACTCAATGCCGGTTGGGCAAAAGATGACGAAAAGTGGAACTTTGGCCCTATCTGTAGCGCTTTCATGCGTATCTATTGGGTTACCAAAGGTAGTGCCACTGTTACCATGAACAATCGTGAATACCCGCTCACCGAAGGGCATTTCTACCTTATCCCGCCACTGGCTACACACTACGACCACAGCTCCGGAACCTTCGAACACTACTATCTGCATATCGCCGATGAACTGCGCTCCTCGCAAGCTTCATTTCAACCTTACGAGCTTCCGTTCGAGGTTACTGCTCATCCCACCTATTCTCAGTTCTTCAAGGAAATCTGCAATAACCATCCTGAACTTCGCTTACCACAACCCGACCCCGTCAGCTATGAGAACACCACGAGCCTTTTAGCAGCAACACAACGTTTCGTCGATTATTCCATTAGCGAACGGTTAAGGATCCATGGCATGCTTTACATGATTCTCTCTCTCTTTCTCGACAAAGCAGTACGACAACAGCGAGTCACCGATCAACGCATCAATCAGGCACTCACATATATTAATGAACACATCTGCGAATCGATCAGTATCGCACAACTCGCAGAAAAAGCGGCACTTAGCCGTGAGCAGTTCATTCGACTCTTTTATCGACAAACAGGCAGTACACCCACTGCGTATATCATCACACAAAAAATCTATCAGGCTCAGATATTGCTTGCCGAACGCAAGAAGTCTGTCAAACAAGTTGCAGCATTCCTGGGCTATGACAACCAATCCTACTTTTCACGCCTTTTTCGGCAGCACGTGGGTATGTCTCCTTCGATGTTCTTCATGCAAAACAAATGAGTCGCTGAGCGGCGGCTAACGGATGTTGATAATCAGCCACTTACAGGTTTAGTGTAAAGTGCTGGCACCTCTTTTTAGACTCATTCTGCCTATTCTGCACGTTCGAAACGTGATTATACAACAGAATTATCTTCTTATGTCATTTTCATTCGTTGAATTGGAATTTACTTCAGAAGATTCTCTTTCGCCTGAGGATTATTCTGCCAAATCGCGGTGACTTTCGGACAGCAGTCTTTCTCTGGACAGCTGCCACATGTCTCCATTTTCTTTGTCACAGCACATTTGCGAATCTCGCACAACGAGCTGCAGAATACGGTCTTAGCACCATTCATACGGCAACCCTCGCAGTTGATATGTTCTGGAAGGATTGATGCATGATTCAACTCAGACCATAGTTTGGCTGTTTTTTCTCGAAGAGACTGATCATTATTCTTTGTGGCAATATAGGCATCGCACTTCTCGCAGTCAAGCCCACAGATGCCAATCAATCTTTTCATTTCAGCTGCTCTGGATATCCGGAAAGTACAACGATCACCCCCTCTGAGAATCGTGTTAACAATCTGAACATCAAATTTGCTATTCGGCTCTAGTTGTGACAGAATAAATAAAATGCTTTGGCGCGAACACTCGCATTGTTCTGGACAACTTCTCATTCCACATTTAACTTTAGGGCACGAACATTCCAAATAACTCAGTTCATATACCTCCCCAGGAACGATAACTTCACCTGTATAGGAGTTGTTATTATACGCTTCAGTATAAATTCTGTCAAAATCCCCGTTATAATTGTCATATATTCGTTTATGCATCGGGAGAACAGAATCTTTAACGCATTCTATTGCTTCTTCTCGGTAATTTATTTCTTTATTCATGATTCTTTCTTTACAATTCAGTGCTAATTACGATTTTTGTACGCAAATTTAGATAAAAATTCCGATTTATCTTTCTATTGGCGTATATTCAATCTTGGCTTCCTCATCAGTCGCTTCAAGTTTCATAATCACAGGGCGCAGACCATCATTGCAGCTGACAATGGCCACGCCAGGTTCTTTAATCCAATCACCATAATAGAACAGTCCTTTATCTGCACCATGAGCCAGGGCAAACACATACTGATAAATGGCTTTCCATGCTTCATCACAAAAACCTTCAGGTTTAGCATAGTCAGCGTAAAACACATCACCTACCTTCATCATCGGACATGCTTTCAAACCGCAGATGCCATATTCCTTTGCCAAGTCCTCATTCAGCGTCGTTTTGAGGATGGTAATCTTAACTTTCTTCATATATTATGTTTCTATTTGTTGTGGTTACGAAATTGGAATTTACTTGCTTTTATTCTCCCATTCTAAATGGGCTTGAAACCATTTCTCACTATGCGCACCTAAGGCTCCAATTTGTCGAGGATGAGCAATAGGAAGGACATTTATGCTATTCCCATTGATTATAGCTTTTGAGGGATTCCCATATCCATATATATTCACATATTCCTGCAATGAAGTATAATTAACCTGGGTGATTCTGTTTAGAAACTGCCTAATGGGGATATCACCGAGCAATACAAGTAAATTTGCTCGTGACTCTTTCAGTTCTGCGAGTATTTCTTTGCATCTATTTATGTCACAAAAGACAGTTGGACGTTTTGGAATAGTTACTGGATTGAGACCATATTGCTGTATTCTGGGTTCATACTTTGTTTTCAGAACTCTTACTTGACTATTATTCAGACGAGTTTCTGGCAACAAGTCACACAACCAAGCTTCTTTTCTCGTATATCCTAATGGTGCAAGAATATGTTCATCCAATACTTTTGCTGACGGTCCATTTAAATGACTACCAGCTGGCTCTAAACTTCCAAGTTCAGATGGTAAATGAATTTTGGAAATAATTTCCCTGGCTTCGTCAGGATTACCATCCCAAAAGATTCTTGGTTCACTCGCCACCGCTAATGCCTGACAAATTATTTCATTTCCTTTTTTCCATCTTGCATGTACAGCACTGGCATATACACCAAGGACAAAAACTTGTTTAGGAGTTCTATCTTGTTGTACTAAACGGCGAACGGTTTCGCCAAAAGGATAAAAGTATTCCATACAAATTCCGATTTATCTGTTTGGCATACTTTTTATACCCACTCAAAGTTGACCTTTCCAGCACCAATCTCAAAATGGTACTTGGCAATGCCCAAGTCCATATGGGTATAGCCAATCATTGAGAAACCTTTTTTGGCTCGTACCTGATGACGATTGTTGTTCATGCCGACATACTCAAACGAAAACTTCTGTTGGTTGACGGCTGTAGGAGCAAGCAAAGCTGCTTCTATTCCCTTCTTGAACCACGAAGGGGTGATATCACTGGCATTGCTGACTTGCTCAACGGTCTTGATCTTATGACCGACACCTTGTGTCTCACCATAACCGATGGCTATGTAACAGGCTATCTTTTCCCCTTCATCTAGCACATACGTTCCTGGCACCTTAGAGTAGGAGAGACCGACCCAACAGGTGTTTAGTCCAAGTGTTTGAGCAAGCAACACCAGATGCTCACCATAATAGCCTATACGCTCATCCAAGTCATCTGACTTCTTTCCTGCCATGACGATGTAGTTGGTGACTCCACGAAACTTTCCATACTTAGCCAGCGTTCCCTGAAATGCCTTTGGCTCGTTGAGAACAAGCTGGATGTGCAAATTGCCTTCCTGATTCAAATTGGCCATCTGCTCTTCAAGTTCCTTGACAACATCTTCTGCCAGCGGCTGTTCCATATATGCCCTTACACTGTGACGGGCTTCTATAGCTTCTTGTAAAGTCATAATTATCTTATATTTGTTCGCTACTTATTGCTACATTCTGCTACAACTTTGCTACATGGATTCTTCGTTGTAATTCCGGGTAAGTCGTTGTGTCTCAACATCGCTACACATCGCTACCGATTTTGGGGAGAAGAAAGCGTTCAATGAGTTCCTTTTTCATTTCCTCGGTTATGTTTGCCAATCCCGTCCTCGTCAGTTCTTCATGCTCTGGCGTTCCCTTGCGGATGATATATTTCAACTCTTTGCCGTCAATGGTTGCAAGCAGAAGATCGTTTCCCTTGAACTGCTGCTCCAAGTGGAAGTCAGTGATAAGATGTCCGTTGATGGTCAAGTCAGACGTTTGCTCTTCTTCCCATTGACCATCGGTCTTTGTCCGTCGCGACTCGACAAAAGCCAAATGAATTTTGTTCTGTTCTCGCTGCTCCGTCCATTCGCCCCAGGCTTTCATGTGGCCGATAATGGTTGCTTCAACTCTTCCTGTCCATTGTTCAGACACGCCATACTTTGTCGCTACGGAACGGAACTGTTTCAATGACCCTACAACATCCCTGATGATGGAATCAGGTCTGCGGATGCCATTGTCATGAGCGAACTGGATAACATCTTCACGCGTTACATTGCGAAGTTTAGCCCGGATGTACAGGCAGTGGTCTTCGTTGGGAAGATAACCGCCATTGTCTATGATATAGGTGATATCGTATGCTGGTGACAGACGCCACGAGCCGTCCTTCTGCATGATGAACGAGAAGTTCTTGTTGTGGTCGTCGGTATTGTTCGACAGGATGTTGAACACCATCCTTCGGAACACTTCCTGACAGTCTGATTCAGGAAGGTGGAGCTTGCGGCACACAGTAATCAACTGCTCATAGCTGTCTGCATCGGGATAGATGGCAGCCAACGTCTGTGTATGCACTTTTTTCTCTCCGTCACGGTCAAAACGCTTGGTCATGAAATGGTTGTTACCTTCTACCGAATACAGTTCTGACGGCATCATGTTGATTCCGGCAGTCGTGGCCAATTCATAATAGGTCATCTCCAACTCGGCAGAGCTGTACTGCGAGTTGCCGAACTTCAACAGATAGTACTCAAATCCTTCCAGTCCTGCTATCTGACCGCTCCTTATCTCTCCCGTCTCCTTGTTGATGGCGATGATAGCCTTGGGCTGGCGGCCACCGGCTGAGGTGCCGACGGTCAGCAAGGACTGCATGGTAATCGATTCCTCTGGCAGAATACGGGCGTTCTCCCTTTCCGTGAAGATGCGTTCCGCCAAATCGGCCAAAGACTTCATGTCTATCTTCTCTGCCCGTCGCTCCCTGGTCGTCTCTGGCATGAATTCCAAAGCACCCATGCCTCGCCGTCCGATGAATGAAAGCTTGTCAAGGGGCGTAATGTCTGCACCTGCCAGATGATTCTGTTGCCGCCACAATTCAAACAATTGATTTCCCCAGGAGTCGGGCAGGGAATCTGCAACGAATGCCGGAAGCTTCTGATAGATCTTCGCATCCTCACCCCAGACAGGTGCCAAGGCTCTGACACCATCAACAGGGGCAACAAGGGGAGAGACGTTCAATCCCTTCCCCACAAACTCCGGATTGTAGGTGAAGTAAGACAACCTGCGGCGTTCATCCCAGGCCAGTCTTCCAATCTCCTCATCCCAGAGGATGACTCTTAGTGACTTGATCATATTCCTGTCTTATTTCGTTCTACGCAATTCCGTCGCGACTCGGCATAGCCCGAACAAGTTCGGTTCTGCTCTCGCTGCTCCGTCATTTAGAGTGACGTATTCTTTGTGCCTTCTTGTCTTCCTTGCGGATGAGGTAAGGCGACTCGGGCAGCTCTGGCAGCACATCATCCAGCGCATTGATCTGGCCTACAACCTTCAAGAGCAGGATGAACGTTGACAAGGAAAGATTGCCAGCCGTCCCGTTTTCAAACTTGTGAATGGTGGTAAGTCCGATTCCCGACTGTTCTGCCACCTCCCTCTGGGTGAGGTTACAGCGCATACGGTAATCTTTGAACCGAGTGCCAAGCAATCGGACAAGTTCAGGTGTGGAGTATTCATATAGGTCAGCCATTGTACAAGAATTTTATATTTCAGTAAAGTGATATTTATTGTCAAAATATTGTGTTATCTTCGCTTATTTGATATTTACGATGCAAAAATACAAATAATTTTTGAATCATAATCGCAATTAAAGGGAAAAAATACTTATCTTGCATCATTTTTAACTTTTCTCCGCTATAAACGCATTGAACACATGGATAATGAGCAACTGTTTGCCTATGGGACCAGCTAGTGGGACATCCTGAACCTCGACATCAGGCGATTGGAACCGACGGATTTCCTTACCGACAAACTTATTGTTGTTCCTCACCAGTTTTGCCGTTTCATTTTTTCTTCTTACCTTTGCTATAAAAAACATGAAGTACAAAGTTGTATTCTCAGCAGAGAGAAGAAAATGCAAGAAAAGCGGAGAAATAATTACTCAGAGAGTTCCTATCCGCATGAGGGTATCTTTCAACGGGCAAAGGGTTGAAATGACCACAGGCATGAGATTCGACGAGGATGTTTGGAATGACATACTCTTGCTCGGCGACAAGCAGAAAAGCCGTAATGTTCCAGTATCCCGAAGACATAGAATTGATGCAGTCCTTTCTGAATATGACACGGACATCCGTTCCATCCATAAACAGCTGCGCGAACTTGAGAGCCGCGTTGACGGCGTATTCCATGTGTTTGACGCATTGGGCAAGACACCAAGCGTTGACGATTTCAAAGGGTTTTACGACAAGAAGATAGGAATCACTTTGGACGGCAACAATAACATCGTACCCACTAATGACGCTTCAGCAAAAACTGCGGCCTTCTGGGCGGCTTATGACAAATTTGTTTCTATCAAAAGCATAGAGTGCAACTGGGGATTAACGTACATTGAGAAGTATGACAAACTGAAAAAGACGCTTTCGGTATTCAGAAAAGACATCAGTTTTGACACTTTCACCGACAGGGGCATAACGGACTTCATCATTTTCCTGAACAGGCATGAAAAAAACTGCAACACTACCGTCTCAAAGAAATGGAGCGAGATCAAGCGGTTCCTGAAGTGGAGCTATGAGAAACATTACAGTTCCAACCCGGCAGCCAACACTTATGAACTCCACATGAAGATAAACAGCATGCCTGTCATATACCTGACAATAGAGGAGCTGCAGCGGCTCAAGGAATATGAGCTTCCCGACAACCGTGCGGGTCAGGGGCTCTCAAAAGATATCTTCCTGTTCTGTTGCTTCACCGGGATGCGCTATTCCGATGCATTAAACTTGAGATGGGAGAACATCAACGAAGGACTCATGGAGTTCGTTACAATCAAAAACAACAAACGCCTGAGGGTTGACCTGAACAATCACAGCAGGGCAATACTGGAAAAATACAAATCCATGATGGGAGAACCCAAAGGGCATGTTTTTCCTTATAGGTCAGACCAGAAGGTC
>JAEEGH010018141.1_pt1 | contig 14911 bp, 13 predicted proteins | sample 9134181 | NCBI WGS metagenome assembly JAEEGH01 (sample SAMN16246544, study PRJNA631951) | gut metagenome | biome: gut microbiome; feature: rumen; material: DP-attached | host: Bos | place: Iran: Karaj | collected 2018-10 | reverse complement strand
TGATTCTCATTTCAAAAAGCGGCAATACTCCGGAAACTAATTTATTGGTGCCGATGATAAAAACACGTGGCAATAAGTTGATAGCCATTGTCGGCAATGTGGATTCCTATTTGGCAAAACATGCTGATTTTGTTATAAATAGTACTGTCAGTAAAGAAGCCAGCCCCAACAATTTGGCACCTACAGCCAGTTCTACCGCACAATTGGTATTGGGGGATGCATTGGCAGTATGTTTAATTCACATGCGTGGATTTTCCAAAGAAGATTTTGCCCGGGTTCATCCGGGAGGTGCTTTGGGAAAGCAACTTTACATGACAGTAGATGATATATTTAAAGACAATGAAATTCCATTTGTTTCCCCTGATGCTCGTTTGTCACAAATTATCTATGAAATTTCTTCCAAACGTTTGGGAGTGACAGCAGTGATAGACAAAGGCAACATTGCCGGCATTATCACTGATGGCGATTTAAGGCGAATGTTGGAAAAAACGCCTAATCCACAGCATGTTGTCGCCAAAGAGATAATGAGTCGTCATCCAAAGACCATAGAAAGCAATCAATTGGCAATAAAGGCTCTTGAAATGATGAAAAAGCATAATATTACAAGTGTTTTAGTAACAAAAGACGGTAATTATGCCGGCGTTATTCATTTGCATGATTTGCTGAAAGAAGGTATCATTTAGAAATTAAAAATAAAAAAATATGAAAAAGATAATCGCTATTTTAATTATAACTTTGTTGATGGGGGGTGTGTCAAGCGTGCATGCTCAAAAGAAACCAAAGGATAGTAAAAAAGATGCCTATCATATAACATTTATATTAGAAAGTATAGATGACACCATGTTGTATGTGGCAAGTTATTATGCCGATAAAACATATATGTTTGATTCCATCAGAGTGTCAGAACCGCATACTTATGTGCTTAAAGGCGATACTACCTTGCCAAGGGGTATTTATGTGTTGGCAGGTCAAAACAAGAATAAATACATGGATTTTGTGGTAGATTCTTCCGTCTTTTTCACCATTCGTGTAGAAGGTACCGATTTTATCAACAATGTAACCTATACCGGCAGTCCGGAAAATGAGCAGGCATGCGACTTTTTTAAACATGCAGGCTATTTCCAAGGCAAAATGTATGAACTTCGCAATGATATAAAAACCATGGAAAGTGCTGCCAAACCCAATGCGAAAGAAATTAAGTCCGCAAAAGAGTTAATGGTACGCTACCAAGATTCTTTGGATAGTTATATTGCCGATTTTGTAGTTAAATATGGTGACAAGACTTTGTTCGGTAGAATTCAAAAATTTGCCCAAGATGTAGAAGTGCCCGATCCTCCAAAAGGCAACAAAGATTCGAATTATGCCTATCATTATTATGTCAATCATTATTGGGATAATTGCGATTTCAACGAGCAGGCTATGGCCTATACGCCCATTTTTCAACCTCGTATAGATAAATTTTTCAAGACCTTGCCACCTTTGGTAGATACCATTATCAAATATGCCGACCAATTGTTGGACAAAATGAAAGACAATCCTGAAATGTTTAAATATGCCGTTTGGTTTATTACCAATAAATATGAACGAAGCGAATATGTCGGACACGATGAAATTTTTGTTCACATGGTACAAACTTATTATGCACAAGGCCGTTGTCCGTGGACCAATGAGGCAGTATTGGAGCGCATGGTGGATAGAGCCAATGTATTGGATAAAATTCTTGTAGGTCGTCCATGTCCGGAATTGTGGATGTTTGATACCAACGATAGATTTATCTCCAATTATTCTTTCAATACAAAATATACCATCATGTGGTTTTGGGATGTAGATTGCGGACATTGTAAATCTGCCACTCCTACATTGGTGGAATTTTACAATCGTGCTAAAAAGGATTTGGATTTTGAAGTATATGCTGTTTGTATGGGAAGTGATGTCGGCAAGTGGAAAAAAGCCATTGTAGAACGGCAATTGCCATTTGTCAATGTAGGAGGTAACAAAGCCAACTTGGATTTTAGAGAAGTGTTTGACATACGAACCACTCCGCAAATATTTGTGTTAGACAAAGATAAAAAAATTATAGCGAAGAAAATAGGCGTGGAATCTTTGGAACAAGTTATAAGAGATTACGAAGCAGGGAAAAGAATTAGATAATCAATAAATAATTAATGGAAGCAATAAAGATAAAAAAGATATTGAAAGAAACCGAACAAATCGGTTTGAATAGTCATGTAACTGTAAAAGGTTGGGTAAGAACAAAACGTGGCAACAACAATGTGGCATTCATCAATTTGAACGACGGGTCGATTGTTCATGGCATACAAATAGTAGTAGATGTGGCTAAATTTGATGAAGAATTGATGAAACAGATTACTACCGGAGCTTGTTTGTCGGTTAGCGGTTTGCTGGTGGCATCAATGGGAAAAGAGCAGGGAGTTGAAATTCAAGCTGAAGCCATAGACGTATTAGGATTGGCTTCTGCACAAGATTATCCTTTGCAAAAAAAAGGTCACAGTATGGAATATTTGCGGACAATTGCTCATTTGCGTCCAAGAACGAATTATTTTTCATGCGTGTTGCGTTTGCGTCATGCCATGGCATTTGCTATTCATAAATATTTCAACGACAAAGGTTTTATCTATCTGCATACACCTATTATTACAGGCTCGGATTGTGAAGGTGCCGGAGAAATGTTCAATGTTACCAATTTTGACATTGCCAATCCGCCACGCACAGAAACCGGTGAAGTGGATTATTCACAAGATTTCTTCGGCAAACCCACCCATTTGACAGTCTCCGGACAACTCAATGGTGAATTGGGAGCCATGGCCATGGGCAATATATACACTTTTGGTCCGACTTTTAGAGCGGAAAATTCCAACACACCTCGCCACTTGGCAGAATTTTGGATGATAGAGCCGGAAATGGCTTTCTATGATTTGCAAGACAATATGGAGTTGGCAGAGGACTTTATCAAATATTGTGTTCGCTATGCTTTGGATAACAATATTGACGATTTGCAATTTTTGAGCAATTTGTTTGATAAAGAATTGATAGATAGACTAAAATCAGTTTTAGATGTACAATTTGTCCGTTTGCCATATACAGAAGCCATAGACATTTTGATGCAGTCAGGACACAAATTTGAATACAAAGTGGAATGGGGAATTGATTTGCAGTCGGAACACGAACGATATTTGGTAGAAGAGCATTTTAAAAAACCGGTTATTTTGATAGACTATCCAAAAGAAATAAAGGCTTTCTATATGAAGCAAAACGATGACGGAAAGACTGTCAGAGCTATGGATGTCTTGTTTCCGAAAATCGGAGAGATAATTGGAGGTTCACAAAGAGAAGAAAGCTACGAAAAATTGATGAACGTAGTTCATGAAAGAAATATGAGCGAAAAAGAATTATGGTGGTATCTTGATACACGTCGCTTTGGAACGGCTCCGCACAGCGGTTTCGGATTAGGTTTTGAACGTCTTTTGTTGTTTGTTACAGGAATGAGCAATATTAGAGATGTGATACCTTTTCCAAGAACTCCGCAAAACGCAGAATTTTAATGTTATAAGAGAATAAGTAATTGTGAAGCTCAACAAAAAAAGATATTTGGTATTAGCAATAGTATGGATAGTAACATCCCTCGCGGTGGATGTGCCTTTAAATTTATATGTCTTCCATTGGAGTACTAAAGCGCTGATAATTTTTTCTATTTTAGATGTGATAACAATATCTATTATTTGGTTAGGCTTATACTTATACGACAAAAAGAATGGTCCGCAAGATAAAAGATTTATTGCAGAAGATGCGCAATAGAACCAAACACATGATATCAATCATATAATTTATTGTCATATAAAGAAATATTTGTTGAGTTGGTGAATAGATATATGTGGTATAAAAAAATGAGTGCGAAGTATTTGTTGTTGATTTTGTCAGTGATGATTTTTACTGCTTGCAACGACAGCAATGTCTATAATCCTAAGCCGCGTGGCTACTATCGGATAGATATAAAAGATGTCGGTTATAAGTCCTTACCATCCGGTTATCCTTATTCTTTTGAATATTCCGATTATGCAACCATAGACAAATACATTGATCACGATTCTTCGGACTATTGGATTTATATTGCCTACGAACCTTTGAATGCTGTGGTATATGTGAGTTATAAAACTTTTGCCGATGATTCAACACTCAATAGCATGATTAACGATTCAAGGACGATGGTGTTTAAGCAAATCAACAAGGCAGACGACATATTGGAATCTTCTGTGTTGGATGATGAAAATCATGTTTATGGAAAAATTTATGAAACAATAGGAGACGAGGCGGCTTGTCCTTATCAATTTTGGTTAACAGATAAGCAAAAACATTTTTTTAGAGCATCTGTATATATGGGTTGCAAACCTCAAAACGACTCTTTGCAACCTGTAATAGATTATGTTAAAAAAGATATGCTTCATTTGATTGAAACATTTCAGTGGACCCATTAAAATATGAAAAAAATCAACTTTAACGAGTTGTTGTCGAAAACATTAACCTATAAATATGTTGTCAAGTCAATTGATTGGTTGAAACATATTGTTCTACCCGGTTTTAGTGGGGTGCCATTGTATGATGCGATTGTTTATTTTATCAAAGGATTGGTAAAAGGGAAGTTGTCGATTAGAGCATCGGCATTGTCATACAATTTCTTTATGGCATTGTTTCCCTTCATTTTGTTTTTGTTTACCATTATTGCCTATTTGCCTATCGATAGTTATGTTCCTTTGGCATACGATTTTATTAAAACCGCATTTCCCGAGCAAGCACAAAGCATGATTCTTAAAACTATAGACGGCTTGTTGAAAAAAAACGGGACATTGTTGTCGGTGAGTGCTATTTCGGTGTTCTTTTTCGCTACAAGAGGTGTTAGAGCAATGATTGCCACTTTCAACGGCACATATCATACCTTGGAGACCAGAAACGGAGTTATGCAATATATTACTGCAGTGTGGTTGTCGTTGGTTTTGATAGTGATGATTATCTTCGTTATGACAATCAGCATTGCCAGTTCGCAAGTTTTGAAATTGATAATGGCTAAAAATTTGTTGCGTCCGTTTTGGTGGGCTTTATTGTTGTCGGTTAGTAAATGGTTGTTGATATTAGTAGCCATCTATGTTGCTATTTCGCTGATATATTATTTTGCTCCGGCCAAAAGAAAGGATTTTAAATTTTTATCAGCCGGTTCATCCTTGTCAACAGTGTTGATAGCTTTGGCAAGTGGTGGCTTTAATTATTATATTTCCCATTTCTCCCGCTACAATGCCATTTATGGTTCTATAGGTGCCTTGATTATTGTTTTGTTGTGGATTCAATTGCTGTCGATGATTATTTTGATAGGTTTTGAACTCAATGCCAGCATTAGCAATGCCAAACAACAAGAAACTGTCAAGTTGCTCAATCGTTAAAAAAATCTTTGAAATTTTTGTTGTTCAAATCTGCTTGTAGATTTGAAAAAAAATGTTATATTTGCAAATTGTTATTTTTTGCGGACAGAGTGTGCAATAATTTGCTCCTTATGCGGTAAAATTTAACAAAGAAGAGAATTGTAGAATTTATAAAAACAAGATAATTGCAGTGAAAAGCAAGGTAGGTTTAGATTTTCAGAAGGTTGCACATGCTAAAAATGTTGCCAAAAATATTGCAGACGATGTTCAGCAATTTGTAGACCAATATACTACAGTTGCCGTAGAACGTACTATCTGCCGTTTGTTAGGAGTAGATGGAGTTGACGAAAACGAAGTGCCGCTTCCTAATATTTTAGTTGACCAAATTAAAGAAAATGGCGTTTTAGGACAAGGAATTATGTTGTTCTTAAGCAATGCCGTAGTGGAGACAAAGCAAAATCCACAGCAGATAGCCGAGCAAGTAGCATCGGGAACTTTGAATATCACTCAATTGCCCATGCATTCACAAGCAGAAAGAGAGGCTGCCATGCAACCTATCATTGCCGCCAGTGTGGAACGCATCCGCAAACGCCGTCAACGCAAAGAAAACTATTTGGCAACCTTAGGAGAAGGCAGCAAGCCATATCTTTATATCATAGTAGCCACCGGTAATATCTACGAAGACGTGGTTCAAGCTCAGGCAGGAGCCCGTCAGGGAGCCGACATTATTGCCGTTATTAGAACTACCGGTCAAAGTTTGTTGGATTATGTTCCCTATGGAGCTACCACAGAAGGTTTTGGTGGTACCTATGCCACACAAGAAAACTTCCGCATTATGCGTAAGGCATTAGACGAAGTAGGTGAGGAGGTTGGTCGCTATATCCGTTTGTGCAATTATTGTTCAGGTTTGTGTATGCCGGAAATTGCCGCCATGGGAGCATTGGAAGGATTGGACGTAATGCTGAACGATGCCTTGTATGGTATTTTGTTCAGAGATATCAACATGCAAAGAACTTTGGTGGATCAATATTTTTCCCGTATCATCAACGGCTTTGCAGGTGTTATCATCAATACAGGAGAAGATAATTACCTCACTACAGCCGATGCCTACGAAGAAGCTCACACTGTTTTGGCATCAGATTTAATCAACGAGCAATTGGCATTGTTGGCAGGTTTGCCGGAGGAACAAATGGGCTTGGGACATGCTTTTGAAATGGATCCTATGATGGAAAACGGTTTCTTGTATGAATTGGCACAAGCACAAATGACAAGAGAAATATTTCCAAAAGCTCCTTTGAAATATATGCCGCCTACCAAATTTATGACCGGCAATATTTTCCGTGGACACATACAAGATGCTTTGTTCAATATGATCGGCAATTGGACTCACCAAGGCATACAGTTGTTAGGTATGCCCACCGAGGCAATTCATACACCATTTATGAGTGATAGATATTTGTCGATAGAAAATGCAAAATATATCTTCAACAATATGAAAGATATTGGCGAAGAAGTGGAATTCAAAGAAGGTGGAATTGTTAAGTCAAGAGCCAAGAAAGTTTTGGATGATGCCATAGTATTGTTGGAAACTTTGGAGCAAGAAGGACTTTTCAATGCTTTGGAAAAAGGAATGTTTGCAGATGTCAAACGACCGAAGAATGGAGGAAAAGGTTTGGACGGCGTAACTCTGAAACAAGCACATTATTCCAATCCCTTTGTTGAATTGATGAAAGGAAAACGATAAAAGAATAAATAGAAAGTTTCTTAATTTCTTATATAAAATATTTAGAAACCGATAAATAAAGAATGAATTATGAGTGAAGGATTATATTCCATGGAGGCAAAGGATTATGACAAAACCTTAGACCTCAAAAAAATTAAACCCTACGGCGACACCATGAACGACGGCAAGGTGCAGTTGAGTTTTACACTGCCGGTTCCCGCCGGTGACGAGGCTATAGAGGCTGCTAAACAGTTGATGTTAACAATGGGTTTCACCAATCCATTAGTGGTATATAGCAAAGAATTGACCAAAGGCTTCACTTTCTTCAATTGCTATGGTTCATGTTCACATACAGTTGATTACACCAATATTCATGTACCCAAGGTAGAAACCAATGTGATGGATATGCACGAATGTGATGAATTTGTCAAAGAACATATCGGTAGAAAGATTGTGGTAGTGGGTGCCAGCACCGGCACCGATGCTCATACAGTGGGCATTGATGCCATCATGAATATGAAAGGTTATGCCGGTCACTATGGCATAGAACGTTACGAAATGTTTGAGGCATTAAATATGGGTAGCCAAGTTTCTAATGAAGATTTTATTGCCAAGGCCATAGAACTCAAAGCAGATGCTTTGTTGGTGTCGCAAACGGTGACACAAAAAGATGTTCATATTACCAATATGGTCAATCTGGTGGAATTGTTGGAGGCGGAAGGTCTGCGTGACAAGGTTATCTTAGTTTGCGGAGGTCCGCGTATCAGTCACGAGTTAGCAAAGGAATTGGGATATGATGCCGGTTTCGGTATGAATACCTATGCTGACGATGTAACATCTTATATAGCCCAGGAATTGGATAAAAGAATGCATAAAGCAAAATAATATAGTTTAGATAAATAATAAAAAAACAAAGATATGGATAAGAATCAAATTAGAGAAACAATAGCCAAGCGTTGTGCTTTGGAATTGAAAGATGGTGACGTAGTGAATTTAGGCATTGGCTTGCCGACAGAAATTCCTAACTATTTGCCTGACAATGTACATGTTGTTTTACAATCTGAGAATGGTTTGTTAGGTATGGGACCTACTCCGGAACCCGGTCACGAAGATCCTTATTTGAATAATGCAGGAGGAGCACCTATGTCTGCACTTCCCGGTGCAGCATCTTTCGATAGTGCCACTTCTTTCGGTATTATTCGTGGCGGACATGTGGATGTAACTATTTTGGGTGCATTGCAAGTGGATGAAAAAGGTAATTTGGCCAATTGGATGATACCCGGCAAAAAAACTCCGGGAATGGGTGGAGCTATGGACTTGATAGTAGGTGCCAAAAGAGTGATATTGGCAATGGAACACACCGCTAAAGGAAATCCTAAGATATTAAAATCTTGTACTTTGCCGCTTACAGCAGCAGGACAAGTGAATTTGATAGTGACCGAAATGGGTGTCATGGAAATTACTCCCGAAGGTATAGTATTGAAAGAAATCAATCCGGAATTCACTGTTGACCAAGTGCAAGCAGCTACAGAAGCTACTTTGATTATTGATAAGAATTTACAACCTATGCGTCAATAAACAATGGAGTACAATTTTCTAAAAGTCACTATCCCGCAAGAAGGAATATGCATAATGGCAGTTTCCGTTCCTAAATCTTTGAATTCTTTGAGTTCTAAAGTATTGGCGGAAATGGAACATTTTTTAGCCAATATACCCGATGGCACACATGTGTTGATTGTTACCGGAGATGGCGATCGTTCGTTTGTCGCCGGTGCCGACATTGCTGAAATGAGTGGTTTCAACAAGGAGCAGGCTTTGGCATTTGCTCGTTTGGGAGCAAAAATTTTCCGCACTATCGAAACTTTGTCCATGCCGGTGATAGCCGCTGTTAACGGTTATGCTTTGGGTGGAGGTTGTGAATTAGCCATGGCATGTGATATTCGTATTGCCTCCGAAAAAGCCCGCTTTGGACAACCGGAAGTTAAATTAGGCATTATCCCGGGGTTCTCGGGTACTTATCGTCTTACAAAACTTGTCGGTGAAGGTATGGCAAAAGAGTTGATATACACCGCCAGAAACATAAAAGCCGACGAAGCTTTGAGAATAGGTTTGGTCAATCAAGTGGTGGCACCTGAAAATTTGATGCCTACTGCTATTGACATGGCAAAAAGTATTTTGAAAAATGCACCTTTGGCAGTCGGTTTCGCCAAAAAATCCATCAATGGCGGTTACGGCTTGTCATCGGAAGATTTTATCGCTTTGGAAAATGAATATTTTTCCGATTGCTTTGCCACGAAAGACCAAAAGGAGGGTATGACGGCATTTTTAGAAAATCGTGAAGCAAAATTTGAAAATAAATAGAAATAAATAATTGTTCAATTAAAAATATTTGAATTATGAAAATATGTGTTATAGGAACAGGAACCATGGCAAAAGGCATAGTAAAAGCATTTGCCGCTAAGATGCCCGTGGTGATGAAAAGCAGAACCCAGGCAAGTATAGACAAAGCACTGGCTTCTATAGGAAACGGTTATAAAAAATTGGTGGAAAAAGGCAAAATTACCCAAGACGCAATGGATGCCATTATGAGTAATATTACCACCACCACCGATTATGCCGCATTTGCCGATGCAGACCTTGTTATTGAGGCTGCTGTGGAAGATATGCAGTTGAAAAAGGATGTGTTTGCCGAATTGGATAAAATTTGCAAACCTGAAACCGTTTTTGCCACCAATTCCTCATCATTGTCTATCACCGAATTGGCAGCATGTACTTCTCGTCCTGCTCAATTTATAGGTTGTCACTTCTTCAATCCTGCCGATAGAATGGCCTTGGTAGAAGTGATCAAAGGACAGCTTACTTCCGACGAAGTATGCAAAAATATAGTGGACCTCACCACATCTATTGGCAAAACACCGGTTTTGGTGAACGAAGCTCCCGGATTTGTTGTCAACCGCATACTCATACCTATGATTAACGAAGCAGTAGGCATATTGGCTGACGGAATTGCCAGTGCTGAAGATATTGACAAATGTATGATGCTCGGTGCCAACCATCCTATGGGACCATTGGCATTGGCCGATTTGATCGGTAACGATGTCAACTTGGCAATTATGGAAGTGTTGTACAAAGAATTCGGCGATCCAAAATATCGTCCTCATCCTTTGTTGAGAAAAATGGTACGTGCAGGATTGTTGGGACGTAAAACAGGTGAAGGATTTTATAAATATTAATAATTAGAAAGTATGGATTTTAGTTTGAATAAACAAGAGCAACTCTTTTTACAAATGGTGAGAGAGTTTGCCGCTAACGAGGTGAAACCGCTTGCAGCCGATATTGACGAACAGGAACGCTTTCCGATGGAGACAGTGGAAAAAATGAAAAAAATAGGCTTTTTCGGTATTCCTGTTCCCAAACAATATGGCGGACAAGGCGGCACCAACCAAATCTATACCATGGCAGTGGAAGAACTTTCTCGTGCTTGTGCTACCACAGGTGTTATTGTTTCGGCACATACTTCTTTGTGTGTGGCTCCCATTTTGGAAAATGGCACCGAGGAACAAAAAATGAAATATCTGCCTAAGTTAGCTTCAGGCGAATGGTTGGGAGCTTTCGGTTTGACGGAACCCAATGCCGGTACCGATGCCGCTATGCAACAAACAACCGCTGTCTTGGACGGAGACGAATGGGTGTTGAACGGCAATAAAATTTTTATAACCAATGCAGGTTACGCTCATGTGTATGTAATTTTCGCCATGACAGACAAATCTTTGGGAACCAAAGGAATATCTGCATTTATAGTGGAAAAAGACACGCCCGGATTCACTTTTGGCAAAAAAGAAAAGAAGATGGGTATCCGTGGTTCTGCCACCTGTGAGTTGATATTTGAAAATTGCCGTATTCCTAAAGGCAATCTATTGGGTAAAGAAGGCAAAGGTTTCCCTATCGCCATGAAAACACTGGACGGAGGTCGTATAGGTATTGCTTCACAAGCTCTCGGTATTGCACAAGGGGCTATGGACGAAACCATTCGCTATACCAAGGAAAGAAAACAATTTGGCAAAACAATAGCAGCCTTCCAAAACACCCAGTTTCAAATGGCGGAATTGGAAACCAAAGTGCAGGCAGCCCGTCTGTTGGTGCGTAGTGCCGCATATAAGAAAGACAACGGCATTCCTTATTCTGCAGATGCTGCCATGGCAAAACTCTTTGCTGCTCAAACGGCTATGGAAGTTACCACCAAAGCCGTACAATTCCATGGCGGTTACGGCTATACACGTGAATATCCGGTAGAACGCATGATGCGAGATGCCAAAATTACCGAAATTTACGAAGGTACTTCCGAAGTTCAACGTATGGTTATTGCCGGCAAATTGTTTAAATAAAATAAAATTGAAGTAGTGCAGACTTTGTCTGCTCTACTTTTTTTGCTGATATCAAATAATAAGCATGAGAGAGGAAGACTGGACTTCTGTTATAAAAGCAAGAAACAATCTTTTGGATATCAATCTGAAGGAAATATGGCAGTATAGGGATCTTTATACCTTGTTTGTAAAACGTAATATTATCACACAGTACAAACAAACTGTATTGGGGCCTTTATGGTATTTTATACAGCCGATACTTACCACAGTGATGTATATGGTTGTGTTTGGCGGCATCGCAAAAATCAGCACGGACGGTTTGCCGCAACCTTTGTTTTATCTTTCAGGTATTGTCTGTTGGCAGTATTTTTCCAATTGTTTAACGGCAACTTCCAATACCTTTGTGAACAACCAAGGCATGTTTGGAAAAGTGTATTTTCCACGGCTGATAGTTCCTCTTTCCAATGTGACCTCCAATCTTGTTAAAATGCTGATACAATTGCTGTTGTTTGTTGTTGTATATGTATATTACTTGTGTATCGGAGTGGGAGTGTATCCCAATTTATATGCTTGTCTGTTTCCTCTGTTGATATTCCTTTTAGCCGGATTATCATTGGGCTTTGGCATTTTGATATCTTCTTTGACCACCAAATACCGCGATCTCACCATTTTGTTCTCGTTTGTAGTGCAATTGTGGATGTATGCCACGCCAATTATTTATCCATTAAGTACAGTGCCGGATGGCAAATTGAAAACACTCATGTTGATCAATCCCATCACTTCCATTGTGGAGGCCTTTAAATACGGTACTTTGGGAGTCGGTATGATGAGTTGGGGCTGGCTGGCATATAGTTTTGCCTTTATGGTAGTGCTTCTGTTTGTCGGCATCATTGTCTTCAATAAAGTGGAAAAGAGTTTTATGGATACGGTATAAACGAAATAGAAAGAAAAATGAACAACAATCCACTATTTTCTGTTATAATTTCGCATAAAAATCGTCCAAAAATGTTACAACGTTGTTTGGATTCTATTCCTCGCAGGGATGATGTGCAGATAAAAGTGGTTGATGATAAAAGTGACCCGAAACAAGTTTTCATATAAGTGGATATAATATAGTCGGTTATTAAAAGGTTGTTTGTGTATTTTGTAAAAAAGGAAAAATGAAAATACTTGTTTATTCTCATGATAGTGCATTTTATGGAGCTCCAAAATCTATTTTTGAGTTAACAAATGAATTGCGAAAAAGAAACTATGATGTTGTATATATAATACCAGGTCATGGAAAGGTTGAGGATTCTTTGTCGTATAATAATTATGAGTATTATGTTCTTCCAAATCCATCATGGGTCGTGTCAGAAAAAAAACTTGGGTATAGTCGGTGGTATTACTTTAAGCATATTGTAAAAAGTATATTGGGATTTATAGTGGCGATGCATAACGCTTACAAAAAGCATATAGAAGCTGTCAAAAAAATTAATCCAGATCTAATAATAGTTAATACAAGCGTAGCTCCATTAGGATTGTATGTGGCAAAACGGTTGAAAATTAATTCAATAATATGGGTTAGGGAACCTTTATATAATAAAAATGGATGGAAGGTCCCAACTTTGTTGCCTAAAGGATATGTGGGGCGAGTCTTAAAAAAGGCAGATGTTATTATGGGACCATCTGAATATTTGAAGAATCACCTGTACAAAACTTTTGGAATTACAAGAATGCATGTGTTGCCTAATATTGTGGATTATGTGCCAGTTGTTCTGAGTGGAGCTTGCAAATATACATTTGGTTTGGTTGGTTCTATTGCAGAAAGGAAAGGTCAGCTTGAGTTCTTTGAAGCAATGATTAAAAATATGCCTGATGCCAAATTGATAGTTTATGGAACAGGCACCAATGATTATGCCAAGAAACTTTTTGAAATAGCAGAATTTTATCCTGAAAATATCAAGATGTATGGTTATGAGTCTGACTTGGATATAATATATTCATCGTTTGATATTTATGTAAACATGGGAATTGATGAGACGTTTGGACGGACAACAGTTGAAGCAATGCGGGCAAGAAAACTTGTTTTCGGGCGAAGGTCTGGTGCAACTCCGGAGATTATCAAGCATGGAGAAAACGGTTTCTTATTTGATAATGTTGATGATGTATTTGATATTTTGAAAAAATATGATACCGAAGAAGGTAATAAAGAACTACAAATGATTCGTCAGCGTGGATACGAATCATCATTGGCATATATGCCAAACGAAATTGCGAAAAAAATAAGTATTGTTTTAAAAGGTTAATAGTTAATGTCGTGGCGTAATTTGATAATTGTAAAATGTAAATATCGGCGAACAATAACCGCCGCAATTTCAGTGGTTGTATAAACAGAAAAGAAATATAAATATTATTTTAATGAAAATCTTTTATAACATATGTCTATTATTCCTCCTTTATTTCTACCAATTCCTTGCGTGGATTTGCGGCGTATGTTTGCAGAAGAAAAGAGCAGAAGACGGCATTCTTTTCCTTGAAAATTTTCCTGTGGAGAATGCCGGCTATCAATATAGAGCCCATAAATGGAAGGTGGAGTTCGAAAAATACGGGCAGCGATGTGAAGTAGTTACCATCTTTGAGGATAAAGATGAGTTTGACCGACAATTTGACAATTTGCCAAGGTTGCTTATATATATCATGAAACGTCGGTTCAGGCAATGCATATATACGAGAAAGTTTGCTGCCGTGATTGTGCGGAGGGAATTGCTGCAATTTAATGATTATGGCAATCTGTTTATGGAGAAGTTCCTGCTGAAAATTCATCCTAATGTTATTTTGGATTTTGACGATGATATATCGGCAGCCAAACGGGAACCGAGAAAAATAACCAATCTATATGGAAAAATCATGGGGGAAAACGGCAATAAGTTCAACGATTCTTTACGCTTGTACAAGCGTTTTGTTGTCGGTTCGGCATATTTGAAACAAAAAGTGTTGAATGAAAATACATATATAGATAGCAGTGATGTGACAGTCATTCCTACCTGTGTGGATTATGATACTTATTCCCCGAAACAATATAATATCCATGCCGGTTCCATCGTGTTGGGATGGATAGGAGGAAATCACAATCTGCATTATTTGGATAAGCTGACGGAACCTTTGAATAAACTTTCCAAAGAGTTTAAATTCAAATTGGTGGTGGTGGCAGGCAAGGACTATTCCAATGAAAAAGCCTGCTTTGCAATTGAAAATCGCAGATGGAGCCTTGAAGAGGAAAAAGATTTGATAAAAGGTTTTGATATCGGGCTGATGCCTGTTGAAGATAATGCTGTCGGACGTGGCAAATGCGGCTTTAAACTTTTGCAATATATGGGATTGGGGGTAATTGGCGTGGCAACCGATATCACCAT
>JAEEGH010018132.1_pt1 | contig 14917 bp, 16 predicted proteins | sample 9134181 | NCBI WGS metagenome assembly JAEEGH01 (sample SAMN16246544, study PRJNA631951) | gut metagenome | biome: gut microbiome; feature: rumen; material: DP-attached | host: Bos | place: Iran: Karaj | collected 2018-10 | reverse complement strand
CATAGGACCAGAAACGCTGGCCGCTGAATCCTTAGATTTTGATAAGGCTACTTGGCAAATAAGGCTTTAACTACCTCTTTGTGCGTGTGCACGGCATTGAAAAGGGCTTCCAGGTTTACCTTGGACTCCATGCCGGTGGTGTTGGGATATACCTGGATGGCGCCGCCGGGGGTGTGCTCCAGGTACAGGGCTTCGGGATGGATCTCCGTGCCGTAGTCGAAGTACAGTTTCTGGCTGATTTCCTCCAGGGAGGCGTTCACCAGCACATCTTCCTTGTCCAGGATGATGATGGGGTCGATGATGTCTTCCAGATCACGTACCTGATGGGTGGAGATGATGACGGCGCTGTCCTCGGCCGTGTACTTCATGATGGCCTTGCGGAACTGGCTCTTGGAAGGGATGTCCAGGCCGTTAGTGGGCTCGTCCAGGAAGTAGTGGCGTGCGTTACAGGCCAGGGCGAAGGCAATCCAGGTCTTCTTGAGCTGGCCGGCGCTCATGGAATCCATCATCTGGTTTTCGTCCACCTCGAATTCCCGCAGGATCTGCAGGAACTTCAGGTTGTCGTAGTTCGGCCACAGGGCGCCGGTCTCCAGGCCGAAGCGCTGGGCGCGGTTGTGCATGGGGGCCACTTCATCGGGCAGGTAGAACTGTTCGGCCAGCAGGGAAGGCTGGCGGTCGAAGGGATTGCGGCCGTCGGTGTCGATGGTGCCCGTGAGGGGCTTCTTAAGGCCGCAGAGAAGTGTGAGAAGGGTAGTCTTACCTACGCCGTTCTCTCCCAGGAGGCCGTAGATATTGCCTCCTTTGAGCTCCATGGAGATGTTTTTGAGCACCCCTTTGGAGCCGTAACTGAAGGATAAGTCTTGAACGCTGATCATATCTTTTTCGGTGTATTAGTTCATTAGTACACTGCAAAGGTAGTAAGAAAAATCAGAACTGCAAATATTTTTTGAAAAAAGTGCAAAAAATTTTCCAACGGGACGCATCGCCGTTCCAGTTTGAAAAAGACCAAAATTTTCACTATTTTTGTATTTCTATATGATATATAAAGAATATGAGTATTAAGTATGCATTGGTTACGGGCGGTTCCCGGGGAATAGGAAGGGCCGTTTGCCTCAAGTTTTCCCAACTGGGAATCCCGGTAATCATTGGCTATCATTCCAATACAAAGGCGGCCGAGGAAGTCCGTGACACCATCCTTCAAAATGGCGGCACGGCGGAGACCCTCCGCTTCGACGTGGGGGATAAGGCGCAGGTAGAAGCCGCGCTGGGTTCCTGGGAACAGAATCACCCCCAGGACTACATTGCCTATTTAGTGAATAACGCGGGTATCGCGCGCGATAATCTGATGTTTATGATGACCGACGAAGACTGGGACGCCGTCATGAACACCTCTGTGAACGGGATGTTCTATGTAACCCGGTATCTCCTGCCGCAGATGATGGCAAGGGGCCGCGGCGGCCGCATCGTGAACATGTCTTCGCTCTCCGGCCTCAAGGGCCTGCCGGGCCAGTCCAACTACTGCGCCGCCAAGGCAGCCATGATTGGTGCCACCAGGGCCCTGGCCCAGGAAACGGCTACGCGCAACGTTACCGTGAACGCCGTGGCGCCCGGTTTCATCACCACGGATATGACCAGCGAACTCCCGGAAGAGGAACTGAAGAAGATGATTCCCATGAAGCGCTTCGGCAAGCCGGAGGAAGTGGCCGAACTGGTGGCCTTCCTGTGCTCCGACAACGCAGCCTACATTACCGGGGAAGTAATCAGCATCAATGGAGGACTGTACTAGTATGAGAAGAGTTGTCATTACCGGCATGGGCATCTGGTCCTGCCTGGGTACCAGCATAGAAGAAGTGAAGGAATCCCTGTACCAGGGTAAATCCGGCATCGGGCTGGAGCCCGAGCGTCTGGAATACGGTTTTCAGTCGCCGCTCACGGGCATCGTGCCTAAGCCCTCGCTCAAGGGCATCATCGACCGCCATCTGCGCCGGGGCCTTTCCGAAGAGGCCGAATACGCCTTTATGGCCAGTTCCCAGGCACTGGGAATGGCCGGCATCGGCGACGAATACCTGGACAGCCACGAGATTGGCTGCATCTTCGGCAACGATTCATCGGCCAAACCGGTGATTGAAGCCGAAAGGATCATGCAGGAACAGAAGGACACCCAACTGCTGGGCCAGTCCTTCATCTTCCAGGCCATGAACTCCACGGTGAACATGAACATCAGCACCATCTTCCGCCTCAAGGGCATCAACTTCACCGTGAGCGCCGCGTGCGCCAGCGGCAGCCATTCCATCGGCCTGGCTTACCTCTTCATTAAGGACGGCCTGCAGGATATGGTGCTGTGCGGCGGCGCCCAGGAGACCAACTATTATTCTATGGCTTCCTTCGACGCCCTGGGTGCGTTCTCCAAAGCTGCCGCGGATCCCGCTAAGGCCAGCCGCCCCTTCGACTGCAACCGGGACGGTCTGGTGCCCAGCGGGGGAGCCGCCGCCCTGGTGCTGGAGGAATACGAACACGCCAAGGCCCGCGGCGCCAACATCCTGGCCGAGGTAGTGGGCTACGGCTTCTCCTCCAACGGCACCGTGGTCATCTCCCAGCCCAGCGCTGAAGGCTGCACCCGCGCAATGCTGCGCGCGCTGGAGGACGCCGGTATGCAGGCGGCCGATATCGACTACGTGAATGCCCACGCCACCGGAACCCGTCAGGGCGATATGTGCGAGGCCGAGGCCCTTCTGAACATCTTCCAGGGCCAGCACGCCTGGATCAGCAGCACCAAGAGCATGACCGGCCACGAGTGCTGGATGGCCGGCGCCAGCGAGATAGTGTATTCCCTGATCATGATGCAGAACTCCTTTGTGGCGCCCAACATCAACTTTGAACAGGGAGACGAGTTCTCCAGCAAACTGAACCTGGCCAAAACCACCGTGGACACGCCCGTGAACACGGTCCTTAGCAATTCCTTCGGCTTCGGAGGAACCAATAGCGCATTGATAATCAAAAAGTTATAATCTATATGAACAGACAGGAAATTGAAGAAAAAGTAAAGAACTTCCTCATTGAAGACATCGAGGTAGACGAAGACAAGATTTTCCCGGACGCCAAGCTCAAGGACGACCTTGGCATTGACAGCCTGGATTTCGTGGACATTGTGGTGCTGGTGAACAACAAGTTCGGCTTCAAGATCAAGCAGGAAGAAATGGTGGGCGTGGACACGTTCTCCAAGTTCTGTGACTATATCGAAACCAAGGTCAAGTAGGACATGGCCGCACGCCAGTGGAAAGGAGATACGTATGGTAATGGATGGATGCACAGAAATCTCATCCGCATCCTCCGCTATACCGATGTCAGGATCCTGTACCTGTTCTCGGATATCTTCGTGGTTCCTTTCTGCATCCTGTTCAACCGCAGCCGCAAGACCGCCTGGTCCTTTTACCGGCAGCGCCTGCATCGGCCTTTCCTGCAGTCCTGCTGGCTGGTTTACCGGAACCATTGCCTGTTCTCGCAAGTGGTGATAGACCGATTTGCCATGTATGCCGGCAAGTCCTTCGACGTCGCTTTGGACAGCCGGGACTGGTTCGGGGAGCTGGCCGCCAGGGAAGAAGGCTTTGTGCAGCTGAGCGCCCATATCGGCAACTATGAAATGGCCGGGTATTCCCTGAAGTCGGACCGCAAGGTGATTCACCCCATTGTCTATTCCTTCGAGAAGGAGTCCGTGATGAAGGGCCGCAACAGCCTCTTCCAGTTCACCAACGTGCAGATGATTACGCTGAAGGAAGACATGAGCCATCTCTTCGAGATAGACGAAGCCCTGTGCCGCGGAGACATCGTGAGTTTTCCCACCGACCGTCATATGGACGGGGGCCGATGCCTCACGCTGCCTTTCCTGGGCGCCGATGCCAAGTTCCCGCAGGGCCCGTTCAGCGTGGCCACCATGCGGGGCGCAGACACCCTGGCCGTGAACGTGATGAAAACGGGCCTGAAGCAGTACCGGATTTACCTGACGCTGCTGGCCTACGACAAAGACGCTTCCCGCAAGGAGCAGATGGCACAGCTGTCCGCCGCCTATGTGGCCGAATTGGAAAGGATGGTGCGCATGTACCCCACACAGTGGTTTAACTTTTACGATTTTTGGGCATAATGGAATTGAAAGACGTAACAGAGGCCTTCCTCCGGTCCATTGACATCCATACGGTCCTGCCCCAGCAGGAACCGTTTGTGATGGTGGGGACGCTCACGCATTTCGAACCCCTCACCTCTACCACGGAAACGGTGGTGAAGGAAGACAACCTGTTTGTGGAGAACGGCTGTTTCACCCCCTTCGGGATGATGGAGAACATTGCCCAGACCTGCGCCTCCCGCATAGGCTTCTACAACAAATACATCCTGCACAAGGACGTGCAGATTGGCTACATTGGCGCCATCCGGGACTATGTTATCACGGGTAAGGCGCCCGTGGGCTCCCTGATAACCACCACTGTAGACGTGCAGGAAGAGGTTTTTGGTATGACCCTTGCCCACGCCCAGGTCAAATGTAACAACCAGGTGATCGCTACCGCCCAGATTAAACTGGCCGTAAACAACGCAGAATGATGAACGAACCGCGCATACTTACCGCCGAAAAGGAAATCGAAGTCAGGTTCAGTGAAGTGGACATGATGGGAGTCGTGTGGCACGGCTCTTACGTCACCTATCTGGAAGACGCCCGGGAGGCCTTCGGCGCCCGGTACGGTCTGTCTTACACCAAGTATATTGTTGAGAACGTATTCGCTCCCATCGTGGAGCTGAATTTCAGCTACAAGAAGCCCCTGCGTTACGGGATGAAACCCGTGGTGCGCATTACCTATCGGCCCACCGACGCCGCCAAGATCATCTTCGACTACGAGGTGGTGGTGGACGGAGAGGTCTTCCTCAAGGCCACTTCCGTGCAGGTATTCATGGACCGCAATTATAATCTCCTGTGGGAGGCGCCCGCCTTCTACACGGAATGGAAACAGGAAATGGGATTGCTATGACCCGTATAGTGTCTACCAATATCACCTCGCCCCTTGGCCTGACCACGGCAGAGAATTATGCCGCCGTGAGGCAAGGGAGAAGCGCCCTCAGGGAGCTGGACGGCTGCCTGGGGCTGCCGGGGCGTTTCTGTGTGGGCATTTTCCCGGATGAGCTGAGAGGCCATATCCAACTGGAAGGATTCAGCTGGTTTGAATCCCTGGTGATTGCTTCGGTGAAGGAGGCGCTGAGCCATACGGATATCTCCGTCTCTTCTCCCCGTACCGTCTTCATTGTGGGCACGGCAACGGCCGGAATGGCCGAACTGGCCGAAACCCCGGAGCAAGACGGGCTTTACCTGGCGCCCGGACAGGCTGTCCAGAAGATAGCCCGGGAACTGGGCTTCGTTTCCGAACCCATTACCGTGAGCAATGCCTGCATCTCCGGTGCTACCGCGCAGATGCTGGCCCAACGGCTTCTGGATGCCGGTACGTATGACGCTGCCGTAGTCTGTGGCGCCGACGTACTCTCTGCCTTTGTGCTGGCCGGTTTCGACTCCTTCAAGGCCCTTTCCCCCGTGGAATGCCGGCCGTTCGATATGGAACGCCTGGGCCTTAACATCGGGGAATGTGCAGCCACGCTTGTATTAAGTCGTGAAGTGGGAAAGGCCGATGACTGGCGCATCGTGGACGGCTGCCTGAACAACGACGCCTATCACGTGAGCGCCCCCATCCCTTCCGGGGACGGTGTGGCCCGCGCCATCAAAAAGGTGCTCTCGCCGGAGCGGAAAGAACGTCTGGCCTGCGTCACGGCCCACGGCACTGCCACCCTGTTCAACGACCAGATGGAATCCAAGGCCATCGAAAGCGCCGGCCTGGGGGACATCCCTACTACGGCCCTCAAAGCGCATTATGGCCACACTTTCGGCGCTTCCGGTATCCTGGAGGCTATCCTTACCATGTGCTCGCTGGATGAAGGGCTGGTGCTGCCCGCGCGCGGCTTTGAAGAATTGGGCGTGAGCGGGAAGATTACCCTATGCCGCCAGCTGGCGCAGACGGATAAAAAGGCCTTTGTCAAAACCCAGTCGGCTTTCGGCGGCTGCAACGGCGCCGTGCTCTATGCCAAAGAGCCGATGGCTGCCGCGGCGCATGTATCGGCTCAATATGAGACGCTGAAGAGCGTGGAAATCGGCCCGGAAGGGGAGGGCGCCGCCCATCTTACGCGGCTGTATAAGGAATGCCTGTCGGGCGACGCCCGCTTCTATAAGATGGACCTTTTCAGCCGCCTGGCCTATGTGGGCACGGGTCTGCTGGCCAAGGACGCCCTGGCGGGCTGCGCGCCGGAAGAAATCGGCCTGCTCATCTATACCCTGAACGGGTCTGTGCTGGCCGACAGGAAGCACCTCTCCACCTTCTCCAACCCGCAGGAGTATTATCCCAGCCCGGCCATCTTCATCAACACGCTGCCCAATGTGGTGCTGGGAGAGATTGCCGTGACGCATCAGATCAAGGGGGAAACAACGCTGGTGATGCTGGCGGGGGAGAATAAGAATACTATGGACGACATACTGGCCGCCACGCTGGCCGCTACCCGTCCCGCAGCCCTTATCGCGGGCTGGGTGGACTGCGAGAGCGAAAACGTGTACCGGGCCAGCTTGAAACTGTATAAAATCAAAGAATCATAAAATGGAAGAATTAATCAACAACCTGAAGCTGCAGATTATCGACGCGCTCAATCTGGAAGAGATGACGCCGGACCAGATAGACAATGACGCACCGCTCTTTGGAGAGGGCCTGGGCCTGGATTCCATCGACGCCCTGGAACTCATCGTCATCCTGGACAAGCACTACGGCATCAAGCTGAAGAGCCCCGCAGAAGGCAAGACGGTCTTCAAGAGCATCAACTGCATCGCAGATTATATCCAGAAGAACAGGACCAAGTAATGAACGGCACCGTTTCCATAACCGGGATGGGCATTCTCTGCGCCATCGGCAACAACCGGCAGGAAGTGTTGGACGCGCTGCTCCGGAAGGAGTCGGGTATCGGGCCAATGCAGTATCTGACGTCGGTCCATACCGACATCCCCGTGGGCGAGATCAAACTGTCTACCGGGGAGATGATGCAGGCGCTGGGCATTACGGCCGATGTTCCCGTGAGCCGGACTTCCGTGATGGGCGCCCTGGCCGTACGGGAAGCCCTGGAGCAGGCCGGCATACGGGACGTCACCGGAAAAAGGGTGGCGCTCATTTCCGGCACCACCGTGGGCGTGATGGACGTGAACGAGCAACTTGTTCAGAACCCGCCTCAAGGCAACGATTGTGGCAGGAGTACGAATGAAATTGCGCAGTTCACGGGACTTTCCGGCGCTAAGTGCTGCACTATCTGCACGGCCTGTTCGTCGGCCCTCAATGCCATTATGCTGGGCGCCGAGATGCTCAGGAACGACGAAGTGGACCTGGTGATTGCCGGCGGCTCCGAACCGCTTAGCCGCTATCACCTGAACGGATTCAATACCCTGATGATTCTGGACCGCGAAAGATGCCGGCCCTTCGACGACACCCGCGCAGGTCTGAACCTGGGCGAGGGCGCCGCCTTCGTAGTGCTGGAAAAAGACGCACCCAACGCCATGGCGTATGTGCAGGGCTATGCCAACCGCTGCGACGCCTTCCACCAGACGGCTACTTCCCCTACCGGAGAGGGTGCCTTCCTGGCAATGACCGAGGCATTGAAGCAGGCGGGCATCGGCCCCGAAAAAATAGACTACATCAATGCGCACGGCACCGGCACGCCGGACAACGACGCCTCGGAGAGCGCCGCTTTCCAAAGAGTATTCGGCCCTAATATGCCCCCCATGTCCAGCACCAAGTCCTATACCGGGCACACTACATCGGCTGCGGGTTCCGTAGAGACGGTGATCTGCCTGCTGGCCATGCAGAACGGCTTTGTGCCGGCTTCCCTGGGCTGGAGTCACCCCATTCCGGGCGGCGTGGTTCCCTCGCAGGGATGCACGGGAGTGGACCTGGAATATGTGATGTGCAATTCCTTCGGCTTCGGCGGAAACGATTCCTCGCTCATTCTGGGGAAAAATAAGCCCGTGGCCCGCGAGTGCAAACTGGCCGATGAAGGAAAGGTGGTCATTGCTTCCCAATGCATGATTGACAACGACGAACAGCTGCCGGAACTCAAAGAATACCTTTCGCCGATGGAAACCCGGCGGATGGGGAAGATGATGAAGGCTTGTCTGCTTAGCGCCTTTAACGCCCTGAAAGAGGCTGGATTGGAACGCCCCGACGCCATCATCGCCGCCACCGCCAAGGGTATGCTGGAAACCAGCACGCAGTTCCTGGAGGAGATTATCACCAACAACGAAGAACTGCTCAAGCCCACGCTGTTTATGCAGAGCACGCACAATACCATTGCGTCGGCCATCGCCATCCGCACCGGCTGTCACGGATACAATATTACTTACTCGCAAGGGGAGGAATCGGCCGAATGGGCCATCCGGGACGCGAAGATGCTGCTGCGAAAAGGCGAAGCCCGCACCGTGCTGGTCTGTGCTTTCGACGAAGACCTGCTTACGGACGGCACCCACCGATACCAAGCCCAAAGTACCCTTTATACCTTACGAAATGAATAACCTTCTCATCCTGCCGCTCGCCGTACTCCAGAGCCTCCTGCTTGCTTCCGGCCAGGTCCTGCTTAAGTTTGCCCTTGGCAGGATGCTGCCGTTTGCCTGGACGGGCGAATTCTGGAAGTCGGTCTTTGTGAACTGGCAGTTCGCCGCGTGCGGCCTGTGCTATGGAGCTGGGAGCCTGCTGTGGTTCTATATTATCAAGCATTTCCCTTTCAGCATGGCTTATCCCATGGTGTCGCTCAGCTATGTATTCGGGATGATTGCCGCCATCATCTTTTTCCACGAGCCCGTGAGTGCGGCCAAGTGGTTTGGTGTGCTCCTGATCATGGCCGGATGCTATTTCATTGCTAAATAATGAAGAAGATACTCCTCATACTCCTGCTGCTGCTCCCGGCCTTTACGCTGGGCGCCCAGGACGCGAAGGAGGCCATCCAGGCCTTCAGCGCCCGGGTGGCGGCTGTTGAGTGCGACTTTACGCAGACCAAGGAATCGTCCTTACTGAACGAGGCCGCGGTCTCTACGGGACATATGACCTTCCGTAGGCCCTCCTATCTGGAGTGGCAGTATATCACGCCCACCGCATTCTCCTTTGTGTATGACGGGGAACAGCCCGGCCAGAACCGGATGATGAAGGAGATGGCCCGCCTGATTACAGCCAGCATCGAGGGAAGCGCGCTCTCCGACGAGAAGATGTTCAAGACCCAGTACGCAGAGGACGGCGGCACCATTGCCGTCACCCTGTTCCCCAAGAAGCGGGAAATGCAGAAGATTTGGTCCAGCCTGGTCCTGTACTATGACAAGGACAGCTTGCAGGCCACCCGTTTCGAACTGCACGAGACTACCGGGGATCTCACTACTATCACATTCAGTAACGCCCATTATGACTTTTCGGAATAATCTCTACTTCATAGACAGCGTCTCCCGCACGGAAGAGGATGTGACCTATCGCCTGCATTTGAATGCCGGCCACATCATCTATGCGGCGCATTTCCCGGGAGAGCCCATCACCCCGGGCGTTTGCCTGCTGCAGATGGCCGTGGAACTGCTTTCGGACGCCGCGGGCAGTGAACTGGAGATAGATACCGTGAAGAATGTGAAATTTCTGAGCGTGCTGCACCCAGAAGGACAGACGGTGGAAGTGCGCGTTCATCATATGAACGTGGACGGCGATGCCGTCAAAGCCCAGACAGATTTTACCGCCGGGGAAGTACCCGTGGCCAAGATGTCGCTCCTATGCCGGAAGACTGCAAAATAAGCCTCAAGCAGAGAGGTATCTGCGTTGTCATCCCCACATTCAACAATGCGGGGACCGTGGCCGATGTAGTGGCGCGGGCGCAGGCCTTCTGCGAGGACGTCTTCGTGGTGCTGGACGGCTGCACGGACAACACGGCGGCCCGGCTGGCAGCCTTGCCCGAAAAGCCCCGCCTCGTCGTTATCGGCCAGAATAAAGGGAAGGGGAATGCGCTTAAGGAAGGCTTTCGCCAGGCACGGGAGGCCGGTTTTGCCTATGCCATTACCCTTGACGCCGACGGCCAGCATTACCCGGAGGACATCCCGCTGTTCCTGGAGGCTAACCGCAAACATCCCGATGCGCTCATCGTGGGCTCCCGCCTGGGACTCAAAGAAGCCACTCGCAGCAAGGGAAGCCGTTTTGCCAACGCTTTCAGCAACTTCTGGTTCTGCCTGCAGACGGGGATTCCGCTCCGGGATACACAAACTGGATATCGGCTTTATCCTCTGAAGCGCATCCCGCACCGTCTTTCCGCCCGCTACGAGGCTGAACTGGCACTGCTGGTGTTATCGGCCTGGAGGGGCGTGCCGCTGGTGAGCCAGGACGTGCGCGTATTTTATCCTTCTCGGGAGGAAAGGGTGTCACACTTCCGCCCCGGCCTCGATTTCGCCCGGATTACGGTCCTGAACGTGTTCCTATGCATTTTGGCACTTGTCTACGGCTGGCCACGGACACTGCTTCGCTGGACATTCCGGATCCTCAAGAGCCTGCTGGTTTTCCTCTTTTACGTGCTGCTCATGACTTTCCTGGTGATGCCGGGCGTGTGGCTGTTCCTCAAAATCGGCCCGCAGACCGAGGAAAAGAAGGAGAAACTCCACCGTTTTATCTGCTGGTTCGCCCGGATGGGCACGCGGCTGTTCGGTTGGGTAGGGAATCCGTTTATCCTCACGGGAAAAGATGACTTTCAGCGCCCCGCTATCATCACCTGCAACCACCAGTCGCACCTTGACTTGCTGCCCATGCTGGCCCTTACGCCCAAGCTGGTGATTCTTACCGCCGACTGGGTGTGGAACAACCCGCTGTACGGTTTCATCATCCGCGAGGCCGATTTCCTCCCCGCCTCCCAGGGCGTGGAGGGTATCACGCCCCGGCTGGCGCGATTGGTGGAAGAGGGTTACAGCAGCGGCAGGTGCCCGGAGAGCAGGCGGTCCCTGGACGGCAGCATCGGCCGCTTCCATCAGGGCGCCTTTTATCTGGCCGACGTCCTGGGCGTAGACATCCTTCCCACCGTCATTTACGGCGCAGGGCGGGCGCTGCCCAAGCACGGGCGCATCCTCCGGCGCTGGCCCATCCATCTGGAAATGGACGAAAGAATTTCCCTGGAAACGTTGAAAGAGAAAGGGGAGACTTATAAATCCCAGGCCTCCTGGCTGCGGAAATACTATAAGGAACGATATACGCAAATAGCAGACAAAGTAGACCCAACCCTATATGAGGAAGAGAGTAGTCATCATCGGCGGTGGCCTGGGCGGCCTTTTCACCGGCGCCATCCTCTCCAAGGAGGGGCTGGAGGTCACCGTGCTGGAGAAGAATGCCATCCTGGGCGGCGGCCTGCAGAGCTTCCGGCGGTTCGGAGAGCTGTTCGATACCGGGATGCACATCATCGGCGGTATGCAGAAGGACGGCAACATCCGGCGCATCTGCGAGTATCTGGGCATCTGGGACAAGGTGCGGCTCAAGGATACGGACCCGGAGAATATGGACAGCATCTACTTCTCCGAGGACAGGAAAACCTACCGCATTGCTCGGGGACGCACCGGCTTCGTGGACTCCCTGAGCGAATCTTTCCCGCACCAGCGGGAACAGCTCAAGGCCTATGTGGATGCGCTGTACAACCTGTCCAACGAGGTGGACCTGTTCTATCTGCGGCCTTCGCCGGAGTATATGCAGGTGCATTCCGACCTCTTCCAGATGGCGGCTACAGACTTCATTGCCAAATACATCCAGGATGAACACCTGCGCAGCGTGGTGGCCTATCTGAATCCGCTGTACGGCGGCCGGGCCCAGGTGACGCCAGCCTACATCCACGCCCTCATTTCTGTCCTGTACATTGACGGCTCCAGCCGTTTCGCCGGCGGCAGCATCCTCTTCGCCGAGACCCTGCGCGACTTTATCGAGGAGCACGGCGGCCGCGTCATCACCGGCGACAGTGCCAAGGCCGTCCACAGCGAAGGGAAAGCCATCGCGGGCGCCACCACCGAGAGTGGGAAGACGTATGTGGCCGACGATTACATCTGTGCCATCCATCCCTGCTCCTTCTTCTCCCTGCTGGACGACGACAAAATCCTGCCCAAACCCTACAGGAGCCGTCTGAACGAGCTTCCCAATTCCTATTCGGCCTTTACCCTGAACCTGAAGCTGAAGCCCGGAACCTTCCCGTTCTTCAACTATACCCAGTACTATATGTCCCGCTACGACGGGATGTGGAAGTTCGGCGAGACCGACCACTGGCCCAACGGGTTCCTCTTCATTACGCCGCCCGAAATCGAGCAGGACGAATTCGCCAGCAAGATGATTGTGACGGCCCCCATGACGTTTGACTGCGTAAAACAATGGGAAAACACCAACGTGGGGAACCGGGGCGCCGAATACGAGGCCTGGAAAGAGGAATGCACGGAGAAGCTGATTGCCTGCATGGAAGAAATCCATCCCGGTATCCGGGACTGCATCGAGGCCGTGAATGCGGCGTCTCCGCTCACTATCCGGGATTTCTACGGGGTGAAGGATGGCTCCATGTACGGCTTCTCCAAGGACTGCAACAACCTGCTGCTGTCCCAGGTGCCGGTGGTGACCAAGGTGCCTAATCTGTTCCTTACCGGCCAGTGCTGCAACCTGCACGGTTTCTGCGGTGTCACGCTTACGGCCATCAACACCTGCGAGGCCATCCTGGGGCGTAATTATATCCTGAACCAAATCAACCGGTTCAACGATATCCGGCCCTATTACGACTCCGAGATTCCGGAAGCGATGCACCGCATTGCCCGCCAGCCTGCGCTGGACCCGGTGATGGCCTATCTGTACCCCGGCGAGGACATCGAGCTCCGGCGCAAGGAGATAGACCGTATTGTGAGCGCGGACGAGTTCCAGAGAAAGGTGATGCGGCCTGCCGTGGGAAGAGTCATTGAGAAGACCTGCCAAGGCTTTACGGTAGAAGGCCTGGACGTCCTGGACCCCCGGGAGAACTATCTGTATGTTTCCAACCACCGGGACATTATGCTGGACGCCTCCCTGCTCACGTTTGAACTGGTCCTGAGCGGTTACCGTTCCCCGGAAATCACCTTCGGGGCCAATCTGATGCAGGGCCAGTTTGTGATAGACGTGGGCAAATCCAACAAGATGTTCCGCGTGCAGCGCCCCGGCAGCGATATGAGGGAGTTCTACAAGGCTTCCGAGCATTTGTCGGACTACATCCGCACCACCATTACCCAGAAAAAGGAATCCATCTGGATTGCCCAGCGTAATGGCCGCACCAAGGACGGCGTGGACCGCACAGACCAGGCCATTGTGAAGATGTTCGCCATGAGCGGCCCCAAAGACCGGGTGAAAGCCATCGCAGACCTGAAGATTGTCCCCATTGCCATTTCCTATGAATGGGAGCCTTGCGACCTGCTCAAGGCCATAGAGGTGTACAAACGCTCACAGGGGCCTTATCAGAAACAGCCCGGCGAAGACCTGCACAGCATCATCACCGGCGTCATCCAGCAGAAGGGGAGGGTACATATGACCCTTTGCAAGCCCATTACCGAAGAGGACCTGTATCCCTACGAGGCCTTGCCGTCCAATGCGTTCTACCGTACCGTAGCGTCCATCCTGGACTGCCGCATCTGCAGCGCCTATAAGCTGTTCCCCAACAACTTCATCGCCCACGATATCCTGCACCAGGCCCACACGTACTGCACGCGCTACACGGACCAGGAACGGGAACTGTTCGAAAAGCACATTGCCGACTGTGAAACGGAGGAGATCCGCAAGATCTTGCTGGGCATCTATGCCAACCCGGTAGACAGTAAGGTGTTGTTCACAAAAGCATGAGGATAACGGACATCTTTGACTTTTTCTCCCGGCGCAAGGGAATCCGGAGAGCGTCACTGCTGGTGCTCACCGGTATCTTGGTGTACCTGGCCGCTTCGCTGCATTTCAGCGAGGATATCAGCGACTTCCTGCCGCTGGGCACCCGGGAGAGGGAACAGATGTCCGTGTATCAGAATATTTCGGGAGCCGACAAGGTTATCCTGCTCTTCTCCGGACCGGAAGACCCGGACTACACCGTGGAAGCCATCGAATCCTTCGTAGAGATGGCCGATGAAAAAGGATGCCCGCCACTCACTGCGCAGATAGACATGGATGCCATTACCGAGGTGTCCGACTATGTGTATGAGCACATCCCGTACTTCCTTACAGCGGCCGATATGACCAGGATGGACAGCCTGCTGTCCATGCCGGGCTATCTGCAGCAGGCACTGCAAAACGACCGCCAGGCCCTCCTGTTGCCCTCTTCTTTGGTGAGAAGCCGGATTACGCACGACCCTCTGAACCTCTTTGCCCCGGTGATGTCCCGCCTGCAGACCTCTATGGGACAGCAGGGATTTGAACTGTACGATGACTACATCTTCACCCCGGATATGAGCCGGGCTGTGGTGATGTTGGATTCCCCTTACGGAAGCAGCGAAACCCGGAACAATGCCAAGTTGCTGGCGTCCCTGGAGGACATTTCCAAGCAGGTGTGGGCAGATTATCCTGAGGTTTCCGTAGACATCATCGGCGGTCCCGCCATCGCGGTGGGCAATTCGGCCCGCATCAAGAAGGACAGCATTCTGGCGGTTTCCCTCTCCGCGGTGCTCATCTTCCTGCTGCTGGCCTGGTCCTTCAACAGCCTGCGCAACATCCTCCTCATCTTCTTTACGGTGGGCTGGGGGCTGCTGTTTGCGCTGGGCGGGCTCTCGCTGTTCCGGGACAATGTGTCCATCATCGTTATCGGTATTGCCAGCGTGATCCTGGGCATC
>JAEEGH010018130.1_pt1 | contig 14917 bp, 14 predicted proteins | sample 9134181 | NCBI WGS metagenome assembly JAEEGH01 (sample SAMN16246544, study PRJNA631951) | gut metagenome | biome: gut microbiome; feature: rumen; material: DP-attached | host: Bos | place: Iran: Karaj | collected 2018-10 | reverse complement strand
GGCTAGGCGGCATGGCCTGCATGAGGTATTTCACGCTGAAGGGCCGATAGAGGTGTACGGTGACGAGACCGAGCTTCTTGCCAGCCTTGTTCTCCTTGTCGATGACGGTCTTGATGACATCGTTGACAGAGCCCATGGCGATGATGACATCGGTGGCATCGGGAGCGCCGTAATACACGAACGGAGCATATTGACGACCCGTGATGCGGCTCATCTGCTTCATGTACTTGGCAACGATGTCGGGCAGAGCATCGTAATATTTGTTTTGCAACTCCCTGGTCTGGAAGTAGATGTCGGGATTTTGGGCGGTGCCGCGGGTGACAGGATGCTCAGGGTTCAGAGCACGTTCGCGGTACTCCTTCAAAGCCTTGTAGTTAACAAGCTTGCGGAGCTTTTCCATATCGGCAGCCTCGACCTTCTGAATCTCGTGTGAGGTGCGGAAACCGTCGAAGAAGTGCACAAACGGCACGCGGCCTTCGATGGCGGCGAGGTGAGCGACAGGGGCCAGGTCCATGATTTCCTGGACGGAGCTGGTGGCCAGCATGGCGAAGCCGGTCTGACGGCAGGCCATCACGTCGGCATGGTCGCCAAAGATGGAAAGAGCCTGGGCAGCCAGAGAACGGGCGGAGACATGGAAGACACCCGGGAGCAACTCACCGGCGATCTTGTACATGTTGGGGATCATCAGCAACAAGCCTTGTGAGGCGGTGTAGGTGGTGGTCAAGGCACCAGCCTGCAAAGAGCCGTGAACGGCACCAGAGGCACCGGCTTCGGATTGCATCTCAACGACTTTGACGGTCTCGCCAAAGATGTTTTTCTGACCTTTAGCAGCCCATTCATCGATATACTCAGCCATCGGAGATGACGGGGTGATAGGATAAATGGCGGCCACTTCACTGAACATGTATGCAACGTGAGCAGCAGCCTGGTTGCCATCGCATGTCAAAAATTTTTTTTCTGCCATTTCTTAAATGTTTGTTTGATTGTGATTTATGTAGTTGATCTTCGTTTTCGGAATTTGGATGCAAATTTATACATTTTTCTGAATCACCTATTCAATTTAATTACTATTTTTGCCGACTCAAAAAAAAGAATCGACAACAGTTAAACAATACACAACTAAACAAACAGAAAAATGAAAAAGTTATTCTTAATGATGGGTATGGCCTGCCTTTTCATGGTGGCCTGCAACAATGCTCCTAAACAGGAACAACAAAAGGAAGAACCCAAACAGGAAGCCGCAGCTCCCGCCGAGGAACATCACTGTCCATTCTGCACCTTGAAGGGTGAATTCGCCAACTGGGAAACCATGGAAGAAGCCGCTAAGGCTGAACTCGTGAAGAAAGGTTATGACCTCTTCGCCCAGATGGATGCTAAGAAAGCTGAATGTGAAGCCAATGGCGAAGCCAAAGCTTGCTGCAAAGAAGGTGAAGGCAAACATGAATGCAAAGAAGGCGAAGCCAAGGGCTGCGAGGCTAAGATGGCCGAAATGACTCCTGAGCAGAAAGCCGAATGCGAAGCCAAATGTGCTGAGAAGAAGGCCGAATGCGAGAAGATGATGGCTGCTTGGGCTGAGTTTGAGAACAAGACTCTTGACGAGCAAAAGGACCTCATCCTCGGTCGCATCGCTGCCATGGGCATGGGCGGTGACAAATGCGAGAAGGAAGGACAACCTCAGTCTTGCGAACAGCCGGCCAAATAATCCGAATTGGTAATTCATGAAAAACGTAGAGATGTCATCAAATGACGTCTCTACGTTTTTTTATTCGTCGCAATTTTGTTGGCAGCCTTCGTTTAGGATTTCCAGGCTGCTGCCGAGAGGACATTCAAACTGTCCGTTGATGTGGACGGTAGGGGCGTTGAGGATGCAGTGGTCGCCTGAGGGAATGGTGAACGCGCCAAAGAGGGGAGATACGTTGATGCTCTCGCTGGTGAGGTAGTAGGAAAGCGGCGAGTTGGAGTTGTTGTAAGAGAGGAGCGTGAGATGGTCTTGGCAGGTGCTGTTGGTGCAATGATAGAAGTTCACCAATGGGTCGCCAATGATGGTGAGACCGAAATACCAACATAGTGTTGAGTCCATGCTCGATTGTAGGTTTGAACCTCCATTCCACCAATCAACCAATGCTTGTCCCATGGTTTTTCCTTGTCCTAGAGAAGAATAAAAAACATCAAAATAATCCATACTTCCAACTTTTGTGCTTCCTACAGCAGAAAGACCTTCAGAATTTGGAGCGTAAATATAATCACCTGCCAAAAATGCATTAGATGATGTTGCTGATGTCCAACGACAAGCGGTACAACAAAATAGATTAAATCCCAAGGCTTTTATACCGTTTGAAAAAATTTCATTCCATCTATCTCTCCAATCAATGAGCCCATGTTTGAAGTTGAAATTCTTCCAATGAATATTTCTGGTTCCATGTCTCCTTGATAGATGTCAAAATAGCCATTACTATTGTTGTCGTACCATGCACCATCCGATAAATCCATATAATACAAGTCGCAGGGCCACCGTGAATAGATGTTATAATTGATCACATCATAAGCCTCATACCATGCGGGAATGATATCTCCGATAAAAACACATCCATCCAGATTGTTTTGGTGTGTTATTATAAGATTTTTTATGTCTTGGCAAGTTTCAGAAATGACCCATTCAATAACCACATTACAACCATACACGTAATGAATGTCATATGCATATCTATTAATTTCATAATTCATTTCTGAATACAAAGTAGAGTCAACTACTACTAGGACTTTATGAAGTAATTCTGCTTGACTTGATGCAGGAATGTTCATCACTTGGGCGTGCGAAAAAACTCCATCTGGCAAAGCTAAATACTTTTCGTCATCAAAAGGAACTGACAAGTCATTAGCATTAAAGAAATCATCTCTATTGTTATCACTTTGAATTTGTGCTTGGGTGCTGAAACAAATTCCATGAATTAATAAGATAAAAAGTAGAAATTTCCTCATTTTATAATTGCTTTTTCTATTTTTTTACGACCACCTTGTAAAACGATGCATATAAAGGCTAGTCCTTTATATTCCTTTAAGTAAAATGAACCGCCTTGCGAATAACAGGTTCTATTAATCATTGTTTTGCCTAAAATGTCAAAAATGGTGATGCTTTCTATAGGTTGTTCCGCGATGATTTCAAAGATTCCATTTGATGGATTTGGATAAATCTTTATATCATTAGTATTGTATTCATATAATCCTGTGGTGATAGTTGCTTCTGAGATAAAAATACGATAATATGGTTCAAAACCATTGTCGATTCTCATTGTTGATGAAAAGGTAGCCGTTAGCTCAACGCCATTCACTAATGTGTCATTGCCAATGATAATTGCTTCAATATCACCATAAGGACCTAAAAAAACTCTCTCATTGTCAAGATAATAGAATTTATCACCACTAAAAAAAGCCAGTTCCATTCCGGGTAATGGAACAAAACCAATAGCAGGATTTGGCGCATCTTTCATTATTCCAGTCAACGTCTTTTCTTCAAGCGATTGTAAAACAGCAATTTCAAAGGAAAAGAACATGTTGCCAAATATGTCATAGCGTGTGGTTTCAACACCACCAACAGTAACAGATGTGTTTTCTTCATAAAGGTCTGGGTTGATGAAACCATGCTGCATTGCGTCTTTAATGGTTAAATAATAATAGTTGGTTCCGTCGTATACACTCAAGCATTGTAAACCGTTGTTTAGAGATAGGGTGCCTCCTATGTTATCGGAAACAATGCCATATGGAATAGCAAGTTTTAGGTTAAATACCATAAAAGGTTCTCCATAATAGTCTGTCCATATTTCATGGGTGCCAACAAATATATATTGTGATGTTGAATTGATAGTCACTCCATTAACCATCCATGATGTATAATCCGTTTGTAATTCACCATCAATGGCAACAAAGTAAAGGAGATCACCATTATCATTAATGATAGCGTATGCATCAACAGGATCTGGCCCAGGATAAGCTATTGGACTAAGAATTCCCATCCAGCAAATCCGAGAATTAAAATATAAATATTCAGCATCAACCAGTTTTTGAATATCGATAACACTAAAGCTTTCCCCATTCCCATCTTCCATTTCCACAACAGTTCCCTTAACCTCAATCTCGTTGCCAACTGGAATGGTGTCGTAATGGATAACCAAATCCTCCAAATAAGGATTCGGCCAGTAATTGTCAACCATCACATAATATGTCTCACCTTCGGAGACGATGACAAAACGGGTGTCGCACACATTCTGCTCAAAGTATGGCGCATCCACACGGTTCACCATGCCTGTAATGGTGTCCTGAGCAAGGACACGGAAGGCAGTGGCCAACATTATTAATACGGTAAATGTCTTTTTCATGGCTGATTCATTTTGAAGTTATGACCATCCGTTTGGTGTCAATCAACGCATTGTTCACCAAAAGGCTATAGATGTAGATGCCTGGCCTGAACTCGTTGGCTTCGATGGTTACAGTGTTTCTGCCTTGGCGATAGAGGGGATACTCTTTGAGCTGCGTGCCGTTAAGGTCATAAACGGCAATAGCCGCTTTCGGGTCGTGAGAGTTAATATAGCATTCGATAGTTGTGGAGGAGTTTGTGGGGTTGGGGGAATTCTGATACAGAACGCATTGGGAGGCCACGGTGCTTTCAGTGCCATAAGTCCTTGCCGCATCTACTTTCAGCTCGGCGATCTCCTTTTGGAGTGATTCGATGGTGCGCTGTTGCTCTTTGATGGCCTCCACCAGGACCGCGCTGAACCCGTCGTAATTCAACCCAAGGTGTCCGTTGGTAATGTCTTCCACGACAAGTTCGGGGAATACAGTTTGCACTTCTTGGGCAATGAATCCGAGGTTGTTAGTGCGGCAAGACTCAATGAAGTCGTGGTTTTCATCGGGATAGTCCAACGTGTCTTTCTTGAAGTCGAACAATACTCCATTGAGGAGCTGTAGGCGTTGGAGAGGGTTGTCGATGGCTCGAATGTTCTCCTTGTAATTGATATCGGACCGAGCGTACATGCTGCCATTCACAAAAGTGCATCCATCATAATAAGCGGCATAGCTGTGGGTTCCCTGCTTTGAATAAAAACTGGACCATGTGCTGCCATTGCTTCGAAGACATTCGACCCTTGCTCCCCCATGGTCGTTTTGGGTGAAGGATACGCATAAATTGTTGGATCCATTGGTCTTGTTGTTCCCATAGACTATGAGTTTGGAATTGGAGCTGTTTTGTGTGTTGGATCCCACTGTGGCGATTCCGTTGCTGGAAACGGTGAGCTGTCCAAATGAGCTGAGAGAGAAGAATAATAATGCTAATAGAGTGATTCTTTTTTTCATAGCTTTTTTGATTTTTGCAATTTCATTACAAAAATAGTCTTTTTTTTATGGCGAAAACAAGAATCCTAAATTTCTTAGGTTTTTTATTCATCACATTTCTGAAGGCATCCCTCGTTCTGATTTCCAGGCCGTTCCCGAGCGGGCTTTATTTCCACTCGAACGTATTGATCATCCTATCAATATCCTGCCTCAGATATTCAATGACCGGCTGCATGGAGTCGTTGTTGGGGACGAAGTTGAAATAAAGGGCGCCACGTAAGAAGTGGTCGGTGCTGTCGGTGAGGTAAAACTGTAAAGGAGTGGCCACACCCTTGCCATCCATCTCGATCATCATCCCGTAAACCTGGTGCTCAGGGTTGATGATGAGGCTGTCGTTCATGCCGTTGGCCTTCTGCAAATGCTTGGTGAGCATGGTGTGGACATCCTCCAGATACTCGCCCAGGTTGCCCTTCACGTCCTTGTGGGTCAGGTGGATAGAGGCTTTAAAAAGAGGCATCTCCACGTTTACCCAGTTCTTCTCTTCTGGCGCAAAGGGGTCGTGGGTCAACTGGGCGTAGCTCGGCACGTCGAAGGCATAACGCTGCAAAGTGTCGACTTTCACATAGTCCTTTTCGGGCAGGTCGATGCGGAAATACCCCTTCGGCTTGGGCAAAGGACGCTGCTCCTCCCCGCAGGAGGCTAATAAAATGCCTATTATTACAACGGCGATAATGTTGATTTTCTTCATTAAAATACTTTTTTTATAATTAACCTCACCCCCCGACCCCCTCTCCACTGTGGAGAGGGGGAGCGTTCTCCCCTGGGCCTTTTCTACCGAGATTAAACCCCTATCGGGGTATCTCCATCTCCCTCTAAATTCTAAATTCTTAATTCCCCACCCCCACCTTAATCTGTATAATGTGTCTCGTATCCGCTTCAGTGATCTCGAAATGGAACTTCTCGATGTTGAAGCTGAACCCCACCTCTGGGATGCGACCTTCGATCTCGAGAACCAGTCCGGCCAGCGTGTCGGCCTCGCCTTGCATGGGCTCGAAATAGTTCTCACTCACGTTGAACACCTTACAGAAATCTACAATGCTGGTCTGGGCTTTGAATAGATACGTTGAATCGTCGATTTTAGTATAATGTTGTTCTTGTTTCACGTTGTCGAACTCGTCGTTGATCTCGCCTACGATTTCTTCGATGACATCCTCCATGGTGATCAAGCCGGAGGTGCCTCCGTATTCATCCACCACGATGGCAATATGTATCTTTTTCTCGCGGAAGTCCTGGAACAGGTCGTTGATCTTGCGGTTCTCGGGGACGAAGAAGGCGGGACGAATCAGCCTCTGCCATTCATACGATTCCGCGTCGAGGTAGGGGAGGAGGTCTTTCACATAGAGTATGCCACTCACCTTGTCGAGGGTCTCTTCATAGACCGGGATGCGGGAGAAGCCACTCTTGATCACGGTGACGAGCATGTCCTGGAAGGACATGTCGTGTTCCACGGCGATAATGTCGATACGGGGTTTCATCACGTTGCTCACTTCTTTCTCCGTGAAGGTGGCGATGCCTTTGAGCATGTTCTTCTCGTCCAACGGCGTTGAGGACTCGGTGGCGATATCCACGGCAGCCGTGAGGTCGTCCATGGAGATTTCGGCCTTCTTCTTTTCTAAGTGTTTGTCCATGAAGGAGGTGGAACGTACCAATAGCCGGCTCAGGGGTTTGAAAAGCATAATCAGTACTTGCAAGGGTCGGGCCATGAAACGAGCTAATTTCACAGGTCGTTTGGCGGCCACAATCTTCGGAGTGATCTCACCGATGATCAGCACTAACGAGGTGATGACCACCACTTCCATGACAAAGGCCGCCATGGGGTGATTCAGCATGTCGAACATTTCGCTGACGATATAGGTCGCTAACAGCGTGATGGTGACATTCACGAAGTTGTTCCCTATCAAGATGGTGGCGAGCAAGGTCTTGGGCTTTTCACGGAGCTTGAGCACCAACTGGCTCTTGATGTCGTTTCTGGATTCCAAGTCTTCAAGATCCGCGGGCTTTAAAGAAAAAAATGCCGTCTCGCTGCTGGAGATTAACGCCGAAGCCACCAGCAGAAGACACAAGATAATGATTCCAATAAGAGCGTTGACGGTAAAACCGGTATAAAATGGGCTAAGGATGATTTGAATCAGTTGTATGTAAGGCTCAGGGTCGGGGTCCATTTCTGTTGAATTTAGAATTTAGAATTTAGAATTTAGAGGGAGCTACCCCGTTAGGGGTTTAATCTCGGTAGGCCTCCCGGGTAGAACACCCCCCCCCTCTCCACTGTGGAGAGGGGGTTGGGGGGTGAGGTCCCCCGGGTAGAACACTCCCCCTCTCCACAGTGGAGAGGGGGTCGGGGGGTGAGGTTCTCCCCTCTAACCTCTGCCTTAAAACGGCAGGTCATCGTGGGGCATCTGCTGGTCGGCAAAAGGGTCGGATGCTGAGGCGGGTGCTTGATACACAGACTCTTGCGTCGAACCGTAGTTGTTTTGTTGTGCCGGGTTATACGATGACTGTTGAGGAGGTCTGGCTGGTGCCAGCTGCATCATCTTATCTACCTGAATTTCAGTTACATATCTATTAATACCTTGATTATCAGTGTATTGACGGGTGCGAAGACGGCCTTCAATATACATCATATCGCCTTTGGCATAGTTGCGGCGTTTGTCGGCGATGTCGTTCGCTAAGTTACCCCATGCGATGAGGTTGTGCCATTCGGTTTGATCCACCCAGTTATTGTCACGGTCGCGATAGCGTTCGGTAGTGGCCAGGGTCGCTGACATTTTTCTGTTTCCGCTGTCAAATGTGGTGATCTCAGGGTCTTTGCCGAGACGGCCAATGAGGATGACTTTGTTTAAGCTTGCCATTGTTTAATTACTTGTTAGTTTGCAGGTTGCAGTTGTGATTAAAGTAGTTTTCTATTAGTTTCGGGACTGGATAGGATCCCAAATCATTTTCAGGCACCAAAAATATATCTTTTGTTTGAATTAATGACAAAAATCCTTCAATTTTTATTTCAGTAAATGTGGCGATTATTGTTTGATGGGTTAATTTATGGGTGTAAGGAGGGCTTATCTTATCGATGCTGAAATCATTTTGCGAGGTTAGGCTGCAGAATGTCGCCGTCTCCGTGAGTGCTTCAGTGTCAATAGGATTCTCTGTCTCGATGCAGGGGAGGTCGTAGAGGTTTCTCCAGATGTCGTTCCCTGTCCTTTTGTGGAGGCATACCTGATGGTCGTCGGTGTGAATTAGAAGATAGTTGAGATAGCGGGTTCTGATGTTAGTCTTGTGTTCTTTCTGGGGCCGTTGGTTTACGGTGCCATTTGCAAAGGCGAGGCAGTGCGGTTGGATAGGGCAGAGGAGGCATTGTGGGTTTTGAGGGGTGCAGAAGAGGGCCCCGAACTCCATCATGGCTTGGTTGTGTCGTCCTGGGTTGTTTTTGTCGAGCAGGTCCTCCGCTAGTTGGGCGAACAGTTTTGGCGCTCCTGATTTATTAATAGGTGTATCAATGTCATAAATACGTGACAACACGCGGTACACGTTGCCATCGACCACTGCATGGGGCAGTCCGTATGCGATGGAAGCGATGGCTGCCGCGGTGTATCTGCCAATGCCTTTGAGACGCGTGAGCTTCTCGTAATCAGCGGGGAACACGCCGTCATAGCGTTCCATGACCTCACGAGCGCAGTGATGAAGGTTTCTTGCCCTGGAATAATAGCCTAGCCCTTGCCACATTTTCAACACTTCTTCCTCGCTTGCCTCAGCCAGGTCTCGGAGTGTCGGCCATCTCGCTGTGAATCGGTTGTAATATTCAAATCCTTGATTTACACGTGTTTGCTGAAGAATTACTTCGGATAGCCAAACGTGATAAGGAGAGGGGTCAGTTCGCCAGGGTAGGACTCTTTTGTTTTCTTCATACCATACCGAAAGTTGTTTCTGCACGTCTTCCATGAGGGTCGTTTCGAGGTTAATGTTTTGTCTTTTAGAGAAAAAAATTTAGAATCTTTTACAAGGGAATCAAAAATGTTCGTACCTTTGCCGCAAATTTACTATAAATCATTAAAACAACCCTAAAATTTAAAAAGAAATGACCAAAGCAGAAATCGTAGCTGTAATCGCTGGTTCAACCGGAATCGAAAAAGGTGCTGTGCAGAATGTCGTTGAAAAATTCATGGAAGTCGTCAAAGACTCTTTGGCAAAAGGCGATAATGTTTATTTGAGAGGATTCGGCAGCTTCATTATCAAGACCCGCGCTGAGAAAACAGGTAGAAATATCTCCAAAAACGTGGCTATCACCATCCCTGCCCACAACATTCCCGCTTTCAAGCCTGCTAAGACTTTCATGAACGAAGTTAAGTAATTCTGAATATTTTACTTAAAATCATACTATTATGCCAAACGGTAAAAAACACAAAAGACATAAGATGTCAACGCACAAGCGCAAAAAACGCTTGAGAAAGGACAGACACAAGAAGAAATAATTCTTCTTGATGAAGTCATTCCCTACTAATAACACAGCATTGCATCTTACCATAAATACAATGTTGTGTTATTGTTTTATTTAAGCAATGTAATCGTTAACCTCAAAGAAGCACTGAAAATGGCTGAAGAACAACCACAAGAAATCCAAGTCAAGACAGTGGAGCGGGAGTTGGTCATCAACGCCCACGCTTCGGAGGTTGACATCGCTCTGTTGGAGGACAAGGTACTTGTCGAACTTCACAAAGAGAAGACTAACAACCAATTTGCGGTTGGAGACGTGTATTTGGGACGTGTCAAGAAAATCCTTCCGGGCCTGAACGCCGCATTCGTTGACGTGGGCTATGAGAAGGAGGCTTTTCTGCATTATCTCGACCTCGGCCCGCAGATCAACTCGCTGCTCAAATTCAAGAACATGCTCACCTCCAGCAAGGAAGGCGAGGTGACGATGGACAAGTTCAAGCTGGAACCTGACATCGAAAAGAGCGGCAAGATCGTCAACATCCTGAACACTGGCGACCTCATCCCCGTGCAGATCGCCAAGGAGCCCATCTCCACCAAAGGACCACGTATCTCCGCTGAGATCTCGTTCGCCGGACGATACCTCGTCCTGGTGCCGTTCTCAAACCGCATCTCGGTATCCCAAAAAATCCGCAGCGGCGAGGAAAGAAGCCGCCTGAAACGCCTGATCCAAAGCATCCGTCCCGCCAACTACGGTGTCATCATCCGTACCGTGGCCGAGAACAAAAAAGTGGCCGACCTCGACGCCGACCTCAAGACCTTGGTCGAGAAATGGGAACGCTGCGTCATCGAGATGAAGAAGATGACCGCCTGTGGACGTATGGTCAGCGAACAGGACCAAACCACCGTCATGCTGCGCGATTTATTGAACGAGTCGTTCAACAACATCTATATGAACGACGAAGCACTTTTTGAAGAAATTCGGAGTTACATCCAGACCATCGCACCGCAAAAGACCGACATCGTCAAGCTGTATAAAGGCAAAGAACCTATCTTCGACAACTTCGGCGTGTCAAAACAAATCAAAGGTCTCTTCGGCAAAGTGGTCACCATCAGAAACGGTGTTTACCTCATCATCGAACACACCGAGGCCATGCACGTCATCGACGTCAACAGCGGCCATCGCGTCAATAAGGAAAACACACAGGAAGAAAACGCGCTTCTGGTCAACATAGAAGCCGCCAAGGAAATCGCGCGACAACTGCGCCTGCGTGATATGGGAGGCATCATCATCGTCGATTTCATCGACATGCGGGAAGCAGCACACCGCAAAGAACTCTTCGACGTGCTGTGCCAGGAGATGGCCCGCGACCGCGCCAAACATACCATCCTCCCCGCCACCAAGTTCGGCCTCATCCAAATCACCCGTCAACGCGTCCGCCCCGCCACGGAAGTACAAGTGCAGGAAAAATGCCCCGTGTGCGACGGCGAAGGCAAAATCCGACCTGCTATCCTCTATATTGACGAAATCGAAAACAACCTCAAATACCTCCTGCTCGACCAGAACGAGAACCATGTCACCTTGCAGGTCCACCCGTTCATCGAAGCTTATCTCACCAAAGGCCTGTTTTCGATCCGGCGCAAGTGGATGAAGAAATATGGCAAGGCATTCCAAGTACAAGCCATGCCCGAGTTCCACATGCTCCAATACAATTTCCAGAACGCCAGCGGCGACGACATCAAGATCTGAACCCTGTGTTGTTGAAAAAACCATTGTGGAGACGATGCGCCTATCGTCTCCACTTTTTTTCCGCCATGTACCAAAAAAACCTTATCTTTGCCCCTCAGAACACTGACCAACTGATTAACTGACCAACTGATTAACTCATGAAAGACATCGTCCTAAGCGGCATCCGCCCCACTGGCAACCTCCATTTGGGCAACTATTTCGGCGCCCTGCGCAACTTTGTGAAGATGCAGGACGAGATGGATTGCTACTTCTTCATCGCCGACTACCATTCGCTGACCACCCATCCCACGCCGGGCAGCATCTACAACGACGCCCGCGCCATATTGGTGCAGTATCTGGCCGCCGGCCTCGACCCCGAGAAGGCCACCATCTACCTGCAGAGCGACCTGCCCGAAACCATCGAGCTCTACCTCTTCTTCAACATGAACGCCTACCTCGGCGAGCTGGAACGCGTCACCTCGTTCAAAGACAAGGTGCGCCAGAACCCCAACAACGTCAACGCCGGCCTGCTCACCTACCCCACCCTGATGGCGGCCGACATATTGATACACAAGGCCACCCGTGTGCCCGTGGGCAAAGACCAGGAGCAGCACTTAGAGATGACCCGCACCTATGCCCAGCGCTTCAACACGATGTACAAGGCCGAGGTGTTCCCCCTGCCGCAGGCCATAGGATCAAGCACCGGGCTGGTGAAGATCCCCGCACTCAACGGCAGCGGCAAGATGGGCAAGAGCGAAGGCGAGGCAAGCACCATCTTCCTCACCGACGAGCCGTCGGTAATCCGCAAGAAGATCATGAAAGCAAAAAGCGACAGCGGCCCCACCGAGATGAACCAGCAGAAACCCGAAGAGATAGAGAACCTCTTCCTGCTGCTCAAAGCCGTCTCGACCCCCGACACGGTGGAATACTTCGACGACCTCTACAACCGCTGCCAGATACGCTACGGCGACCTGAAAAAACAGCTTGCCGAAGACATGGTGGCCTTCGTGGAACCCCTGCGCCAGCGCATCCTCGAGATTGGAGCCGACGACGAGGCCCTGCGCCGCATCATGGACCGCGGCAAAGAGAAAGCCCGCGAAAGCGCCCGCAAGACCATAGACGAGGTGCGTCGCGTGATTGGATATAGAAATTAGCAGGATTGGTTTACTACGGCACCGACTGCCACCGTCTGCAAGGTAGCAACAAGGTAGCAACAAGGTACTAAACACCTCCCACACCATGGGAACCAAAGGAAGCTATACCTACGAATACGAGCGGCCGATGCTTACGGCCGACTGCGCCGTAGTGAACCGCCGCGGCGAACTGCTGCTGGTGCGCCGTGGCGGCGAGCCTTTCAAGGGCTGCTGGGCACTTCCCGGCGGCTTCATGGAGATGGACGAGACCATCGAGCACTGTGCCGTGCGCGAATTGCAGGAGGAGACCGGCATCGCCATGACCGAGGACGACCTCCGCCTGATAGGCATCTACAGCGCCCCCGGCCGCGACCCCCGCGGCCGCACCGTCACAGCCGCCTACGCCCTGAGGGTCGACGACGCCAAGGCCACAGCCGGCGACGATGCCTCGGAGGTGCGCTGGTGGCCCCTCAACAACCTGCCGCCCATGGCATTCGACCACAAAGAGATTGTCGAGGCAGCCCGCTTCGACAGCAAGACATACTAAAAAAGACCGTAGAGCGTTATAAATATAATGGCAAAAAGCGACAAATCGGCAAACAAAGGCAACTTCATATTGGTACTCGTGGCCATGATCCTCGGAGTACTGATAGGCGTCATGTTCGCTTCGCACGGCAACCGCCATTCCGACGACAACACGCTCCAAGGCAAGGTGAGTGAAGTGCTGGGGCTTGTAGAAAAGGAATATGTCGACAAGGTCGACGCAGATTCGCTCAGCGAAAGCCTCCTGGCGGCCATGCTCAGCAAACTTGACCCGCACAGCACCTATCTCTCGGCACGCGAGACCGAACGGACAGAAGAACTGATACGCGGCAACTTCGAAGGTATCGGCATAGTGCTGCACCACGAAAGCGACAGCGTTTATGTAGGCCAGGTGCTTGCCGACGGCCCTTCGGCAAATATCGGCCTACTGCCGGGCGACCTGATACTCACCGTCGACGGCGACAGCGTGAGCGGCGTCAAGATGCCCACCGACTCGGTGATTTCGCGTCTGCGCGGCCCCCGCGGCACAAAAGTGGAGGTACTGGTGCGGCGCCACGGTTCCGACAACGAATACCACGACATCAGCTACACCATACGGCGTGGCATCGTCAAACACAGCACCGTTCTCTATTCCTCGATGCTCGACGACACCACCGGCTACATACTGCTATCCACCTTCGCCTCGACAAGCCATGACGAATTCCACAACGCCCTGTCGCGTTTGAAACGGCAAGGCATGCAGCGGCTTATCTTCGACCTGCGCGACAACGGCGGTGGGTCGCTGACCAGCGCCATCGGCATAGCCGGCGAACTGCTTCCTGCCGGCAGCCTCATCGTCTACACCCAAGGTGCCCACAGTCGCCGGCGCGACGTCAGGGCACACAACGGCGGACTCTTCACCCGCGGCAGCGTGATAGTGATGGTCGACGAAGGCTCGGCATCGGCGAGCGAGGTGGTCAGCGGTGCCCTGCAGGACAACGACCGCGCGCTTATCGTAGGTCGCCGCACATTCGGGAAAGGGCTGGTGCAAAGCGAATTCGAGCTGAACGACGGCTCGTCGGTGATGCTCACCACGGCACGCTACTACACACCCTCGGGTCGCTGCATACAACGCTCCTACGACAACGGCACCGACAAATACTACCAAGACTATTTTGACCAACTGCTCGGCGAAGCCTATGCCGACAGCATGACAATACACATCGCCGACTCGACACCCTACTACACCGTCGGTGGACGCACCGTCTACGGCGGCGGCGGCATAGTGCCCGACATGCCCCTGCCCTACCGCAAAGACACCTCCTTTGTCTACTTCAACGCCCTCTCGAACAAAGGGCTCATAAACCGGACCGCCTTCCGCCAGGTGCGTCTGCACGCCTCCGAGTTGCTGCAGCGCTATCCCACAACCAAGGAATTCGTCCGCGGCTACCATGTCGGCGCCGGCACGCTTGAAGAATTGGTGAAAGCTGGCGAGGCAGCCAATATAGCACGCGACAGCAAAAGCCTTGCCGTCCAACGGAAACTGATAGAATGCCTGCTGAAAGCCAATATAGGCATGGCGCTCTACGGCAACGAGGCATTCTACGACACCTACCTCCTGATGGACGAGGACTTGAACCGTATAAAACACGTAAGGATCGATATATGATGAAAAAACTGATAGCCATATTGCTGGTACTGCTTCCGATAGCAACAGCCACAGCCC
>JAEEGH010018127.1_pt1 | contig 14918 bp, 7 predicted proteins | sample 9134181 | NCBI WGS metagenome assembly JAEEGH01 (sample SAMN16246544, study PRJNA631951) | gut metagenome | biome: gut microbiome; feature: rumen; material: DP-attached | host: Bos | place: Iran: Karaj | collected 2018-10 | reverse complement strand
CATGAACTTGCTCCAATCTATGCAACCACCAATCTCGCCTCTGATCAGAATCAGCTGATGATGGAGATTATGCAGAAAGTGGCTGCCCGTCACGGTCTGGTTTGTCTGCTTCATGAAAAACCTTTTGCCGGTGTAAACGGAAGCGGTAAGCATAACAACTGGTCCATCTCTACTGACAACGGTTTTAATCTGCTGTCTCCGGGGGATACACCGGCTGAAAACGCACAGTTCCTGCTGTTCCTCTGTGCCGTAATCAAAGCGGTTGATGATTATCAGGATCTGCTTCGTATCTCCGTTGCAACGGCCGGTAACGACCACCGTCTCGGAGCAAATGAGGCACCTCCGGCCGTTATCTCCATCTTCCTCGGCGATGAGCTGAATGCCGTTATGGAAGCGATTGAAAGCGGCAAGCCTTATGCCGGCGCAGAGAAGATGCAGATGAAGCTCGGCGTTGACGTGCTTCCGAAGTTCAACCGTGATACAACCGACCGTAACCGTACGTCACCGTTCGCATTTACCGGTAATAAATTCGAGTTCCGTATGCTCGGTTCCTCCAACAGTATCGCCTGCGCGAACATCATGCTGAACGCAGCGGTTGCAGAGAGCCTGCGGATTTACGCAGACCGCCTCGAGAAGGCAGAGGACTTCGAAGTAACGCTTCATGAGATGATTCAGAAGACCTTCCATGATCATAAGAGAATCATCTTCAACGGAAACGGTTATGACGATGCCTGGATTCAGGAAGCTACCGAGAAGCGGGGACTTCTCAACTACCGTACCACGGCGGACTGCATGCCGCATCTGTTGGATGCGAAAAATGTGAAGATGCTTACCGGTCTCGGCGTATTCAGCGAAGAAGAGCTTCGTTCCCGTACCGAGATCATGCTTGAGAACTACTGCAAGAGCGTAGTAATCGAGGCTAATACGATGGTGGATATGGCCAGAACACTGATTGCTCCGGCTGTGGAAGCTTACGCAAGCGACGTCGCAAAGGCCGCTGCCGCGAAGAAGGCGGTTGTTCCGGGACTCGGATGCGGATATGAGACCGAACTTGTGAAGAAACTTTCCGCGTTGACGGATGCCATCAGCACCAGAACGGACGAGCTTTCGGAGGCAATCCTTACGGTTGCCGGCGCAGGCGACATCATTGAAGAATCGGCACTCGTAAGAGACAAGCTGCTTCCGAAGATGAGCGAGCTCCGTATCCCGTGCGATCAGGCGGAGGTTCTTACGGCCCGCAGCTACTGGCCGTTCCCGACCTACGGCGAGCTGCTGTTCGGCGTAAAATAAGAAGGTTATATTGGCGGGGTTTACAAATTGGGAAACCAAAATAACCGAAGAAGGAAGTGACCCTTATGTTAATGGAAGAAATCACGAAAGCATTACAGGAAGCAGTTACCGGAGAAGTATTCGCCGTCTGGTTTTTGATCGGCGCAGCCCTTGTATTCTTTATGCAGGCCGGATTCGCAATGGTTGAGACCGGTTTTACCCGTGCCAAGAATGCAGGCAATATCATCATGAAGAACCTGATGGATTTCTGTATCGGCACTGTCGTATTTGTCCTCCTCGGCTTCAGTCTGATGATGGCGGAAGATTATGTCTGCGGCTTCATCGGCGTTCCGAACTTGAAAATCCTGACCGATTTCGGCGGATTCCTGGAAGAAGGATATGCACCCTCGTTCGTATTTAACCTTGTGTTCTGTGCTACGGCAGCTACGATTGTATCGGGCGCCATGGCGGAACGTACCAAATTCATTTCGTACTGTATCTATTCCGCCGTTATTTCGCTGTTCGTATACCCGGTGGAAGCCGGCTGGGTTTGGAACTCGCAGGGCTGGCTCGTTAAGATGGGCTTCCATGATTTCGCAGGTTCCGCAGCCATTCACTCCGTAGGCGGTATTACCGCATTGATCGGTGCCATTCTCGTAGGACCCCGTCTTGGAAAATACATCCGTGACGAAAAGGGTAAAGTTAAGAAGGTAAATGCTATCCCCGGTCATGCGATCACGCTCGGCGCACTCGGATGTTTCATCCTCTGGTTCGGCTGGTACGGTTTCAACGGCGCAGCCGCCTGGGACGGAAACTCTCTTGCATCCATTTTCGTTACCACAACGATTGCCCCCGCTGTTGCCACCTGTGTAACGATGGTATTTACCTGGGTTAAGAACGGCAAACCCGATGTTTCGATGTGTTTGAACGGTTCCCTTGCCGGACTTGTCGGCATCACCGCAGGATGCGACGCGCTTGACGCTCTCGGTTCCGTGATTGTCGGTGTTGTATCCGGTATCCTCGTAGTAGTTGTTGTAGAGTTCCTTGATCTGAAGCTTCACATTGACGATCCGGTCGGTGCCGTAGGCGTTCATTTTGCAAACGGTGTCTGGGGTACCATCGCGGTAGGTTTACTCGCTAACCCCGATGCTCCTGCCGGACTGAAAGGGTTATTCTACACCGGTAGTCCCAAGCTTTTGGGCGTTCAGACCGTTGGTATCCTGGCAATCCTCGCTTGGACGACCGTAACGATGCTGATCACATTTGTCATCCTGAAAAAGACAATCGGCATCCGTGTTTCGCAGGAGGAAGAGCTTCGCGGTCTGGACAGCACCGAGCATGGTCTTCTGAGTGCATACGCCGATTTCGTACCGGCGGTTGAAAGCGTGGATTACGGTTTCGGTACCCTCGCTCTTGCAGGTGCCCCGCAGCCTGCTCCGGTTGCGGTTGTCGGCGACACGCCGGTTGCGGAAGCAATTCCGGTGAAGAAGGTTCCTTCGTTCGACGACGGTTCCCCGAAGTTCACCAAAGTTGAAATCGTATGTAAGGAAACGCGTCTTGAGAGTCTGAAGAACGCAATGATGGATCTCGGAATTACCGGTATGACGGTATCCCACGTACTCGGCTGCGGTGTGCAGAAGGGTACTCCGGAGTACTACCGTGGTGTTCCGGTTGAGGCCACGTTGCTTCCTAAGATTCAGGTTGACATCGTTGTCAGCAAGGTTCCGGTTCGAAGTGTTATCGAAACCGCCAAGAAGGTGCTGTACACCGGTCATATCGGCGACGGCAAGATCTTCGTATACGATGTCGAGAACGTTGTAAAGGTTCGTACCGGTGAGGAAGGCTACGACGCTTTGCAGGATGTAGAGTAACAGAATAAAGAATTCTTTGGGGAAGCGCTGACACGCTCGGCGCTTCCCTGAAATGATATTTCGGAGGAAAGAGCGATGTGCTCGATAATGGGTTATTGCGGCAGTTCGGCCGTTATGGAAAAATTCTTGACCGGTTTCGGGAGAACCAAATCCCGCGGACCGGACGATACCAGAATTGTAAAGACCGGTGACGGAATCTTAGGATTCCACCGGCTTGCGATTATGGGACTTCATCCGGAAGGAATGCAGCCGTTTGAATCAAATGGCTGTTATGCTGTATGTAACGGCGAAATATACGGCTTTGAGAAGGTGCGTCAAATGTTACGGGACAAGGGCTACACCTTCGAAAGCGACAGTGACTGCGAAGTGCTTCTGCCGCTTTACCACGAGTACGGAACCGATATGTTCAGAATGCTCGACGCGGAGTTTGCCTGCATTCTCTATGACGGCGACACCGGCGAATACATTGCGGCGCGCGACCCGATCGGAATCCGACCGCTTTATTACGGTTATGACGAAACGGGTACGATTATTTTCGCGAGCGAAGCGAAAAACCTTGTCGGCCTTACCGATAAGATCATGCCTTTCCCGCCCGGACATTATTATAAGGGCGGCAAATTCCATTGCTACCGGGACATTACCGAAGTCCGTAGCATTTGCCGCGATGACCTTGAGACCGCCTGCGCGAAGATCCGTGAGAAGCTTGTAGCGGGTGTTAAGAAGCGTCTTGTTGCGGATGCCAAGGTCGGTTTTCTGCTTTCGGGCGGTCTCGATTCCTCCCTTGTATGCGCGATTGCCGCGAGAGAGTCCGACAAGCCCATTGAGACCTTTGCAATCGGCATGGAAAAGGACGCGATCGACCTGAAGTACGCTCGTCAGGTGGCCGAGTTCATCGGAAGCCACCACACCGAAGTGTTCATGACACCCGAGGAAGTGATTTCGTCGCTTTCCGATGTCATCAAGCTTCTCGGAACTTATGATATTACGACTATCCGCGCGAGCATGGGTATGTACCTTGTGTGTAAGGCAATTCACGAGACGACCGATATCCGCGTGCTTCTGACCGGAGAAATTTCGGACGAACTGTTCGGTTACAAATACACGGATTTCGCGCCGGATGCGGAAGCTTTCCAGGCCGAGTCCGTAAAGCGCGTGAGCGAGCTACATATGTATGACGTGCTGCGCGCGGACCGCTGCATCTCCGTGAACTCATTAGAGGCGCGAGTTCCCTTCGGCGATCTCGATTTCGTGCAATATGTGATGGAACTTGACCCGGCGAAGAAGATGAACGTCTATAACAAGGGCAAGTACCTCCTTCGCCACGCTTTCGAGGGGCTCGGGTACCTGCCGGATGAGATTCTCTGGAGAGAGAAGGCTGCGTTCTCCGATGCTGTCGGACATTCGATGGTGGATGATCTGAAGGAATTCGCCGAGAGCCGCTACACCGATGAGGAGTATGCGCGTCTTCGGGAAAAATACACATTCAGCAAACCTTTCACGAAGGAATCCCTTCTGTACCGCGAGATTTTCGAATCGTTCTATCCGGGACAGGCGGAGATGGTAAAGGATTTCTGGATGCCGAACAAAGAATGGGAAGGCTGTAACGTAAACGATCCGTCGGCAAGAGTGCTTTCGAACTACGGCGCAAGCGGAGAGTGAGATTTATCTGGAGGTGTGGCATGACGAAATATGTATTTGTTACGGGCGGTGTTGTTTCGGGACTCGGAAAGGGAATTACGGCAGCGTCCCTCGGACGTCTTTTAAAGGCCCGCGGGCTTAAAGTGGCCGCGCAGAAGCTGGATCCTTACATCAACGTGGATCCGGGTACCATGAGCCCTTATCAGCATGGTGAGGTGTATGTCACGGAGGACGGCGCGGAGACCGATCTGGACCTCGGACACTATGAAAGATTCATCGACGAGGATTTGAATAAATACTCCAACCTGACCACCGGAAAGGTGTACTGGAACGTTCTTAACAAGGAGCGCCGCGGCGAATACCTCGGCTCCACCGTGCAGGTCATTCCGCACATCACGAACGAGATTAAGGAGTTCGTATACAGTGTCGGCCGGAAGACCGAAGCAGACGTCGTCATCACCGAAATCGGCGGTACCATCGGTGACATCGAATCGCAGCCCTTCATTGAGGCCGTGCGTCAGATTTCCCTCGAAGTCGGGCGTGAGAACAGCCTGTTCATCCACGTATGTCTGGTGCCGTATCTGCACGCTTCCGAGGAGCATAAATCGAAGCCGACGCAGCATTCCGTAAAGGAACTGCAGGGCATGGGCATCAACCCCGACATCATCGTGCTCCGGGCGGACGAGCCGCTTGAAGAGAGCATCTTCCATAAGATTGCGCTGTTCTGTAACGTTAAGCCCGATTGCGTCATTGAAAATGTGACACTCCCGAACCTTTACGAGGCACCGCTGATGCTTGAGAAGTCACATTTTTCGGATGTCGTGTGCAGAGGGCTCGGGCTTGAGACGAAGGCACCGGATCTTACCGAGTGGCAGGCGCTTGTCGAGCGGATTCACGCATCCCGTTCGCATACTGTTTCCATTGGTTTGGTAGGTAAATACGTCGGCCTTCACGACGCGTACCTTTCGGTTGCGGAAGCGCTTCATCATGCGGGCTATCAGCACAATGTGCATATTGACATCCACTGGATTGACTCGGAAGAGATTACACCCGAGACCGTTGACTCGATGCTTAAAGACGTGGACGGAATCCTTGTTCCGGGCGGTTTCGGAAGCCGCGGCATCGAGGGCATGATTCTTGCCGCGAAGTACGCGAGAGAACATAACGTTCCGTATTTCGGAATCTGCCTCGGCATGCAGATTGCGGTCATCGAATACGCGCGTAACGTGGCCGGAATCAAAGACGCGAACTCCGGCGAGTTCAACGAGCAGTGTAAGAATAAGGTTATCGATTTCATGCCGGGACAGAGCGAGGACGTCGACAAGGGCGGAACGCTCCGGCTTGGTGCTTACCCGTGCGTAATTACACCCGGAACGACGATGGAGCGGTGCTACGGTTCCCTGCAGATCAGCGAACGTCACCGTCACCGTTACGAAGTGAACAATGATTACCGGGAGATTCTTTCAAGTAACGGCCTTACCCTGAGCGGAATTTCGCCGGACGGAAGACTGGTGGAGACTGTCGAGCTTACCGAGAGACCGTTCCATGTGGGCGTGCAGTATCATCCGGAGTTTAAGAGCCGTCCGAATAAGCCTCATCCGTTGTTCTTGGGATTTGTCGGCGCGGCAGCCGGGAAGGGCGGCGAAGCATAATGGCGATTCATGAAGAATGCGGCGTGTTCGGCGTCATTACTCCCGAGCCTTCGGACGTGGCACATACCTGTTACTACGGGCTTTATGCCCTGCAGCACCGCGGGCAGGAGAGCTGCGGAATCGTTGTCAACGATGACGGCGTGTTCTGCTCCCATAAGGACCTCGGACTTGTCAGCGAGGTGTTCGGCGGAGAGACTTTATCACATTTACCGCAGGGAACGATGGCGGTGGCCCATGCGCGTTACGGGACGACCGGCGGAAACCTTCGGAGTAACTGTCAGCCGATTGAGGTGAACCATCAGAAGGGGCACATGGCGATTGCGCACAACGGTAACCTCGCCAACGCATCGGCCCTTCGTACGGAACTGGAGCTTTCGGGCGCCATCTTCCATACGACGAGCGATACGGAGACGATTGCTTATATAGTGACGAGAGAGCGGCTTGGCGCGGCCTCCATTGAGGAGGCCGTGAGCAGGGCGCTTAGGCGCTTTTCGGGGGCGTACTCGTTAATTCTGATGTCCCCGCAGAAACTGATCTGCGTGCGGGATCCGCACGGATTCCGGCCGCTTTGCTACGGAACTCTTCCGGGGGGCGGTTATGTCATTGCGTCCGAAAGCTGCGCACTTCGCGCGGTTGGGGCGCATTTTGTGCGTAATGTCGAACCCGGTGAAATCCTTGTTTTCACAAAGGACGGCGTGACCTCGAGAAGAGAGCACTGCGGGACGGCCGACAAGCGGCTCTGCGTGTTTGAATACATCTATTTTGCGAGACCGGATTCCGTCATAGACGGCGTGTCGGTGCATGAGTCCAGGGTACATGCCGGCGAGATTCTTGCCGAGACGCACCCGGCCGATGCGGACATCGTCATCGGCGTTCCGGATTCGGGCATTGACGCGGCCCTCGGCTTCAGCCGCTATTCGGGCATTCCGTACGGAATCGGACTTGTGAAGAACAAATACATCGGCCGTACATTCATCGCCCCGAAGGACCGGTCGACGCAGGTGAAGATCAAGCTGTCGGCGGTGGAAAGCGCGGTGGCAGGAAAGCGCGTGGTGCTTGTGGACGACTCAATCGTCCGGGGCACGACAAGCGAACAGATTGTGAAGCTTCTTCGGGAAGCCGGCACTGCGGAAATCCATATGCGGATTACGGCGCCGCCGTTCCGGTTTCCTTGCTACTACGGCACGGACGTAGACTCCACGTCCTCGCTGATCGCGACCGCCCACACGACGGAGCAGATCGCGCAGATGATCGGCGCGGATTCCCTCGGATACTTCCCGACTGAGCGGCTTTCGGAGCTTGCGGGAGGCCAGGGCTACTGCAGCGCCTGCTTCGACGGCGATTACCCGACCGAGGTACCTGCGGACGAGCGGAAGAACCGGTTTGAAAAACGGCTGTCGGAGAACTAAATTGAGACTTGAAATCTCGCGCGCGCGCGTATATAATTCGGCAGAGGGTATTAATACACCCAACAGATGCAGGAACGAAAGGAAGCAATGACATGAGTTCGGCAGGAAAACGGAAATTAGTCCTTGAGGACGGACAGGTATATATCGGAGACGCGTTCGGCGCGGACGGAGAGCGGATTTTAGAGCTTGTATTCAACACCTCCATGGTCGGCTATCAGGAGATTCTTTCGGACCCGTCGTACACGGACCAGGCGGTCGTCATGACGTATCCGCTGATCGGAAATTACGGCATGGCGGATGACGATTACGAATCGCTTAAGCCGACGATCGGCGCGCTGGTGGTTCGCGAGTACAATGACGAGCCGTCGAACTTTCGAAGCACGCGTACGCTTGGCGAAGTGATGAAGCAATACGGCATCGTAGGGCTTTCGGGCGTCGACACAAGAAAGCTTGCGCGTTCCGTCCGGGATTACGGAAGCCGGCTCGCGCTTCTTACCGATGCGGAAACACCCCTTGAGGAGTGCCTTTCGAAACTTAAGGCTTACGTCGTTCCCACCGATGCGGTATCCCGCGTCAGCACGAAAGAAGAGTATGTGTCGGAGGCAGTAAAGTGCGGCAAATGTGACACAGACGCCGGGAATGCGGCTTCGGAAGCTGCCGCTCCGCTGCATGTTGTTGCCATCGACTGCGGCATGAAACAGAATATTGTCCGTTCGCTGAACCGTAGAGGATGTAAGGTAACGGTCGTTCCGTGGAACACTTCCGCGGAAATAATCCTTTCGAAGAACCCGGACGGCGTCTTCATTTCGAACGGCCCCGGAGACCCGACCGACGTACCCGAAACCATCGAGACGATAAGAAATCTGATCGGAAAGAAGCCGATCTTCGGAATCTGCTTAGGACATCAGATCTTATCTCTGGCATTTGGCGCGAAAACCTATAAGCTGAAGTTCGGTCACCGCGGCGGAAACCATCCGGTGAAGGAACTTGCAAGCGGTAAGATTGAAATAACTTCACAGAACCATTCCTATGCGGTGGACCTTTCGAGCCTTTCGAACACACCGCTTGTTGCCACGCATATCAACCTCCTTGATAACACCGTGGAGGGCGTTGCGTGTAAGGAAAAGCAGGCGTTCAGCGTGCAGTACCATCCGGAAAGCGCGCCGGGTCCGCAGGACAGCTCGTACCTGTTTGACCGGTTTATAAACCTGATGCGTACAGGCGTGCTGAGTGATTCGCGAAAACCGGAGCAGGCAGCCGTCTGCGCCGCGGATCCGTGCGGGAAGGAGGCGATGTAGTCATGCCGAAGAGAACCGACATTCATAAAGTACTTGTTATCGGCTCCGGCCCGATTGTCATCGGACAGGCGGCGGAGTTTGACTACGCCGGAACACAGGCGTGTCTTGCGCTTCGGGAAGAGGGCTACGAGGTAGTGCTTTGCAACTCGAACCCCGCGACAATCATGACCGACACGAGAATCGCCGACAAAGTCTACATGGAGCCGTTAACGCTTGAATATCTCGCGAAGATCATCCGCTACGAGCGTCCGGACGCAATCCTTCCGGGCATCGGCGGACAGACCGGACTGAACCTTGCGATTCAACTTGAGAAGAAGGGCATCCTCGCGGAGTGCCGCGTGGAGCTGCTCGGAACGAGAAGCAACAGTATTGAGCAGGCAGAGGACCGCGAACTCTTTAAGGAACTGTGCGAAAGCCTCGGTGAGCCGGTGCTTCCGTCCGAAACGGTCAGCACCGAAGAGGAAGGCCTTCGGGCAGTAGAGCGGATCGGTTACCCGGTTGTACTTCGTCCGGCGTTTACGCTCGGCGGAACGGGCGGCGGATTTGTCGAGAAGGAAGAGGACTTCCTGCCGATGCTTAAGCATGCTCTTGAACTGTCTCCTGTAAGCCAGGTGCTTGTGGAGAAGAGTGTCAAAGGCTATAAGGAAATCGAATACGAAGTGATGCGCGACCGCAATGACACCGCCATCACGATCTGTAATATGGAAAACCTCGACCCGGTGGGCATCCACACGGGTGACTCGGTTGTCGTCTGCCCGTCGCAGACGCTTACGAACAAGGAATATCACATGCTTCGTGACAGCGCTCTTAAGATTATCCGCGCGCTTAAGATCGAGGGCGGCTGCAACGTGCAGTTCGCGCTTGACCCGAAGTCGTTTCAATACTATCTGATTGAAGTTAACCCGCGCGTGTCCCGTTCTTCGGCGCTTGCCTCCAAAGCGAGCGGCTATCCGATCGCGCGCGTTTCCGCAAAGATCGGTGTCGGCATGACGCTTGACGAGATTCATCTCGCAAACACGCTTGCTTCCTTCGAGCCGGCTCTCGACTATGTGGTGACGAAGCTGCCGCGTTTCCCCTTCGACAAATTCGCCGATGCGAATAACACGCTCTCGACGCAGATGAAGGCGACCGGCGAGGTCATGAGCGTCGGAAGAACCTTCGAGGAGAGTCTTCTTAAAGGCATCCGTTCCCTCGAGAACGGCGCGACGCACCTTCGCCTTGCGAAGTTTACCGGCAAATGTGAAGACGAGCTTCTTGATTACATCCGCACCGGTACCGATGACCGTCTGTACGCGATAGCGGAGCTGATGCGGCTCGGCTGCGGCAATGAAAAGATTGCTGCAGTGACTGCCATTGACATGTTCTTCCTTCGTAAGATCCGTAACATCATCGAAGCGGAAACGGAGATTCAGAAGCACCCCGGAGACCTGACCGTTCTTTATGAAGCAAAACGGCTCGGCATGGGCGATAGGGAGATCGGACGCCTCTGGAACATGCCCGAGACGGAAGTGTTTAAGCTTCGCGAGCAGGCCGGCATTATGCCCGTATATAAGATGATCGATACATGCGCCTCCGAGTTTGAAAGCTACATTCCGTACTTCTACTCGACCTACGAAGAGGAGAACGAGTCGCGCGTATCCGATAAGAAGAAGGTTATCGTGCTCGGCTCCGGTCCGATCCGTATCGGTCAGGGCGTTGAGTTCGACTACTCCACGGTACATGCCGTGCAGACGATTCAGAAGGCCGGCTACGAGGCCATTATCATCAACAACAACCCGGAGACCGTTTCCACCGACTACACCTGCTCGGATAAGCTGTATTTCGAGCCGCTGTGCGTAGAGGACGTCATGAACGTAATCCGGCTTGAAAACCCCGAAGGCGTCATCGTTACCCTCGGGGGACAGACGGCCGTGAACCTTGCGGAACCTCTCGCAAGCCGCGGCGTGAAGATTCTCGGTACGGACTGCGAGGCAATCGACCGCGCTGAGAACCGCGATGCTTTCGAGCATCTGCTTCTTAATCTCAACATCCCGCAGCCTACCGGAAGAGCCGTTACGAGTATCGAGGCCGGTATCGCGGCCGCAAAGGAAATCGGTTATCCGGTTCTTGTGCGCCCGAGCTTCGTACTCGGCGGACGTGCCATGCAGATCGTCGCAAAGGAGGATTCGCTTTGGGAGTACATGCGTACCGCCGTACAGATTGACGAGGACAAACCGGTTCTCGTAGACCGCTACATCCGCGGTAAGGAAGTAGAAGTCGATGCGGTCTGTGACGGAACGGACGTATTCGTTCCCGGTATCATGGAACTCGTAGAGCGCACCGGCGTGCATTCCGGCGACTCCATCAGCGTTTATCCTTCGTACAGCCTTTCGGACGGTGTGAAGAAGACGATTCTCGATTACACGAAACGTCTCGGAATCGGTATCGGCATCCGCGGTTTGTATAACATCCAGTTCATCGTCGACCCGACCGATACGGTTTATATTATTGAGGTAAATCCCCGTTCGTCCCGTACGGTTCCGTTCCTTTCAAAGGCAACGGGCTATCCGCTTGCGGATATCGGAACGCTTGTTTCCCTCGGGGTATCCCTTAAGGAGCAGGGCATTACGGAAATCTATCCGAAGGAGAAGAACCGTTATTATGTAAAGGTACCGGCATTTTCCTTCTCGAAGCTGTTCGGCATGGACGCGTATCTGTCGCCTGAGATGAAATCGACCGGTGAAGCCATCGGTTACGATAAGCTTCTGCACCGCGCGGCTTACAAGGCGCTCATCGCTTCCGGTCTTCGTCTGAAGAGTTACGGCACGGTTCTCGTAAGCGTTGCCGATGAGGATAAGGAGGAGACGCTTCCTCTTATTAAACGGTTCTATGACATGGGCTTCAATATAGAGGCGACCTCCCTGACCGGTGAGGTATTGAAGGAGCACGGAATCCGTACGAGAATCCGCCACAAGCCAAGCGAGGGCAGCGAGGAAGTACTTAATTCCATCCGCGCCGGCTATGTCAGCTACGTTATCAACACGCGTGCCATCATCTCCGGCGTTCACTACGGAGACGGTGTCGCAATCCGCCGCGTGGCGGCCCAGAACAACGTCCCGTTACTGACTTCGCTTGATACCGTACGCCTTGTGCTGCAGGTGCTTGAGGAAGTGACCATGCGGGTTTCCACAATTGATGCAGAATAACCTGCTGCCGTCCGGTTTGTCCGGGCGGCAGTTTTCTTTAAAAAATTTTTCAAAATACCTATTGACATAGTAGGTTAATGGTGATATTATGCAGTTGTTCTTTGTGCTAACGAAGAAACGAAATCACCATCGGAGGAAATGAGATGAATACCACAGCGAACAAGCAGCTGATCGTCATGTGTTGTCGAATGCAGTATTCCCGGACATACAGTAATGTCGGGGCGTTCGACTGTGCGTCTTCGTCCTTGTGATGTAATAAGAATACATCTGCGCTGTATGACCGGGAGCCTCATTGAGAGCTCCTTTTTTTGTGTCGGGAGTTCTCTGGGGAACTCCCTTTTTCTATGCAAATTTTGAAGAAAGGACGTGAGGAAAATGGTTGACGCCGGGCGAATCACCGAGGAATTCCGAAGGCTTGTGAGTTTCGATGCTCCGTCTTATGAAGAACGTGAGATTGCCGGATACCTGAAAAAGAAGTTAAAGTCGTTAGGGCTTTCGATAACCGAAGATGCAGCTGCGAAGGAACTTCGAAAAGAAGACCAAAGCCGTAGGAATACCGCATCCAACATTTACGCGAAGCTTCCCGGTACGAAGGTCGGTGAACCGGTTCTGTTCTCCGCTCACTTAGATACGGTGAGCCCGGGAATCGGGAAGAAGGCAATCGTCAGACCGGACGGAACCATTACTTCTGCAGGCGATACGGTACTCGGGGCGGACGATGTGTCCGGGTTAACGGCAATCTTAGAAGCGCTTACGGTAATCCGGGAACAAAACCTGCCGCATCCTGATATTGAAATCCTGCTGACCGTAGCGGAAGAACCGTATTGCTCGGGAAGCCGGTTTATCGAATATGAAAGACTTACCGCTAAAAGAGGATACGTGCTCGACCTTACCGGACCGATCGGTACCGCGGCGATCAAGGCACCTTCCATTCTTTCCGTGGAAGCCGTTGTCAAAGGACAGGCGGCACATGCGGGATTTGAACCGGAGAAAGGAATCAACGCGCTGACGATTACAGCCACCGCATTGACGAAGATCCGGGCAGGCCGCGTCCGAAAGGACCTTACGGTGAATTTCGGAACGATTCAGGGAGGAACCGGAAAGAATATCGTTCCGGCCGAGGTCATTACGAGAGGGGAGATTCGTTCGACGAACGGAAGGCTGGCCCTTACGGAAGCGGAACGGATCCGGAAGGTTTTCGTGGAAGCGGCGGAATCATATCACGGAACGGTGCAGGTTTCCATTACCGAACATGTCCGCGCATATTCCGTTCCGAAGCAGACGAAGACGGTGCGAATGTATCGGAAAGCCGTTTCGGAGGCGCTTCGATGTACCACGCCGGAATGCATTGTTACCTACGGCGGCAGCGATGCAAACCGGCTGAACGAACACGGAATTGAAACCATCGTCGTGGCATGCGGGATGCAGAATTGCCATAGTACACACGAGTCTACTACTGTAGAAGATTTAACCCGGGCAGCAAGCATCGTGCTTGCGCTTATGACACAATAAGAATTATTGAATTACAATCGGAGGATATTTCAAATGAGTAAGATTTTCAGAAAAACACAATTATTGATTTCCATTTTATTGATTGCCGTTTTGGCATTTACTGCCTGCGGCGTTACCAACAGCGTTGCGGAAGAGGAGAAGAAAGCAGAGGGCTCAAACAACGGTGAGCAGCAGAACAATCAGGGAAGCGGCGAAACGAAGAAAGAAATCGTTCCGTTAAGCGTTTCCTACCCGGCCGGTAACATCCGCGTGACCATCAATATTCTTGCACTGAAGAAAGGATTTTTCAGTGAAGAGGGCGTTACCGTAAATCCGGTAGCCATCGGCGGAAATGACGCGCTTACGGCCATCAATGAAGACAACGGGGCACTTGATATTCTGACCGCCGGTTTCGTTGCCGACGTACAGTCCATCGGTGCAGGCTATGACCTCACATTTATCGCGGGAACCGCAGTGGAAGGCGGCGCAGTTATCACGAAGAAAGGGAATGCCTCCAAGTATAAAGGAACCGATAAGGTTCTCAACATTGAAGCCGTAACGAATGCGAAGCTCGGTTTTTCGAGAAATGAGGCGGCATGGATTATCACAAGACAGTATCTTTTGGATAACGGCGTAAGCGCCGATGTGATTAACGCAATCGTTGATGAGAAGACCGGAAATGTTTCCTACTATGCGGATTCCACCGTAACCGCGCAGGCCGTTCAGAAAGGCGAGGTTGATCTCGGATTCCTTCCGATGGAATTTGCCCTGCTTTACGCAGATGCATATGACCTTGAGATTGTAACGCCGGCCGGAGATCTTTCCCCGAACTATGTATGCTGCCGTGAAGTTACCAGTAAGAAGCGTTTCGACGAAAAGTACGCCTCCTTCGTGGCATACGAGACAGCAAGAATCCGCGCATTTGAGTATTACAAGAAAGGCGAGACCGACGAAAGCATCCGTAAGGAAGTCGTTCAGATTGTTGCCGACTACTCCGGCAAAGAGCCTGATTACGTAGAAACCTATTTGTACGGCGGTGTCACGAAGTTTGCGGTTGACCCGAATACGGAAGGCATTAAGAAATATGTGAAGGCTGCATACAACT
>JAEEGH010018126.1_pt1 | contig 14918 bp, 12 predicted proteins | sample 9134181 | NCBI WGS metagenome assembly JAEEGH01 (sample SAMN16246544, study PRJNA631951) | gut metagenome | biome: gut microbiome; feature: rumen; material: DP-attached | host: Bos | place: Iran: Karaj | collected 2018-10 | reverse complement strand
GACGATATCAATCTTCTCGCGATCACCAATCTCATTCATGACGGCTTGGACGCGTACACCACGACCACCAACAAAGGTGCCAACTGGGTCAATACCGGGCATCGTCGCAGCTACTGCAATCTTGGTGCGGCGGCCAGCTTCGCGCGCAATTGCCTTAATTTCGACCGAACCATTCTCGATTTCTGGAACTTCCTGACGGAAGAGATATTCGATAAATTGTGGGCAGCCACGGCTAAGAATAAGTTGCGCGCCACGCTCATTGCGTTCAATCTCTTTAATAAAGACCTTCAGGCGAGAACCGACGGCATAAAATTCGCCGGCAATTTGCTCGGACTTTGGCATAATACCAGTAGCTTTACCGAGGTCGACGCGGACAATTTTTGGCTCCACGCGTACAATCGTACCGTTTACGACGGAACCAATCTTATCTTCGAACATTGCAAGCACAGCATCGCGTTCTGCTTCGCGAAGGCGCTGGATCACGACCTGCTTTGCGGTTTGGGAAGCGACGCGGCCGAAACCTTCAACTTTGTGTTTTTCTTCAACAAACTCACCAATTTGTTTGCCCTTGGCTTCTGCTAGCGGAATTTCGGTAGCTGGATTATAGGCAACGTCATCTTCAATAACTTCGCGCATGATATAAATATCAGCTTCGCCCGTGTTTAGATCGAGCTCGCAGCGCACATCCATGTCTTTGTCGCCATTATCTTTACGCCAAGCGGCGGCGATAGCTTGCTGGATCACATCAATCACAGTCTCTTTTGGTAGGTTCTTTTCTTCAGCAATAATGTCGACCATTGCGACCATTTGCTTTAAATCTAGATCCATATTATCCTTTCTTTTAACTTAAAAACGCCGCCTCTTTTCGAGTCGGCCTGTATCTGTATACCTCTATTCTAGCAGAGAATAGATGTAATGTCAAAGCCCGAATTAAAGCATAAGGGGTAGACCCCTTGACAAAAAAGCATAAGTTTGATATAATATAAAGGTTAATTGTAAAACTCTCTGGAGTATTGCAAGAGACGCAGTATTAACAAATCAAATCATTACTGCGTACAAATGCGCAGTAGGAAGAGCTTACAACCTGTTTTTGCACCCTTGTGGGAGAGGGTGTTAGCCTGTCAGTAATGGCGGGCACATATCGAGCTTACCAGCCTTTGGCAAATACCTTTTAGGAAGGATGGTGATCGTATTGAAGATACAAAGTATCAGAAGAGGGGCATTCATTAGTGCCGTCTGTTTGCTGATTGCGCTTTTCTTGACCGTCCCCACGATTAGGGGCAGTCTCGTAAATGTCGCATATGCTTTCAGCGGCAAGACGATTCACTATTATAACGATGATGTCAATCGCGACAACATCGGCAACAACAATTTTAACTTTGGTCCGGACCGCAAGGTTCAGGCCGATGCCGCTGTTGCAAACGGCACTGCCCAATCTGTCCAAGAGTGGACAGCTACTAACCAAGGCACTGGCGATTTCTTCAGTTCCATTGAGGTTGACCCAGCGCTTTGCGCTGCCGTCGCCCTTCATATGGACGAATCGCTAGTACTGCCAGAGACAATTTTGCGCGACGAGCAGAACGAGCTCATTGGCCAGCGTGCCGATGCGGCTCATAAGCATTTTCTCGCCGATCAGGAATACTGGGACCGCGCCATCAGGCTCATTAAAGAGTATCTGACTAGTAGCGAAATCAGTATCCAGCCGCTTGATCACTACACCTCGCAGATGTATATGTGGAACAATCATCTCGATGGCAACAAGCCCTCTGTGATTGTCCGCGATACTCAGAACGACGGTGGACATGTGGTCGTATTTGACATGGGTAAGCCTGGTCTGGTTAAGTTCAGGCTTGAGTGTGGCTATCAGCCAGTGGATGTTCCTTATTGGACGCCGCCTGGACCTGAGCCGACTCCTCCGCCTGAACCTACGCCAACCCCGACGCCGACGCCGGAGCCTACACCGACTCCGACGCCGCCTGGACCTGAACCCACGCCGACTCCGACTCCGGAGCCGACGCCTACTCCTACACCCGAACCGACCCCGACTCCGACTCCGGAGCCGACGCCTACTCCTACACCCGAACCGACCCCGACTCCAACTCCGGAGCCGAAGGATCCCGAGGGAGGACCGCAGGGGCAGACCGATGACGACGATGAGGGTACGGAAGACTTTGGTGGTGGTGAGAATCACGACAGCGACGATGAGCTAACCGAAGAGCCGACTTCACCGGAGACTTATGAGCCTCCCGCTCCTCCGGCACCCGAGCCGACTACTCCGCCGGCTGCAGATGAACCGCAGCCGACAACTCCGACTACGTCAGATGGCGAGCCGGATGGCTCTAGCGGAACTGATTCTGGATCACGCACAGTCGATGAAGACGACGGTACAGTAGAGGAGCATGTGGTTCAAGATCCTGACACAGGCCAGCCAACGACTCAGGAATACGAAGTCGTGGCTGGCGACGGAGAAGACCATGGCGACCTAAACGAAGTCCAGGAACAGGAACACGGTCCCGAGACCGTTGAGCCTGCCGTCCAGGACGACGGCGTCAATGAAGGGGATCTTGATCCCGATGACGTCGAGTAAGCACTTCCTTTTAAGGCTGCTCCCAACAGCCGAAGCTCAGCAATGAGCGTACTTTTCGAGGAGGGGTCCTAGGCCCCTCCTCATTCCCAAGTTTGTACTTAGTAATGATTTGATTTATAATACAAATCTGTCCCAAAATGCACCTTAGAAAGGAGATGCTTTCTGTGTCTAGAAAGTCCAAATTCGAACCAACCACGCCTATCGTGCCCAAGCGGTACGGTACCAGCTCTGCGCCCCGCAGCGCCGTGCGTATGTCGCGCATCTTCCTGGCCGTCATCGGCATCCTGCTGGTGATATTCCTGATTCTTGCATTGTTGCTCTAATCAGCTCTGTTGGTCTGTTTTCCTCCTAGCATCCCCGGTTGCGTCGTGGCGCGCCGGGGATTTTCCTAGATTAAAACAGGGGTAAGTATTGACTTTTTAAAGCGTTTGTGCTATAATTATATTTGAATTGACACATTCGGACGAAAGGTAGGTGATTTATGTGTCATTTAGCACATTTACCAATGCAAAGAACGGAAAGGAACTCTATTATTGGAGGTTGGATGCCTGGCTCAAAACGGTTGGCGAATTCAACCAGATCAGGGGAGTCTACGACAAGCTTGATTGCTGGATGCCTCCTGAAGTTCAGTACGTCTTCAATAAATATTACAGCGGCAATCCTCGCATCGTGACGGAAAAGTACAGTGAGCTCAGTGCTCGCATCGAACGTCAGTGGGGAGCTGTAATGGAGAGCATCAAGGAACTCAACTTGGCCTGCACCGATCAGGACATCATGGATTTTCGCTCGATGGCGCGTAGCACGCAGCCGGAAAGCAAATTCCGCGGTCAGATCCGTGAGAAGGTAAAGCGCCTGCATGATGCGGCCGTTAAGGCCCGCGAGAACGCCGCCGCCGGCAAAAAGGTTAAAGAGCAGCCCATCATGACGCTGCGCGACCTGATTGTCTGGTTCCAGACCCCTCGCAAGTCTCCGAAGAAGAAGTAATTTCCGTTCTGCAACCACGCCCCGCCCTTACCGGCGGGGCCTTCCTTTTTTGACAATTTTTACTCTTTTTGTTAAAATAAAGTCACTAAGTTATTACTTTTAGCGCAACAAGTCTTATCTCCTTATTTTGTAGGAAAAATGCGCCTTAAGTGTGGGAAAAAATATTAGTTTTTAACAAAAGGAATAAATGAACGAAAAAAATAAAGCAGAAGCCGAGCGCCGTGCAAAACTTCTTAAAATGCGCGCCGAACGTCTGCCAGACATAAAGAAAGCATTCGAAGAAAACCAAAAACGCAACTTTAATGCTAATTTTGCTCCAGGCGGCAAAGACGAAAAACTTGTCCGCCATAAAACCGCAGCCAAAACTGCGGCCACCAAGACCGTCAAGAAAGCTGCTACGCCAGCCTCCAAAAAGGCTACAACTGCGAAAAAATCCAATACTTCCCGTAATTCTAAAGCGACCAAACAGGCCGCAAGCAATACAGATAAAAAGCGCGACGTAAGTTTACTAGTTTCAACCCGCAAGGGCGAAATGGTGCACCACCAGCGCATGCTTAGCCAAGATGTAAATGCTCAGGCTACGCAACACATTATTGGTATTCCAGTTAATAAATCTCGCTATAACGGCTACAATGGCCAGCAGGTCACGATGGCGCAGATTAAACAGGCGCGCCAACATCGCGATGCCGTCCGCATTATTCCAATTGGCGGTCTCGGCGAATTTGGCATCGGTAAGAATATGACTGCTATCGAGTATCAGGGCGAAATCGTCCTCATTGATATGGGCACGCTTTTTGCGAGCGAAGATTATCCTGGTGTTAATTACATGGTGCCAGATTCGAAATGGCTCGATGATAATCGCGACAAAGTTAAGGCTATTCTCTTTACGCATGCTCATCTCGACCATATTGGTGCTTGTCGTCATCTGTTGCCGTATTTTGGCCCGCTTGTGCCGATTTATGGTACAGCCTTTACAATTGGCATGATTAAAAAGCAAATGTCCGAACTTTCCGATATCCCAGATATGAATTATCACGAGGTAGAGCCGCTCAAGCATGAGAATATTAAGCTTTCCGAGCATCTTTCGGCCGAATTTATTCATACCCTACATTCAATTCCGGGCAATACTTCTATTGTGATTCGTACGCCAAACGGTAATATTTTACTCTCCGGCGACTGGCGCTTCGAAAATAATCCGATGGACACGCCGGCCGACTATGACCGTATGCTTGAGATTCGCGACAAAGAGGGCTATGCGCTTCTTTTGAATGAATCGACGAACATTGATAGCCCTGGTACGCATCCGCATTCTGAGTGGGATGTTGGCGAAAATATGGGACGTGTCATGGACCATTATGCCAATGGCCGTGTAATTATTTCTTGTTTCTCGTCACAAGTTAAACGCATAGAATTAGTACTCAAAGAAGCTGCTGCGCGTGGTCGCAAAGTGGCCTTCGCTGGTTATTCGATGATCAATAACGTCGAGGTTGCGCTTCGTGCTCGTTCGATTAAGGTGCCAAAAGACACCATTATGAAAATGGAAGATATTATCAAGCTTCCAGACGAAAAAGTTACGATTGTCTGTACTGGCTCGCAGGGCGAAATGAACGCCGTACTTAACCGTATGGTTTCTGGTTCGCACCGCTATATCAAAATTAAAGCTACCGACACGATTGTCTTCAGTTCTAACCCAATTCCGGGTAATGAACCAAAAGTAGTTGGTACGGTTGGCGGTCTCCTGCGCGAGGGCGCACAGGTTATCCAGAATGGCAAAACCCACCTCACAAATATTGGCCCGCTCCACCTATCTGGCCATGCCTACTTCGAAGATCATGTAAAGTTCGTTACTGATATGCAGCCGAAGAATTATATGCCATATCACGGCGAGTTCTACATGTTACAGCACAACGCCGAAATGGCCGAAAATGTCGTTGGTATTCCAAAAGATCGCATTATAGTTGCGGACGATGGCGATATTGTTGAGTTGATGCCGGACCAAACTATCCATAAAAATGGTCGCATTCATGTCGGCAATAAGCTTTATGATGATGCCGACCAACAGGTCAATGAGGCTGTCGTAAAAGATCGCATTCATATTTCTCGCGAAGGCATCTTCGTCGTAATCCTAACACTTAGCAAGAAAACTGGTCGTCTTATTAAAACGCCAGACATTGTGTCGCGCGCATTTATTTATTTAGACAATTCCGAGGAGTTGATTGGCAAAATTCGTCATTATCTGCGCGCCAAGACTGATCATACTGTTTCTACGGATGAAGATGTTAGGGCGCTCAAGGAAGAAATCAAAGAAGATGTTACGCATATCTTATTTGATGCCACTGGCCATACGCCAATTGTCATTCCAGTCATAAATAAGGTATAATAAACATAAACGTAATAGGAACTCTTATGACAAAGACGAAATCTTCGAGTAAATCTTCTTCAAGCAAAGCTGAAAAGTGCGCTTGCGGCAAAGATTGCAAATGCGCTTGTTGCGAACGCGAAAGTGCATTCCCAATTTGCTTCTTAGCCTGTGTTATGACGGCGGTGTTAGTTGCGCTCGCATTCGCAATTAGCTTTACGACAGTTTTTAGCTATGACCTCAAGCACAAGTACGGTACGCGCTTCAGTGGTCAATTCGCTGAAGATTTGCAAAATGCCGAAGACGGCAAAATGTTAGAAATTAGTGCTGGTTCAGTTGTTGATTTTTATGAGAGTGGTCAAACAGGCTTCATTTATGCCTCGTCGGACCAGTGCTCCGAATGTGCTAGCTTCGAAGAACGTCTAGTTAATATTGCTAGTGGCCTCGGTGCATTGTCAAATGTCTACCACTATAATTACCCAGCCGATAACGATCCGAGCGAGTATGATTATTACGCGATGGCTATTACGAGCGATGGTGAGACTGACCCAGTTCTACTTTATATTCGTGGGGGTAAAATTTATGATCGCCTCGACGATTATTATGGTGAGGCTGGCGTAAGTAGCTTTTTGGCAAAATACAAAGAATCGAACTAATCCTTATTAAAGTGGTCGCCCCTTAGCGGCCACTTTTTTATGCGTTATAATACGAGCAATGGAAGAAATAATTTTTATCGATAAACCGAGCGGAATGAGCTCTTTTGGGGCGGTTGCCCGTGTGCGCCGCATTTTATCGCAACGCGAGGGGCATAAAATAAAGGTTGGCCATACGGGTACGCTTGATCCATTCGCGACTGGTCTACTAATTTTATTAGCTGGCAAAGCAACTAAAAAAGCCCCTGAATTAACCAAACTTGATAAAGTTTACGAGGCTACGATTCGTCTGGGTGCAACCTCGACCACGGGTGATCCAGAGGGTGAAATAACTATCGTCGATGAAAAACCGAGTATTTCGGAAGAACAAGTCGAGGAGACTTTACGAAAATTTACCGGCGAAATTGAACAAACGCCACCGGTCTTCTCGGCCATAAAAATAAACGGACAAAGGGCCTATAAATTAGCTCGCGCCGGCAAAGCAGTAGAAATGCCGAAACGAAAAGTAACTATTTATGAGATAGGAATAATCGATTATAAATCGCCGTTTCTGAAAATCCGTGCTCATGTTAGCAGTGGAACATATATTCGCACACTTGCAGGGGACATTGGGCAAGAACTTGGTTGCGGCGCCTATACTACAGAACTTCGTCGCACCAAAATCGCACAATATGATATTGCCGAACTACCATTATTTGAGTTGCCGGAATGAGCAGAGAAGAATTAATAAAATTTGTCGCTTCTGAATATGGAATTATGCCGGAATTTTTGTGGGATGGCGACAAAATTACCTGTACTTTTCGGCATCTCGGCACCAAAAAATGGTTTGGCATATTAATGGCGGTTCCAGGCAACAAAATTGGCCTCAAGAACGATGAATCTGTAGATATAATAAATGTCAAACTTGAACCAGAATTTATTCAAGAATTATTATCGTCAAAAAAACATCAAATCTTTCCAGCCTGGCATATGAATAAGAGACACTGGGTTACGATTTTGCTTGGTAAAAATAATGACTGCGCTCTCACGCAGTCATTAATTCACGAAAGTTTTTGTTTAACGAATTAAACTTCGCCGATATCCCTCTTTAGTCCGAGTTTGCGACCAGTTAGGCCAGTTTTTGGATTGAAAGATCTATTAAAGCTTGGGCTATTACGATGCTTATATTTACCATATTGCGAACGCGTCACGGCCATGTCGGTATAGGAGGCGCTATCACAAGTTTGTAATGTTAGCATCATCTGCGCAAAACCATATACTTCGTCTTGACTCGGCTGGCGTTCGAGGAATTTACCCATGGTTCCTTTGCAGTAATTATAGAAACTATCTCCGGAACCCTCTTCGCCGCGAATCGCCCAGGCCGTTGTTTGTTCCATACCATCGCCAATCATCGAGACGATTAAGTCGCGCATGCTTTCGTCGACGTGATTTTTTTCTAGAAAATCGCGCGCATAGGCTGTATTGTAGGCTTTTTGATTGCGTTTATTGCCTTCACGCGCAACTGCCACGCCTTTGCCGATATCGTGTGTCAATAGTGCTAAACGCATCATTGGCAACATCTTTGCTGGCAGCTTGTCGGCATAATTATCTTCAAAAACCTGCAGAGCGGTTTCAGTGTGTTGTTGAACGGTAAAACCTTCCCAGACGCCAGCGCTTGCTTCGAATACGCCGCGATAGCCCGGCGTGCGTTTGGCCACTTCGACAACATCATGTGGCTTAGCGTACATATCGCCGTTTAGCAAATCCATTATTTCGCTAGGCTGACCTTGGCCGGATTCTGGCGTTTTGCGACGTAGGAATCCGAACGTTCGTGCTTGGTCTGGGTTCATTTTTTCGGCGATACGCACGGCTATGCGCCCCATGCGACGTTGCATCGTTGCGCGTTCTTGCTCAATGCGACCTTCGGTATCAACATCGCTTAATTCAAAAAGTAGATAATTATCCAAGTCTCTGCCGAGCGTTGCGGAATGAACGGGCACTCGCGCGCCAACTGCGTCCATATTTTTTAACCAATTTCCGATGTATTCACGGTTAATTGGCACGGCCGTATCGCGATTACGCCCTGCGAAGCGCAGGTTAATACTGGTGGCGCCGTCCACGTATGCCGAAATGATTTGGTTTGACATATGTGGCATATTCCCGAGCAGCATTCGTACGTTGCGCGCGCCACCTATTTGCTCGGCCATCTTCTGGCTAACGCCGAGTCGCGCTGCGATGCTTCTGACATCGTCCGTTGCTGTATAACCACCCAAATCGCCGCCACTGCAAAAATCGTTTTCTTGAATTCGTGTACCAAGTCCGGCTTGACGGTCATCGAAATCTAAATCGATACCTTCCGAGACGGACGGTAGGGTTTGTCGCATAGCTTGCTTTGCTGCGTCGTATTGCGATTGCGACAATTTCCCCCAATTGTAATACGAATCAATGATTCTGGAATCTGGATTACGTGAACGAATACGGTGCACTTCTGGACGACCGCCACGCGCTGCGCGTGCCGATGCAAAATCGCGCGCTGTTTCGGCAGAACCAGTGTTGAGTGCGGGGACTTTATTAATATTTCGATTACCAGTAGCATTTCCGGCATTATTGAAATCCGCTCGCACATGCCAACCAGGTGTGCCATCTGCAGCACGACCATGATATAGCGTCAAGTCACGCATGCGCGCAAGTACGCCTAGTTTGGCCAAAGTTTCGGCGCCTTGATAGGCTTCAGACTGCTCATGCGAGCGGTCAACTTCGCGCCTAGTTTCTGTGGTGAATGATTCGCGACTACGCATATTACTATAATTATATAACACTAGCGCTTTGTTTATCTAAGCTTTTGATATAATTAATAATATGTTTGAACTGCAGAAGCGACTAGATTCGCTCAAGAGCGAATTTGATATTGTCTGGCAAAAACTATCTATCGACCAAAAACTTGCGGAACTTCAAGGGCTAGAAGCAGAAGTTGCTGTACCGGAAATATGGAATAATCCCGACGTCGCACGCGAAAAAACCACCAAAGTTGCTAATATGCACGATGAGTTGGATCCGTGGACTTTGTTAAAAACGCAAATCAAAGACATTACCGAGCTTATGGAGTTGGGCGACGAATCGTTGGCCGACGAGTTTTCTGGACAGATCTCAGCCATGGAAGACAATCTCGCTAATCTGCGCCAAGCCCTTCGTTTTACGGGCAAATTTGATCACAATGATGCTATTTTACGTATTACTGCTGGCGCCGGCGGAACCGAGGCGATGGACTGGTCTAGTATGCTTGAGCGTATGTATTTACGCTGGGCAGAGCGACATAAAGTTAAGGCCGTTATCCTTGATCGCGTAGAGGGCGAAGAGGCGGGCATCAAAACATCCGTCATAGAGTTAACCGGAGTTAATGTTTATGGACAATTAAAGTCTGAACATGGCACGCATCGTTTAGTCCGCCTAAGCCCTTTTAATGCCGATCATCTACGTCAAACATCATTTGCATTAGTTGAAGTTCTTCCTGTTATTAAGGACGATACGGAAGTACAGATTGACCCTAAGGATTTACGCATCGATGTTTATCATTCGGGTGGCCATGGTGGCCAATCCGTTAATACGACAAACTCTGCTGTACGTATTACGCACTTGCCGACAAATACAGTAGTAGCGATTCAAAACGAACGTAGCCAACTTCAGAATAAAGAAAAAGCTATGGAAATCTTGCGTGGCAAACTTCAACAAATGATGCAAGAGCAAAATGCCGAATCGGTCGATAAACTCCGCGCCGGCGAGTCGGCTAGTTGGGGACAGCAAATCCGTAATTATGTGCTCCATCCATACAAATTAGTTAAAGACACGCGTACGAAATATGAAGAAAATGACACCGATGCTGTGTTGGATGGAAAAATAGATAATTTTATCTCAGCATACCTGGACAATTAATCCTGCTTATGTTAATATAGCGACATGATATTACTCGATGACGTCGTCAAGTACTATCCTGGCGATAAAGAGCCAGCGCTTAAGAATGTTTCTTTGCATATTCAGCCAAAGGAATTCGTCTTTCTCGTAGGTAAATCTGGTGCCGGGAAGTCAACATTAATTAAGATGCTCACGCGTGAGGAAGTTCCTACTTCTGGCAAAATAATGGTAGGCGGCATCGATTATGATTACTTAAAACGTCGCCATGTTCCACATCTTCGCCGCCGTATTGGTGTCGTATTTCAGGATTACAAATTACTACCGAATCGCACTGTTTATGAAAACGTCGCTTTCGCACTCGAGATTGTTGGTGTCTCCAACGCAGAAATCCGCCGCACAGTACCAAAAGTACTCGATCTAGTCGGTCTTGCCGACAAGGGTCATCGTTTTCCAGAAGATTTGTCTGGTGGCGAGCGTCAGCGTGTCGCAATTGCGCGTTCGATGGCGCGTCAGCCAAAGATTCTCATTGCCGATGAGCCTACCGGTAACCTCGATCCAGAAACTGCTTGGGGTATTGTGCGCCTACTTGAAGAAATTAACAACTTTGGTACGACGATTCTTGTTACTACGCATGACGACAAAATAGTTAATCAGCTCCGCAAGCGCGTTGTTACGTTGCGTGATGGTATGATTATTGGCGATCAGAAGAATAACGGCCATTATGACCTTGACGCAACGCATAGTAAAATCGTTAAACGCCCACTAGCTGCTACTCCACGTACCGCGCCGACTGCTACAGAAATTCGCAACGCCACAAATTCTCGTCCAACTCCAACCACGCAGCCACAACATCACACTCCAAAAAGGAGGTTTATAAATTAGCATGTCGCAGAAATTAAGCAAAGAAGAGCGCGAAGAATTAAAAAACTCCGCCAAGATAAGTAAAGAGCGTCTAAATCGTATTACTAAGACGCGCAAACATCATCTTCGTACTAGTGCGCGCGTAATGAAATATGGCGCAAAAAGCTTTGTACGTAATACTTGGTTAAGCGTTGCGGCTATCGCTATTATGGCGATTACGCTTATCGTTCTTTCGGCAACACTCGTCGCCACCCATGCCATGAACACCACTATCGAGATGGTCGAATCGCAGGTAGACATGTCTATTTATGTCAAGCAGGGGGCAACGAACGAACAAATTAATAAAATCATCAGTAATCTTGAAGCGCTCGACTCCGTTACTAGCGTAACCTCTACGTCGCCAGAAGAAGCGAACAATGAATCTATCCGTAAGCTTATTGCCGAGAGCAATATTACTGATAAAGCTTATATTCAAGCACTTTATGAAGCTCCAAATAAAATTCCGTGGACGATTAATGTAAAACTCAAGAACTTAAATGATACTTCGGAGCTTGAGCGCTTCGTTGATGAAGATCCTTCAATGACTAATATGCTCGATGCGCGTCCGCCGAGCTTTGCGACTAGCCATCGCGAGACTATTGACCGTATCGCGTCGATTATGAACCGCGTTGAGATATTTGGCCTTGGTGCGGCGGCCATATTCGCACTTATTGCAATCTTGATCGTCTTCAACACTATTCGCATGGCTATTTTTAATCGCAAGGAAGAAATCTACATGATGCATCTCGTTGGCGCAAGCCACTGGTTTATCATGGGGCCATTTGTAGTAGAGGCTAGTTTATATGGTGTTGTTGCCGCCGGTATCGCTGGCGCTGCCATTTACGCTACGGTATTTGCCATCCGTGGCGGCCTAGGCGCAACCATTGAGCCAACGATAGATTTAATGACGAAATACTGGTACTTCGTGGCGGCCGGTCTACTAGCTGTCGGTATCCTAATCGGCGTCATTTCTGCCTTGTTGGCTTCGCGCAAGTATATTAAGACTAAAACCAGCGCCGATCGCGTAAGACCAAAGAAAATTAAGAAAGCTCCAGCAAAGAAAAAAGAAGCTGAAGAATAGACAATAAAAGATTTGGCAGGACTTGCCAAATCTTTTTGCTTATGCTATGGTAATAAATATGAAAGTATGGCGTAAACTTATCTGTCTAGCCCTCGCTATTACAATTATATTTTCTTGCGTTTTAAATACTACTGTTACGGCTTATACGCAACAGGATTTAAACGATGTAAACTCCAAAATCAATGAGCTCCGTTCGCAAATCAACGAATACGAGTCTCAGGCGAGCGCGCTTGCCTCGAAGGCGAGTTCAATCGCGAATCAAATCGCTATTTTACAAAACCAACAAGCTAAGCTAAAAACCCAAATCGACCTCAAACAGGCCGAACATGATCAGCTCGTGATTGAGATAGAAACTGTTCAGCGTCGTATAAATGAGAACTCTGACACGGTTGGCTATATTATTGCGCAATATTATTACAATAATAGCGTCTCAACTATTGAACGAATCGCTTCGTCTGATACTTTCTCGTCTTTCGTTGACGAAGAAGTTCGCCTCTCTAGCATCTCTGATACTCTAGCCGATATTATAGAAGAGAATAAAAATCTCAAAGAAGAACTTCAACAAAAGAAAAAGAACGCCGAACTTATTCTTAAAGATTTAAGCAGTCAAAAAGCGCAGCTAGCAGCAACAGAAGCCGAGCAGGCTCAATTGTTGGCCGAAACACGCAGTAGTGAGGCTGAGTATATCCGGCTTCGTAATGGTGTGTTAAGCCAGAAGGAAGAGCTAGAGAAGAAACAGCAAAGCATCTTGGCCGACTTAGCGCGTCAGTATGGCGGCACAATTACCGCCGGCGACCCGAACAAGGGCGGTTACCCATATAGTAGCGTTTGTCCAAAACAAAAAGATGCCTACGCTGATAGATGGGGTATGTATATCTGCGAATGTGTTAGCTATACCGCTTGGAAAGTTTATCAGACTTATGGCTACATGCCATACTGGGGCGGCAAGGGTAATGCTAACCAATGGATTAATAACGCGCGTGCCGCCGGCTATCTCGTCACGTCCGAGCCAAGAGCTGGTTATGTCGGCATTTCGTTAAGTGGCCCTTATGGACACGCAGTTTGGGTAGAATGGGTAAGTGGCAACCAGGTCCATGTCTCGCAATACAACTGGACTCGTGGTGAATATTCCGAGATGACCGTCAATAAAGGTATGTTTACCTACATTTATTTCGGCAGCTAAATAGTCTCTTTTCAGGTTAAAACATAAGCTTCGTGTTAAAATAAGTCTATGACTAATCGAAGCGAAGCAAAAACTAGAATCACTAAAACAGAAACAAATGACACTCGGGATCTTTATTACCGCAGTCCCGCTTCTGAAAAGAAAATTAATCTAGCCACCTCTATAATTGTTAGCTTTATTACGCTAGCTATAGGTTTTGCGGTAGGTCTCAACTGGACGTCTATTGTTGGTGGATTCTCGCCATATCTCGGTGGCAAAAAGTATGTTTCTTCGGACATCGATTTTAGTTCGCTTAATACGGTTTACGAGCGTTTAATTGGTAACTTTGATGGTACGGTCAGTAAAGAGACCGTCATCGAAGAGGCGAAGCGTGGACTAGTTAATGCTGCTGGCGATAAGTACACCTACTACATGACCGCTTCCGAGGCTGAAGAATTTGAAAAAGATTTGAATGGCGATGTTGGAGCTGGTATTGGCGTAGAAATTGGCGAGCGCGATGGCTATGTTAAGGTTCTCCGTACTACTCCAGATAATCCGGCGCGTCGCGCAGGAGTGCTTGCGGGCGATATTATCTATAAAGCTAACGACGAAGATATTTCTGGCCTTAGCGTTGATGCAGTTGCGAAGAAATTGCGTGGCGCCGAGGGTACTACCGTCAAATTAACCGTCATGCGCGACGACAAAGAAGAGGAGTTTGAGCTTACGCGCGAAATTATTAATAACGTGAGTGTCTATATGGAGTATAAAGGCAAGACGGCTATCATTACGATTACCCGTTTCGACCTCGACACCGGTCGTCTGGCTCGCGAGAAGGCTAAAGAAGCCATTAGCCATGGCACAGAAAAGTTCATTATTGATTTGCGCGGTAACGGCGGCGGTTATGTAAGTGCTGCGAAGGAAGTAGCCTCTCTGTGGATTGATGGCGACCTTGTCGTAGAGCAGAAGTCTAGCAGCGGTCTTTATAGCGAAAAGACTTACGCCGACCGCGGTGGCGCTATATTATCTAATTACAAGACCATCGTATTGATTAACGGCTCAACGGCTTCGGCATCGGAAATTGTTGCCGGTGCACTCAAGGATTACGGAAAGGCTACGCTTGTGGGCGAAAAAACCTACGGCAAGGGTAGTGTTCAGGCGCTCGAGACATTCTCGACCGGCGAGATGCTTCGCGTGACAGTAGCGAAATGGTATACGCCTAAGGGCCGCAATATCAACGGCGAAGGCATTAAGCCAGATAAAGAAGTGGAACGTACCTTCGAACAAATCAATAAAGATATAGACCC
>JAEEGH010018125.1_pt1 | contig 14918 bp, 15 predicted proteins | sample 9134181 | NCBI WGS metagenome assembly JAEEGH01 (sample SAMN16246544, study PRJNA631951) | gut metagenome | biome: gut microbiome; feature: rumen; material: DP-attached | host: Bos | place: Iran: Karaj | collected 2018-10 | reverse complement strand
TCAGCATTAGCTACATCCGTAAATCTTTTCTTTCCATCTTGAGCAGTCATTTTCAACTGGTGACATTTTGTCACCAGTTGACTTCCTTCTTCTTTGAGCCTCTGCTTCAACTTATTCCAATATTTCCTTGCCTTTTCATAATCACTCTGCTCCGTAAGAGCTCCAACAACATCAACAATAGAGAAATACCACTCCTCTTCATCCTCTACCCATGCTGTCCTTATCGGCTGATCTTCAAATAACTGTACTTTATCATTCCCCATTGTTCTTATTCCTCATCTCTTGACACTTTTTTCGAATAAATAGCATTATGTCATCTGGAAGGTCAATTTTACCATCATGTTTAATTATATAATCCGCTCCCATAAAATAAAATTCTGTTTTGGTTGAAGGTTCATACCATACCAATAGATAGTCTGTTGTAGCACGTTCCTTTCCACGCATTCTAGTCAGAAACCCTGCTCCAGGCAGTTCTAATACGTTTTGGAGAGGGAACTTCCTCCTGCATTTCTTAAAATGCTCAAATGGCTGGTCTAGTATTCTCAGCGCATCGTCTAATGGTATTAAAGGATTTGTCGGAGATATGTTAATCCGAATGAAATCTGTATACGCTTTCTCTTCATTTACATCCTTAATCTTTTCCATAATCTTTGATGTCTTGTCTATCAGATTCCGATACCTCTCCATTCCATAATTCGTATCGGAAGAAAAAGAGAGGTACTCATATTCCTTATATATCCTGGTGAGTTCTTCGGCTAGAGAAAGCACTTCTTCATCAGAAGTAAAGTATCTAAAAGCATCCTGCATTTTGCGATTGATAAGAAAACTATATACTTCCATAGAGGTTTGCATTACTGTCAGATGCTCCTTCGATAAAAACAAAGTAGCACATACTCCTTCTTCAGTAGTCTCGCAAAAAACAGAAAAATGACCATTACTTCCTCGGATCATGGGTGTATCATAGTCTATCGTTATATCCCCCTCGGGGTTCTTGTACCAAGACAACTCATATCTAAGTCGTTGCTGTATATCATATGCATTGATGGCCCTAATATCAGTTTTTTCACTCCATATTCCCAAAGAACATGATGAATAATCGCCCATCCCCAACAAAGAAGGAATCAGAATATTACGAATCTCCTGAAAAAGACTATGTCTTCTCGAATCCTTGTTCCACCTAGAACCTGTATCATAAATATAAATATCATCAATCCGGTCATATTGTCCTATCCAAATTCGGCTATACAGATCAAGCGCAGCTATTTGTAAGTAACATTCTGCCTCTGTTAGAGTCAGCGCCAACGTCGATGGAAGTGCCGGAATTCTCCTTTCAGTTTTATAATCATAATTTCTGTTATTATTCATATTAAGGCCCTCGATTATACCAATGGCATAATGATATTATCACATATTATTGGCGCAATCATTAACATATATTATTTTATTCAAGTTCAGTAAATCCTTTCCGTGGAATCACAAAATGTGATTTCACCGAATGCTGCTATATCTGCACTAAAAAAAGTCTTTGAATATACCGCCAAAAGCATTGCTCATATCCATCTGCACTCTATGCTTTCCCTTAGGATTTCGATAGACTTTATAACCCATCCCTTTTATCACATCCAATAATTCCATGTACTTTTTAGAATCAGTCCAATACAATGTGTTCAGTCTGTTCTCCATATCTTTTATATTCGGTGCCATCGTTTGATTCCTCCTCATCCGCTCCAGCAAAACCTTCACCCCTCCAATGTCAGAGGATTTGCTTTGGTATCAAAATTTATTCTCTAGTATACCATTGGTATGTATTGATGGTATCATATTCCAATGGTATAATCAACAGATAACACCGAAATCAAATACTGTTTTCGAAGGAGTTTCAGAAAGTATGAGTATTTCACTGAATATAAACAGATTAAAAGAGTGCAGAGAAAAACTTGGGATCAGCAAGATGGAAGCAGCCAAAAGAATGCAACTCTCTCAACCTGCTTATCTGAGGTACGAATCAGGCGCCAGAACACCTTCTATACAGACTTTAGAAGTAATTGCTCAGGTTTTGGAAACATCCAAAGAATACCTGATGAACCTTACCAATGATTCCAGCCCCATATCCTATACCATATCAAGAGCATCAGATCCAGAACTATTCGAAATCATCAAATTATGCCAAAATCCGGAAACCGAAACGAGAAAACGGTTAATCGCATACGCAAACAAAATAGCAGGCATAAACTAAAAGAACAGACCTTGGAAAGGAGCCTCGTTAGTCCTTTTCAAGGTCTGTTACTTATGTTCTATTTAATTCTTTTAGGATAAAACATTTACCTCTTGGAAGATAATCTGCTTTGCCCTATGGCACATATGTCACTCAAGTTCGCAAATTTCAGATTGCTACCAACTGAAAAATGGCGATTTCACATTTAAAATCAGTTCACTTCTGAACGGTTTGAATCAATTCAATACCTTTTCACAAGTTTTTATTGTCATTCTATTGTCACGCTGACAATAGGATTATATCATAATGCAACTACTATTCATATATAAACTGCACCTAATAAGCATACATCGTATACTATTATCTTCAAAATAATACAGCCAAATATCTGTTTTTTATTCTGAACTTGATAATAAAGATTCCAATAGCTCAACATACTCCCTAAACTGTGTTCTTCCAAATTCAGTGAGTGTGTAAGTGGTTTGTGGTTTGTTGTTCACAAATGATTTTTCAATCGATAAATACTCCAGCTCACTTAACTTATTGAGCTGTATACCGAGATTTCCGTCTGTTGCAGAAGTAATAGCTTTCAATTCCTTAAAACTTTTTGTACCAGTCAACAGAGCGGATAATACAGCCAACCTAAGCTTCGTTTGAAAAGCTTCTGGTATTGTATTTATTTCCATGATTCTTTGCTCCTATCCTAAAAAACAGCCCTAATGCAACCATTCCGATAATCATTACTACCCTGATACTAAAGCTACTAACTGAAATCAAAGTACCTTTTCCACCTATTGTCCCGAAAGGCATCTCTTTCATACTCATAAACAAAATCAGATACAATACACTATAGCATGCTGTGCAAATTGTTATAAGTTTTCTTTGTGTAAGTATACCTGTCATAAATAAGGCAAAAATAATCGGCAAAATTTCTAATAATTCTTTACATCTCCATAGAGTAACAATTTGATCATTATTGCCCATAGGAATCAAATTCATATACAAGATAATAAATACGTATGAACCAATCAAAAAAATTCCCCATATTTTTAGCATACCGTTGCTGATTTCGTTATTTGTGATTTTTAGTTTTCGTGAAAAGTAAAGAAAAAGAATAATATATCCTATAATTTTAATCAAATAATTGCCCACTCCAAATATCCGAACTAGGTTTGATCCATATCCAGAAGTATTTCTAAAAAAATACATCAATTGTTCTACAATGGCTGCAATTCCATTAATAATCCCCACGCCTATAAAGAAAGGTGCGATTTTAGAAAAATCTTGTTGTGTACGTTCAATTACTGTTTTGATTAGCGAAATGTCATCTAGTGCAAGTGCTACATTCTTATCCATGATTACCCTCCTAATTATCACTTTATAATATAGAGTGCTCTATAGATTGATAATATAACATAAAGTTACTTATTGCAACTATTAAATATAAAATAACGGAAGCGTGACACGCTCCCGTTACAATAACCAACAACTAAATGGTTAAAATTTTAAAACCCCCGAATTCGGTGTTTTTAGAAATACTCTTACTTCGTATATCTGGTTATCTTTTCCCAATTACTAGGGAATCCAATATAATTAAACAAATCTTTTTGTGTTAGATGTGGACATCCCTTATTGACCTTATCAATCAATGCTTTAAGCTTTCTTTTAAATTCCTTAAATTCATCATCTGGAATTAAATATTTTAGTGCTATAACAACAGCAAATAAATCATGTTTACCATTAACATACGCCCCTTTTTTCCTAGATATTCCCATCTTTTTATGGACATCAGTATCTGGTCCAGATAGCTTAGAATGGAACGTATACAATCTCTCACCATGAGCACAAACATTTCGACAGCTTGCAATTATTCTTATAAACTGATGTAGTTCTGATTCTGACACTTTCTCATAATTCTGACTTACCTTTGCTCTTACATCTGTAGTAACATATTGATACATAGCTGCCACATTACCAAATGTAATCGCATTCATTGCAACCCACAGAGGAACATTTCCATAGTTTTTCACATGATGAACAATATATGGATAATTGCTTGGTAAAGTTATGGCATTCTGCAGACAATTCACAAGTTTATTAACACCTAGTGTATTATTTGGGGTGTTGTTATAATTATTTGCATTCAAATACTGAATTTGATTATTACCGTATTTTTCACAAAAATGATAAGAGAGCAATGATTTAATCTGTCGTTCCACATGAAGAATGTATTTAAGGAATAATGACCTCATTTCTTCATCAAAATAATACAGATTTACTATCTCTTCAAAAGTAACCCCACGAAGATACTTTCCCGATGGCAAGTGTTTAAATGGCTGCTTATATCCACCGATCAAAGAATAATAGCTTATTTCTTTTAACTTGTTTTCAGCATAAACCCTATCCTGGATTAACAAGTCTTTTTCTTTTTCAAGTTTATCCAATTGCTGCTGATATGTGTAAAACTCTTTAGCCACAAAAAGTTCCTCCGATACAAAAAAAAGAGAGCTCACGCATGAACTCTCTGGGCTGTGGGCATCTCGAGTTTCCACAGCGCATCCACTACCTATAATATACAGGCATTCCGTTCTTTTTTCAATATATTTTTTATCTTTCCTGCCCATGTTCCTTTGATTTGCTTCTTCGTTGAGCATTGTGCTCATCAGAAATTCTTTTTGCTTCCCTAAGACTGTCCATAATACTTGTTCTTGTTTTCTCAAACACTTTAGCACCGCGAGATTTACCCCACTGGTTTTTAAACATTTTAAAAGCGTCTGAAATCATTTTCCCAATTGCTGATTTAGGGTTCTCATCTAAAGCAAGATGTAAAAATTCTTTCTGCATTTCAGATTCAGTCACCTTCTCTATTGCATCATTGACTATTTTTTCGGTCTCAACAGTAATCTCATTCTTTACTCTAATTAGACTATCTTTTTCATCTTCTAGTCTGCTTATATCTTCCGATATAGCCTCATATTGCTGTTGTTTGGTACGAATATAAAACTCTTTGGACATATCATTATTACGTCCTTTTTCGATAGGCTTTAGGCATTCATCACCAAAGATTTCCGGATGCTCGTTGATTATACGCTCAGCATCCGCATGCATTATAGCCTGAATCTCAACCATTCTTTCTTTGGTAAACACTTTTGACTTGGCTACTTGTTTACTCATCCCACGCTTATACCCAGTTGCTACAGGAACGCCTACAACCTGCATATGTGGTGATGATTCATCTAAATGTATTACCGCTGAAGCAACTTTAAATTCTGGAACAGCTTTCTTAAACGCTTCTAACTGTTCCGTTAAAAGGGGCGACATTTCTTTCCATTGTTCAATACTTTTCTGGCTCCAAAACTCCTTATCACCAATTTGTAAAATGACCTCGGCAGCCACGTCAGCTTTCTTGTTGTCTGAAACATATTTTAAATAATCTTTTATTTGTCTATCAGCTCTTTTGCCTTCGTTGTATTCCCTAAGTGGTTCTGAGAATTCTTCTTTATAAATGCGCTTAACATCATCAAGGATGCTTGTACCACTGCCTTCTACAATTTCGATTAATGCGACATTGTATTCCTGCTGCTCTTTGTATAAGCGGAGATTGTGCTTACTAACAGAGGAAACAGAATGAGTAGTAGTCAAAGCATGCTTTTGATTCGACAAATGACATGAACAAGATATCATGTAAATACTCCTTTCATTTGGCGAGCAAGCCGTCGGCAGACCCCTCGGAGAGCCCCCGTATAATGACATTTATGTCTTTATACCTAGGGGGTTACTCATAACGACACGTTATGAGGTAAGCTCGCTACGCTCGCCGACTCAATTGGTTTTTTCTTTTGCTATTCATCACCGGAGCGTGCACGCTCCCGTCATACTCATCAAAGGAAATCACCATCTGAAGTTCTCAAATACTCCACGCTTATCTAAATACTCCTGACGTGCTTTTTCACGCTCTTCTTCTGTAGGAGCAGTCTTATATTTTTCATATAATTCGTGCATGATAATTTTGTCGATTTTCTTATTTAACCCATCAACAATCTTCTCGTGCGTATCTTCATCTGGCATCTCCAAAACGAATAAATAAACTAAATCCATGAATAGCTCATAAGGGATTTGAACTTGTTTTCCCATTGCTTCTATCCAGTTCCTTTCTACATTGAATGACGGTAATGACGATAATGACGATATTCTATGATGTAGAAAATACCGTCATAACCGTCATAATCGTCACCAACAGATACTATTGGCTTTCCACTAACTTCAGTGAAAATGGCTTTCTATCACTTGTTCTCTGCATAGGTTCATAACAAACACCATACTCTTTATATAAATTGGTTCTATTCACATTAAGCCTGCGTGTAAGAACATTAGCTGGTATTAAATCTCCAAGTATAGGGACTGCTTCCATAAGTTCTGATGCAATTCCCTCCCAGTGCTTTTCATTCTTCAAGAAAAGTGCAATGGCCTCCAATACTGGGTCTGACTTGGGTTTAAAGATTTCATTTTCAGCTTTTGTCAACTTCCAAATACAAGTCTCTAAATCACGCTCTAATGTGAGCTGCTGATCTTGTTGATCACGACCTGTAATATCTAAGATTGCTTCATTATCAGTGCGCTTTTTCTTGTAAAGAAAAAATGCCCCATCAGCTGCTCCTAATAATCCATTGGTACCTGAAATCATTTCAAAGCTATCTGAGGATTCAAGCTTTCTAGTGTGATGAACTATGAGAATACATAGACCGTTCTTATCACTAAACTCTTTAAACTTTGTTATGTTCTCATAATCATTAGCATAGCTGTATTTTTCCTCACCTACTTCACGCACCTTTTGTAATGTATCTACTATGATTAGCCTTGCATCAGGATACTCTTTAACAAATGCTTCTATCTGATTATCAAGTCCCTCTTTAATAGTTCCTGCACGAGTAGCAAGAAACAGCTTGTCTGTTTCCTCATCACCAAACATCATTGATAATCTCTGCTGTAGCCTTGCATAATCATCCTCTAATGCCAAGTAAAGAACCGAACCTTGTCTTGTAGGATATTCCCACAATGGCGTCCCCGTAGCCACATGAAATGCAAGTTGCGCCATAAAGAAGGATTTCCCTACCTTAGGAGCACCGACAAAAAGGTACGTTCCACAATTAAGCAATCCATCAATAATAGGCACCCTAGGCGGAAATGAGCTGTCATAGAGTTCAGCCATCGACATAATCTCTAAGCCTGCCAATCTAGCGCTAGAATCCGCCATTACTCCATGAATTTCCGGTGGCTTTGTGTTGCCCACCACCTTTTCATTTGCTATACTTTGCTTGGATTCATCATGAGTTTGCTGCTCTTCAGTTGCGCCAACAACTGGGTTAAGAGCAGCTTTTTCTTTTGTCTCTTTTTTCAATTCTTATCCTCCTTCTCGTTTTTATTATCTATATCAATATGCCGTTTTACCCTGGCATCTGATACCCTTGGAACCTCTCTGTTTTCCCATATTTTTTCTTCAAGAGCGATTTTCCTTTGAACTATTCTGCTTTGGTCAATTGAGACTCCCTTTTCAAAAGCTTCCATAATCTGAAGAATCGTTCTTATCGGGGTAAGCAATTCTTCATCCATATCACTTGCCACACTTATCCTGGATAGTTCACTTTCTATATGTGTAAGTGACCTCCTAAATTGCAGTAACATCAATGGATTTCCCACAGCATAGACTTCATTATGAAGAACAGCTTCAACGATATAATCTTGCTTTATCTGATAGCCCATCAACTTAACTCGTTCATTAAGCTCTGCTTCTTCCTCCGGTGACAACCGAAAAGCGATTGTACGGTTTCGCCATCTGTTCTTTTCGTCTTTCTTTTTCTCTGACATCGATAATATCCGCCTTTCCACGCTTTACATCAGGCTCGAATCCTACCATTGAAGCACGCTCCCTATTAAGGTCGACTGCCATATCACTTTGTATAGATGGAAATAAATGAGCATATCGATAGGTGATGGCAATTGCTTCATGTCCAACTCTATCGCCAATAGCCAGCGCCGAATATCCCATATTGATAAGCAAACTAACATGACTATGGCGAAGATCATGAATTCTTATTCTCTTTACACCGGTGAGTCGCACTCCCCGGTCCATTTCATGATGAAGGAAACTCTTTGATATTTCGAAAATCCTATCATTGTCCTCAATACCGTATAGCCTTGTCAAATAGTCTTTAACTTCCTCTGCTAAGAACTCTGGCATATAAATCACTCTATTACTTTTTGGCGTTTTAGGGCTCGTAATAACATTCTTCCCCTGAAGCCTTTGAAATGATTTATTAATGTGAAGCCTACAATTTTCAAAATCAAAATCGACTGGTGTTAGCGCAAGCAGTTCTCCCAAACGAATACCACACCAATATAGAATCTCAAATGCTATGAAGGCTTCTTCCTTGTCTGCAACTGCCTCGATAAAAGTCTGATACTCCTCCTGCGTCCAAAACAGCATCTCCTTATGCTCTTCTATTCCCATATTTCCAGCCCTTCGCGCCATATTCACCTTTAGTCCATACATATTACATGCATGATTAAGAATCGCACTAAGCTGATTATGAATTGTCTTTAAGTAGGTCTTAGAATACTTCTTGCCTGTCTTTGTTTGCTGCTTCATAATCTCATTCTGCCACTGTAAAATATCTGAGGTCCTTATCTCCGAAACCTTCTTGTTCCCAAAATACGGTAGTATCTTATTCTCGATGATGTACTCTTTTGTAAGCCAGGTATTATACTTAACCCTTGGCTTCTTATCCCTGATGTATATTTCAACAAAATCCTTGAAATACATATCTAGATTTTCATCTTGCTGAAGATGGAAGGAACGTTCCCAGGCAATGGCATCTGACTTTTTCTCAAATCCTCGTTTCGTCTTTTGTTTGCGCACACCAGTGAAGTCTTTATAGTACGTCCTTACCTCCCACTTACCTGATTTCTCATTCTTACTTACAGACAACTAAACCACCTCTTTCTCATGAGTGACACCGTAGTAGCTTTCTTCAAAGTATTTACGGCTAACTCTACCATGAACTGTATGAAAGCCTTTGGCTTCCAGTTCACGATTAAGTTCTCTGATGATTCTATAAGCCATTCCATCAGACACTCCTAAAACTTCCATGATTTCTGCTGCTCTCATAAATGATTTCTGTTCCATTTCTTATCCTCCTTTTCTTTACCGTTCACTTTTGAACTGTTTTGTTATTTTGAATTCTAACCGTTCATTTCTGAACTGTCAATACTTTCTCAGAAAAACATTTCATTTCTGAACGGTTAGTGATATACTCATTTCAGAGACGAACGGAAGGGAGCCATAGAAAAATGAAATACCACGACGAATTCAACAGCAGCCGAATGAGAAACACTCTAGGCGGAAACATTCGCAAATATAGAATGCTTCGCGGTTGGACACAAAAAGAGCTTGCTGAACAAACGAATAAAAGTGAATCCGCTATTCGTAACTATGAATTAGGAAACAGAGTACCAGATCAAGAAACTGTAGAATCAATATCTCAGGCACTTTCTTTAAAATCCGATTACCTTTATGCTCCGAATCCTGAAAATTGCAGTTCAGCCTTCAATATACTGCAGCGATTCGAATCGTTATACGGTTTAGTTCCTAAAATGGTTGATGGTGATTTACACCTAGTCTTTGTACCACCATCTGAAGATTCCAATGTGGCTAATCCTATTGATAAATATGTACTGAAGCAAAATCTTTTACGTTGGTGTCAAATAAGGGACTCTTTCAAATCCGGGGAATATTCCGAAGATGATTATTACACCTGGTTACTATCTGACGGCGTCGTTAAGAATGCATTTTCTGATTTTAAAGGCTATCCTCTACCACTCGAAGATAAAATTGAAAATGAGAAAACACGACGCGGTTGGGGACTCTATCCATCACCTGTATATGATGAAGATAATAATCTTATTCTTCCTCTACCCGAAGATGAAAAACCAACAGAATAAATAACCATACAAAAAGCCGTAGCAAATGTATTGAATACATTCACTACGGCTCATTTTATGAACTGATTTATAGTTTGCTATTTACTCTAAAATAACACCAAATTTTCAAAGTGTATTGTCATTTTATTGTCACTACACTTCCATAAACCTCTCAAAGCCTTGTAAATACTGGCTTTGCAGAAACGCTGGTATTATTCTAATTCTACAGTTCCTGGTGGCTTACTTGTGAGGTCGTACATTACGCGGTTAACGCCCTTGACCTCGTTGATGATACGGCTCATAACACGCTGGAGGACTTCGAAAGGAATCTCGGAAGCCTCGGCTGTCATGAAGTCGATGGTCTCAACTGCGCGGAGGACTACAGCGTAGTCGTAGGTACGCTCATCGCCCATAACACCGACGGAGCGCATGTTTGAAAGAGCTGCAAAGTACTGATCAGGGAGCTTAGCAAGACCAGCGTTAGCAAGTTCCTCTCTATAAATGAAGTCTGCATCCTGAACGATGCGAACCTTCTCAGCTGTAACTTCGCCAATGATACGGATTCCAAGGCCTGGACCTGGGAATGGCTGACGATAAACGAGGTACTCAGGAAGACCGAGTTCAAGACCAGCCTTTCTAACCTCATCTTTAAAGAGGAGGCGAAGTGGCTCGATGATCTCCTTAAAATCTACATAGTCAGGAAGTCCGCCAACGTTGTGGTGTGACTTGATAACAACAGATTCGCCGCCAAGACCTGACTCAACAACGTCTGGATAAATTGTTCCCTGTGCAAGGAAGTCCACAGTGCCAATCTTCTTGGCCTCTTCCTCAAACACACGAATGAACTCTTCGCCGATGATCTTACGCTTTCTCTCTGGCTCTTCAACACCCTTGAGCTTAGCGTAGTATCTCTCAGCCGCATTTACACGGATAAAATTGATATCAAAATTACCCTTTGGTCCGAATACTCCCTCGACCTCATCACCTTCGTTCTTACGAAGAAGGCCATGGTCTACGAATACGCAGGTGAGCTGCTTACCAATAGCCTTAGCAAGAAGTGCGGCAAGTACAGATGAATCAACGCCTCCGGAAAGAGCCAGCAGAACCTTGCCATCTCCAACCTTCTCACGGATATCAGCGATAGTATTCTCAACAAATGAATCCATTCTCCAAGTACCTGCGGTCTGACAGATTCCTCTAACGAAGTTGTGAAGAATCTCCTTACCTCTTACAGTGTGGAGTACCTCTGGGTGGAACTGAATAGCATAGAGCTTCCTGTCCTCACAAGCTGCAGCAGCAACAGGACAATCTGCTGTGTGAGCAATTATCTCAAATCCAGGTGCAACCTTGCTGATGTAGTCGAAGTGGCTCATCCATACTACTGTCTCATCCTCGATTCCAGCAAAAAGAGCTTCCTTGGAGCCATCGATGAAAGTATTTGTCTTACCATACTCACGAACTGGAGCCTTCTCAACCTTACCGCCGAGAACATGCATCATAAGCTGTGCTCCATAGCAAAGTCCAAGTACTGGGATCCCAAGTTCAAAAAGTTCCTTGGTATAAGTAGGTGCACCCTCTTCATAACAAGAGTTAGGTCCACCTGTAAGGATGATACCCTTTGGATTCATTTCTTTGATCTGTTCAATGGGTGTACGATATGAATATATTTCACAGTACACATTACATTCTCTGACTCTTCTGGCAACGAGCTGATTGTACTGGCCACCAAAGTCAATAACTATGACTTTTTCTTCTACTGCCATGGATCCTCCTTGATATAATGATTGCTTTTACATTTTGGACATTTAATAGTCTTTACGAATATTCCCATAACTTATCCTTAATGTCAATCAGATAAATCTTCTCACAGAAATAATCGATCTGTATGTTGCCGGACTGTACTTGATTCCGGTCTTCTGAGTGCTGGCGTGAACTATCTGTCCGCCGCCGATATATATTCCAACATGGCCGCCGTAGTAAATTACATCACCTGGCTGAGCCTCTGAATAGGAAACTTCTCTACCATAGTTACCCTGTGCCCATGAAGTTCTGGGAACCGAGACACCAAATGCCTTGTACACTGACTGAACGAAACCAGAGCAATCTGCTCCGCCTGTTAAGCTTGTTCCGCCTGCCACATAAGGATATCCTACAAACTGACATGCATAGCTGGCTATATTTGATCCGGATAGACTTCCAGGTGGAGCGATATTCTTGGAACCACCTGAACTTCCTGAGTTGCTGGAACTGCTTCCTGATTTGGAACCGCTGTTATTGGAAGCCTGCTCAGTATCACCTGATTCAGCTCTTTCTGCCTCAGCCTTGGCTGCTTCCTCAGCCGCCTTAGCTTCCTGAGTTGCCTTCTTGGCTGCATCAACTTCCTTCTGCTTGGCTTCTATCTGCTTCTGCAGACTTGCAATTCCAGACTGCTGGCTCTTGATCTGTGCTGTATAAACAGCCGCATCCTGCTTAGCCTTGGCAAGCTTAACCTCGTAGTCTGCGTAAGTAGCCTTGTACTGCTCAAGGAGCTCTTCCATATATGCCTGCTCCTGCTCAAGCTCATACTGTGATGTCTCAAGCTCTGCCTTCTCAGCTTCGAGCTGTTCACCATAGGCTTCAGCTGCCTCTTTGGCAGCCACATACTCTGCAAGCTTGATCCTGTCATATTCATACAGGTTCTCAACATAATTAACCTTGTTGAGCGCATCTGAATAGCTTGTAGCTGTCAGCAGTATCTGAACATAGGACATATTGCCCTTTTCATACATGTACTTAACACGCTGAACCATGGCTGCATAAAGAGTTTCCTCATGCTCCTTGGCTGCATCGTACTCTTTCTGAGTAGTATCAATCAGCTCTTTCTTGTGGGCGATGTCCTCTTTGATCATCTCTATATCTGTCATCAGGCCCACAATCTCAGTACTGGTCTCATCGATTGCTTCCTGTGTGTCATCCTTGGCTTCTGAATAATCGTCAATCTTGTCGTTGGCGTTATTAAGCTTGTTCTGACTGTCCTTGGTCTGCTTCTCAAGGTCCTTTTTTTGTTTCTCGAGGTTCTTTTCTTCCTCTTCGAGCTTCTTCTGATTCTGCTCAAGTTCCTCACTCGTTGTGGCATAAACAGTAAGAGGCTCCGCAGCAAAAAAAGACATGGCAAGAGCTATAGCTATTATTCTAAAAAGAATGTTTTTTCTTTTCTTCATACCTATCCCCCTTGTCCCAATAATATCCTTACTATATATTATGCCATCAAAATATATGTTTCAACAAGAAAGGCTTTCGGCTCTGCACATAAAAAGGACACCATCGCTTTTTCAAGCGAAGGTGCCCCCTATTATTTAGAATTCACAATTTCTAGGTGTTCTTGGATAAGGGATTACGTCACGGATGTTCTCAACACCTGTTAAGTACATGATAAGACGCTCAAAGCCCATTCCGAATCCACTGTGGATGCATCCACCATATCTTCTTGTGTCGAGATACCAGTCGATACCTTCCTTATCTACGCCCATCTCGTTCATTCTCTCGATAAGCTTGTCGAGATTCTCTTCTCTCTGGCTACCGCCCATAAGCTCACCTGCCTGAGGAACAAGAAGGTCTACAGCAGCAACTGTCTTGTTGTCTGGGTTAACTTTCATGTAGTAAGCCTTGATCTCCTTTGGCCAGTCTGTGATGAATACAGGGCCATTGAAGTAATCAACGATATACTTCTCGTGCTCCTTGGCGATATCTTCGCCATAATCAGGCTGGAACTCCCACTTAACATCTGCCTTCTTGAGGATATCAACTACGTCATGGTGGCTGATACGTGTAAAGTGAGCGTTAACAATTGCATCAAGCTTGTCCTTAAGACCATTTGATACGAACTTGTCGCAGAACTCGATCTCTTCTGGACACTTCTCGCATACATACTTAACAACGAACTTGAGCATATCCTCTTCGATGTCCATAAGACCCTCGAGGTCGCAGAAAGCCATCTCAGGCTCGATCATCCAGAACTCGTTAGCGTGAGTCTGAGTGTTAGAGTTCTCTGTTCTGAATGTAGGTCCAAAAGTATAAATATCACCAAAGGCCATAGCGAATGTCTCGCCCTGAAGCTGTCCTGAACCTGTGATGAAGGACTGCTTGCCGAAAAGATCCTTGCTGAAATCTACCTTGCCATCTTCTGTCATTGGAAGATCATTCATGTTAAGAGTTGTGATCTTGAACATCTGATCAGAACCTTCACAGTCAGCACCTGTGATAAGTGGTGTGTGAACGTAGAGGTAACCTCTATCCTGGAAATATGTGTGAACTGCCATAGCAGCTACACTTCTGATACGGAATACAGCGCTGAAGAGGTTTGTACGTGGACGAAGGTGTGCCACGCTGCGAAGGTACTCTCTTGTATGACGCTTAGGCTGGATAGGATAGTCCTCTGGGCAATCGCCGAGAAGTTCAACAGCTGTAGCCTTAACTTCGAAAGGCTGCTTATTATTAGGAGTAAGAACCACGTTACCAATTACTTTAACGCTGGCGCCAACTCTTATCTTAGAGATGTCGTCAAAATTATTAAGTTCCTGATCGTAAACAACCTGTAAATTCTCAAAAAATGATCCGTCATTCACGTTAAGGAATCCAAACTGTGCCTGTGCGCGGTTAGTACGTACCCAAGCGCAGATGGTCACTTCTTTGGAAGCATATTCAGATGTGTTTCTGAACAGCTCTTTAATTTTTGTTCTCATCTTTT
>JAEEGH010018124.1_pt1 | contig 14918 bp, 4 predicted proteins | sample 9134181 | NCBI WGS metagenome assembly JAEEGH01 (sample SAMN16246544, study PRJNA631951) | gut metagenome | biome: gut microbiome; feature: rumen; material: DP-attached | host: Bos | place: Iran: Karaj | collected 2018-10 | reverse complement strand
CAACTCGTATGGACAGGCGACAAGCTCGCTTTCTGACGTCGGGGACTATACGTGAGTATAGCCGTTTTCGCATACTTTCGCGTGATTGCGGTTTTCCCCTTCATAGGTTAGAATATTACCAGACAAATGAAAGGACAGCCACGATGTCAAAACGCCATATTCTGTTCGCAACTCTGGGCCTTTCCGCCGCGCTGTTCGCGGAGGCCGTCGACCTCTCGTCGTACAAGTGGGCCGTCGTCGGCGACTCGCTCTCCGATCCGGGCCACCCGCAGCCGAACAACGCCGTCGTCAAGTACTACCACTATATCGCCCGCGACACCGGCATACAGGTCGTCTACACGAATGCCGTCGGCGGAACTGGCTACAAGAAGACGAGCGGAGGCTCGCAGTGCTTCTACAAGCGGCTGGAGACCCGCCCGATTCCGTCCGACGTCGACGTCGTCACGATCTTCGGGTCGATTAACGACTGGTCAACTGTCACTGGTGGAGCTGTCGGCTCTCCGACGGACAGCATCACGTCGAGCGATTCTCTGACGGCCCACATGAACGCGGCGATTGACCTTGTGAAGAGCCAGGCGCCGAATGCGAAGCTCATCCTTGTAAGCGGCATCTACTACGGAAACATCAACGGCACGTTCCAGTCGCATCCGAGGGACGCCTTGAGGGCCGTCGCAGAGGCGCGCGGAATCGAGTTCCACGACTGGCTGACTGCGGACGCCTCAGATCCGCTCGACTTCCACAACATCGCCGAGACACCCTGGAATGCGGACTCGTTTGCGAGCCATTACACGATCGACTGGGGGAATACGGTTTCGCAGCATCAGGCGACTTTCGGACACCCGAACAATCTCTATAACGAAGTCTGGCTCGCACCGAAGTTCCAGGAGATCCTGGCCGCGGCGCTGAAGGGCGGCGAGAAGCTGGTGAAGACCGGAGACAAGCTCGTCTTTATGGGCGACTCGATCACTGAGTTCGGCAAGAGCCGCACGCATGGCTACGTGAATCTCGTCGTGAAGGGACTCGAGGCGAACGGCATCTTTCCTGACTGGGAGGGCGTCGGCGTCCAGGGCCATACGGCCGAAAACATGCTCAATCGCTTTGATCGCGATGTCGTCGCGAAGAATCCGGACATTGTGACGATTTCCGCCGGCGTGAACGACATCTACAAGGGTGTCGCCTATGCGACGTTCTGCCAGAAAGAGCGCGAGATGGTCGCGAAGGCGAAGAATGCCGGCGCCAAGGTCGTCATGCTTTCGCCGACCACCGCCGGATACGGCGAGACCGACAAGGACGAACTCAGAAAGTTCGTGGGCGGCGTGAAGGAGATCGTCGCAGACGAAGGACTGACCTACGCCTCGACGTACGAGCATTTCCGTGCGTGGATGAACGATGTCGACAAGCCGGTCCTGGCGCGTATGTCCAACGCCGATCTCCGCATAACCTGCGACACGGTGCACATGTCTCCCGCGGGAGACCGGCAGATGGCGCGGGCCGTGCTCAAGGCGTTCGGTCTTGACATGAACGAGCTGTCCGCGGCAGAGGCGGCGTGGAACGCGGACGACACTCTTGTTCCGCTGATCGTGCCCCCGTCCTCCACGGCCACCATCACGGTCAATCTCACTGCAGCTGAGGCGCAGGCCGTAGCCGGACTTTCGATCAAGCAGATACTCGACCGCGGCATTCCTTCGCTCGCGGCGAATCCTAAGCACGAGACAGAAGGGGACGGGGCTTCGACCGCTATGACGGTCACTCCTACATCATGCAACTTCTCCTACAAGGCCTACGACCAGCTCGTCGCCGCAGCAGCCAAACTTGGAGTTCGCGTCGACGAGGCGGTCAGATGCGCGATCCTACGCGGCGTGCGCGACGCCTCGACGCTCGCTTCCGGCGCGCCGGTCGTTAAGGTCAACGGCGTTCATTGCGGTGCTACGCGTGCTACGTTCGACGCGACTATCATGTCCGTCGGCTCGACCGCCGGCTCCTGCGACGTGCTTCTCCGCCTCGGAACCGCGGCCAACGCGCTGGGTGCGGCGGAGCGCATCGTCGTCGGCGAGATCGACTCGTTCGACTACCTCAAGACAGGCCTGCAGCCGAACACGACCTACCACTACGAGCTGACGTTCGTGAACAACGCGGCGATGCCCGCGAACGCCGTCGTCAGCGGTACTTTCACGACTCTGCCGCTCGGCGCAATCGAGCCTTCCGGCGGCGATGACGCGGCGGCTATCCAGGCCGCGATCGACGCGGCCGCTCCTGTCCACGGAATGGTGGCTCTGAGCGGCGGCGTCTTCACTCTTGGCGCCGAGCTGATGGTCACTGGCGGCGTCACTCTAGTCGGACAGGGCATGGCCGAGACGACGCTCCGGCAGACCGCGCCGCACCGAGTCTTGTCGCTGAAGAACGGTGCGCGCGTCGAGGGGCTTGCGATTACGGGCGGCCAGACGACCAGCAAATGGACGCACGGCGCGGGCGCACATGTCACGGACGGCGCGATCTCACACTGCAGCATCCATCACAACTCTGCGAAGGGGAACAATGTCTACGGCGTCGGTGTGTACTTCGAGAACGGTTCGATCGACCATTCCGTCATAGCCTACAACACCGGCACGGATACCGGAGCTGGCGGCGGCATCGGACACTACAATACTCAGGGGACGATTCTCGTCGACACGTGTCTCGTCTACGGCAACGTCCGCACTAGCGGACGCGGCGGCGGAGTGTGCTTCGTCATGAGCAAGCCGAACGTCACTATCCGCAACACGACGATCGTCGGGAATTCGGCCGGAATTACAGGCGGAGGAATCGCCGACGAGACCTACAATCACAATATAAAGCTCTTGAACAGCATCGTCTCGGGCAACGCGGCGGAATCTGTCGACGCGAACATCGCAGGCACTCTTGCGTCCGACTCCTCGAACAACATCCTTGGCGGCGCGCCGAGGTTTGCCGACGCTGCGAACAACGACTACCACCTTGCCGCGGGCTCGCCGGCGATCGGCGCAGGTGCTGCCTATTCCGGCATCGGCACGGATCTGGACGGCGCCATGTTCTCCGAGCCTCCTTCGGTCGGGTGCTATGAGTTCAACGGAACGAATCCTCATCCCGTGGTCCCGAAACCTCGCGTGATGCTTACCATTGACTGACAGGAGTTGACATGAACGCAAGAACGCTCCTTCCGGTTCTCGGCATTTTCGCGGCGTTTGCAGCCGACGGAGAGGCCCTGGTCAAGAATGGCGACAAGATCGTCTTCATGGGCGATTCGATTACCCATTACGGTGCAGAACGCTCGCACGGTTACGTGAACCTTACGGTGCAGGGCCTGGCGGCGAACGGGATCAACGTCCAGTGGATTGGCCGCGGCGTTCCCGGCGAGAAGGCGTCCCAGATGCGCGCGCGCTTTCAGCGTGACGTCGTCGACTGCGCTCCGTCAGTCGTTACGATCTGCGCTGGCGTGAATGACGTCGCCCTTGCCAGCCAGACCCCTGCGAGCGGGCCAGAAGACGTAGAGGCGATGATCCTGATGGCGAAGGCGGCCGGTATCACGCCTGTCGTCATGACGCCTACGTTCGCCGAGTTCAGCACCGAGAACAGCGAGGTGACGAGCGCCTACGCGGCGACGCTGCGCGGCTATGCATCGACCCATGCCGTTCCACTCTGCGACACATGGCAGGCCATCACCGACTGGAGGAACAGCTCCGCCACGCCCTATCTTGAATACCAGCTCCACTACAAGGCGACGATCGACGGCGTGCACATGGCACCCGCAGGCGACCGTGTCATGGCGAGGACGCTTCTTCGCGCGCTGGGGCTGGGAGATGGGCAGATGGCGGCGGCAGAGGCGGTCTGGAATGCGAACGAGAAGGTGTACGCTATCCATCCCGCAGTCAAGATAACTGGCGACCAGCTCGCCACGTTCAAGCAGGCTGCCGCCAATGCCGGTATGGGCGGCGGGGAGTTTTCCAAGGTCGTCTTCAGGCGCGGCCTTGCGTCTCTTGCCGCGAATCCGACGGTCGAGCAGGGCGCATCTGGTGCCGGCGCCGAAACGTTCTCGGCCGGCTTCTCCATCAACATGGCCGACTACGACGCGCTTCTTTCGACGTCCCTCGCCTCAGCATACGTTCCCGCCGACAAGAACAGGGGACATGTTGACGCGACGATCGGCATGGCGATGTTGCGCGGCATTCGCGAGTGCGAGCCTGGCGACCCTGTCGTGATCGTGCCGCATGACGTCCAGACCGATCGCTTTTCCTGTTCGATAACGTTCACGGCCTCTGGCTACACGGGAGAGTCGACGCTGACGGATTTCCCGGTCGCCGTCCGTCTTTCGGCCAATTCGCCCGAAGGGTTCTTCTATGCTGACATGGCAGACCCGTCGACTGGAAGCGAACTGCGCTTCGCAGACTCTTCGGGCAAGTCCCTTGACTACGATGTGGAGCAATGGAACACGAACGGCGTTTCGCTCGTCTGGGTGAAGATTCCCGCGCTTTCGAAGACTGCCGCGTTCACGATGTACTATGGCGGGACTCCGACTGACGAGGTCAAGACGATTCGCACGTGGTCGGCGGACTACGTCGGCGTCTGGCACATGGATGAGCCCGACGACGACGTTGCGGACGCGGCAGGAAACGGGCTCGCTGCCTCGCCTAACGGCAGCGGATCCGCGTATTCCGTCGCTGGCGAAGGCGTTTTCGGCAAGGGGAGGTTCAACACATCCGTGAGAAACAAGGGGACGGGCCGTTCGATGCTCTGCGTGAGCGACTCCTATCTTCTGGACCTCGGCTGCGACTTCACGATGTCGGGCTGGGTGAAGATGACCGACACCGTCGATGGCGGCGGCCTTGCTCGAATAGCGGTCCGAAGCGCCGACGGCGGCACGCCCGAATGGGAGCTTGCGCTTGCCGACGCGACAACGATCCAGGCCTGCGGCAATGGCGGCCCGACGCTCTCGGGCGCAATCCCGACGGCCATGGGCAGCTGGCGGCATGTCGCAGCCGTCTACAACGGAACTTCGCTTGTCGTCTACGTCGACGGCGCGGCCGTTCTGAACGGCGCCATTGCCGCGGCGAAGGACAGCAACAACAAGCTCTGCTTCGGCACGAAGGGCGGACTCTACAACGGACATTTCACGGGGCTCTTCGATGAGTTCAGACTCCGCGATGTCGTCTGCTCCGCCGACTGGGTCAAGGCCGAATGCGACCAGGCGTCGTCCGCCTTCCTCTCTGCGTCCGGAGTTTCGCGTATTTCGGGCGGCAGCGTGCCGTCCAGGCGCCCGAGGACCATTTTCGCAATCGACTGACGATTTCAACTGCAAACAAACAAAAGGAAACCTACTATGATGGCAAAACAAATTGCATTGGCAGTCCTGGCGGCGACCGCTATCTCGGCTAAAGGCGATATAGCCCCAAGCGGCGACAGCTCCGGCGCCACCGATGTCGGCGCGATCCAGTCTGCGATAGACGCGGCCGGAAGCGGCGGCTCGGTCGTTCTTGGGGCTGGCACGTTCTACATCAACACGCAGCTGATGGTTACGAACGGAGTCACCCTGTCTGGCCAGGGCTGGGACGGCACGATAATCAGGCAGGTTGCCTCGCCTGGCGCCAGTTCGCGCGTGGTGACCGTCTCGGGCGGCGCGACGGTCAGGCGCGTCACGCTTACCGGCGGTCGGGTCACTGGAGGCAACCACCAGTTCGGCGGCGGCGCGTATGTGGACGGCGGTACGGTTTCCTGGTGCTGCATCACGAACAATACGGTCTATGGCAACAACGTGAAGTTCGGCGGCGGCGTCGGCTTCTTCCAGGGCTCGGGCGGCACCGTTGACCACTGTGTGATTGCTGACAACTCGGTCGGCACGAGCACGGCGAACGATCTGGGCGGCGGCGGCATCGGCGCGTACAATCCCTATGTCGCGATCACCGTCGATTCGTGCCTCATCCGCGGCAACCGCTCCTGCAGGCCCAACGGCTTTGGACGAGGCGGCGGCATCGGCATAGACTTCATGTACAGGGCGGTGCCGGTTGTCGTGCGCAACACGACGATTGTCGGCAACGAGTCCGGAGAAGGGGATGTCGCCTCCTACGGCGGCGCCGTCTTCACTGCAAACGATACGCAGAAGAAGCTCTCCATGGTCAACTGCATTGTCGCAGGCAACACAACGGCCGGCGCATCAGCGACTATGAACCTCAGCCACGCGGGCGGCGTCGACTACTGCCTTTTCGACGTCGCCGCCGATTTGCTCGGGGCGAACAGTGTGACTGGAGAGCCGAAGTTCGCGTCAGCCGACGACTACGCGCTTGCTGCGGACTCGCCTGCGAAGGGCGCCGGCGCGACGTACGAGGGCCTCGGCGTGGACCTCGCGGGCGTCGGCTTCGGCAATCCGCCTTCCATGGGCTGCTACGAATACAGCAACAGTTCCGCAGAACCGACGTTTGATCCGGTCTCGGGTTCGACGTTCTATCCCTCGACGACCGTCACGCTCGCATGCGCGATGGACGGCGCGTCGATCTACTACACTGTTGACGGCTCCGAGCCGACTGAAGCGAGCGCGCTCTACACCGGTCCGTTTGAAATCTCCGCCACTACGACCGTCAAGGCCCGCGCCTACGCTCAGAACATGAGCCCGAGCGCCGTCGTCGTCGCGACGTACGTGTGCCAGGCTCCGGTGCAAAGGCCGGACGGATTCAGGAAGTGCGTCGACATCACGCTGACAAGCGCACTGTCCGACAGCGCCGTTACGACTGGGCTGCCCGCACTCATAAGGCTTTCCGAGTCTGCGATCTCGGGATTCGACTACGACGACTTCTCCCTTGCGAACGGCGGCGACATGATGATCGTCGACGGGAACGGCAGCGTTCTTCCCCACGAAGTCGACTCATGGAACGCTGACGGCGAATCTCTCGTCTGGGTGAGGCTCCCCTCGGCAGCCGCAGGCACGACGATCACCCTGTGCTACGGCAACGACTCGTATTCCTCGGCGGCTTCCGCGGATGTCTGGACCGACTACGTCGGCGTATGGCACTTCGACGAGGCGACTGCGGCGACGGCCGCGAACTCGTACGGCACGTATGCCAACTCGACGGCGACTGAGGGCATAGACGGACACGTGGCCCAGCATACGATCACCGGCGAGAACGGCCGCTTCGGCAAGTGCTTCCGCGTCAACGACTCGGACGGATGGAAGTCCGGCAACTTCAACTACGGCGGCGTCTGGGTGAATGATTCCGGTTCTGACAGCCCGGTCGACGGAGGACAGAGCTTCACCATCTCCGGCTGGTTCAAGCATGACCAGGTAAATTACTATTGGGACCACTTCTTCTACAAGCGCGCGAGATCAGACAACGGCACGAGCGGGTCATACGTCAATGCCTTTGCCATTGAGTCCGACAGCGGCACCGGCTCCAATCCGACAATCAAGCCCCGCGGTTCCAGCAACAAGGGCGCAGTCGCGCTGAGCGAGAATCAAGGGCTCCAGAACGCCTGGGCATACATCACGTTCGTCTTCGACGGAACAATGTGCAGTGTCTACAAGAACGGCGCAAAGACGGGCTGGACGACAATCGACGCCTGCGTCGACAACAACTCGCCGCTCGTCTTCGGCAACAACTGCAATGTCGCGTTCGGCACGATGGGCGACGCCGCGTGGAACGGATGGATCGACGAGGTGCGCTTCTCCAAGGGTTCCAGGAGCGACGCGTGGGTCGCTGCCGAATACGCGGCGATGAACGCGTCCGAGACCGACATCTTCAGCTACGGCGCAGTGCAGGACATCGCTTCGGACCCGAAGGTCGCCAAGGTGCTGTTCTCGTCTCAGTCGGGCACGACTTTCTCCGCGCCTATCAGCGTGTCTCTCTCGTGTGCGACGGAAGGCGCCCAGATCTACTACACGCTCGACGAGTCCGAGCCCACGGAGCATAGCACTCTCTACACCGGTCCCATCGCGATTTCCGCGACGACCACGGTCAAGGCGCGCGCGTTCGCGCAGGACATGGTTCCCAGCGCCGTTGCCGTCGCCACCTACATTTACGAGGCTCAGCTGGATCCGATCGTCCTCGGCGAAGCCGCCGCAGTGCCCGGAGCGGGCTACAACGGAAGTACCGTCTCGGTCTCGTTCGCCGGCGACATCCCTGAAGGTGCCTCTGTCGCGGCTTCGATCACTATTGGCGGCATAGCCTACGCTGGCACGGTTGATGCCGCAAACGGCGTCGTTACCGTCAATGTTCCTTCCGGCGCCGTCACGGCGGGCAATGTATATGAGGGAACGCTTGCGTTGACCGTCGGCGATGAGGTCTACACGGCTGTCGTCCCCATTGTGCAGGGCACGCCGAAGCTCGACGAGGACCCCGCCTGGGTCCACGAGTCGGCTGCGACGCTCGGGACTACGGGATCGTGGTCCGGCGACAAGGCGCAAGCCGCATCTGGCGCAATCGCCGTGTCGAACGCGACGTTTACCGCCGCGAAGGCCGCCCCGAACGCCTCTGTCGTCACGGTCTCCACCACCTTCAGATTCGGCGATCCCTCGGACGAGGCCTACGACATCTCATCTCGCGCGGGCATCACGGTCGTCGAAGTGGCTGGCGTAAACCGCTATGCCGTCCTTACGGCAAACGGCGCCGTGACGAATCTCTCCGTAGTCGCGAACACCGAGTCTGCTGTCGAAGTCACGGTCGTCCTCGACGGCTCTGCAAACACCGTCGCCTATTCGGTAGGCGGCGCGTCGCTTGGCACCTATCCCATGACCGCGAAGGCGACGGGCGTTTCGACCGTCCGCTACGTCGGCGCGACGGATGTCGTCTCTCTCGACGGCGCCTACCGCTACGAAGGGCTTGATTCCAACATCGCAAAGGCTGGCGGCGTGGAATACGCGTCGGTCGAGGCGGCCGTCGGTTCCGGCGCCTCTCCGGTCGAGCTTCTCTGGGACGCGAACTGGACTCCTGCGTCGGAGGGTACCTACGTCTTCAGGACGAACGGTCACGACCTTGCCGTCGGCGGCGCTCTTGCGCACTCATTCGCGGACAACGGCGACGGAACCGTCACGGTCACGGTCGCAGCCCAGACCGCCCCGTCCGGTCTCCGCATCAGCGAGGTCGGCAGCGCAGTGGCAAATCCCTGGGGTGATACGACGAGCTTTATCGAGATATGCAACGCCGGCGCCGACGCGGCGGATCTCGCGGGCGTTACCGTCAAGCGCTACCAGAAGGGCAAGTTCGGCAAGGTCAACATTGTCTTCCCGTCCTATACCCTAGCCCCCGGCGCGTATGCGGTTGTCTGGTGCAGCGACGACTTCGGCTACGACGAGGCCACGACTCTTGTCAGCGGCAACGTCTTCCGCAGCGGCGCCTACAAGTGCAAGGCGTCCAACACGCCCAAGCTTCACCTCTATGACGCCGACGGAAACGAGCTGGACTCTTTCCAGGTTGTCGCCGGCCTCGCGGACGGACAGTCCATGGGCCCGTCGGCCGACTTCGACGGCGTGAACCTCTACTACTTCACCAAGAAGAAGGTGACGCCAGGCGCGGCCAACAACTACAGCGGCGCCAAGGCGCTCGGAGCCGCGTTCGTCTCCGAATCGCACAGCGCCGAAGAGGTCTCTCCGGACACGGACCTCGTCGTGACCTCGACCTGGGAGCCGCTTGCCGGCTCGACCATCGCGGGCGTCAAGATGTACTACCGTCTCGCCTTCAGCAACGAGGTCGAGGTCTCGATGTCCGATTCCGGCGACGGCACTTCGTGGACGTATGCGATTCCCTCCTCGGTCTACTCCTCTGCTCGTCCGGGCTCGCTCATCCGCTGGCGCTTCGTCGCAACCGACTCTGCCGGCCGCACGACCAGGGAGCCCGCCTTCGGCTCCGCCGACAGCTCGCCCGAGTACTACGGCACGATCACCGCACCCGACTTCGAGTGCGACCTTCCGGTGTTCCATCTGTTCGTCGCCGGGCCAAACGTCGGCACTGACCTGCCCGACGATCCGACGGACGATCCGCGCAACCTCGCCGCGATGGACATCGACTCCGACTCGCTCTCGACTGCTTCCGGCGGCGCCTATGCCGACATGTCGATCGGCGCCCGCTGCTCGATCTACCACGCCGGACACCTCTACGACAACATAACGATCGACCTCCGCGGCAACACGTCCGCAGGCTTCCAGAAGAAGGCGCACGGCCTCAAGTTCAACAAGAGCGACAAGCTCGCCTACGTGAACCCGTACACGGGAGAGGCCGGAACGGTCCGCAAGACGAGCTTCACGGCCGAGTTCATGGACCCCTCGTTCCTTCGCCAGAACGTCTCGTTCCAGTTCCTGAACGCCGTCGGCTCGCGCGCGCCGTTCCACTATCCGGTGCGGCTCCAGCGCAACGGCGAGTTCTACCAGCTCGGCTTCCATTCGATCCGCTTCACTGACGAGATCGTGGACTACTACGGCTGGGACGACGACTGCGAGCTTGTCAAGAACGCGGGTTCGCTCCGCACCGCCCATTCCGTGAGCGGCTTCGAGACGAAGATCCCCGAGCAGAGCAACGAGAGCCTGCCGACAGACAACTTCAAGGCTCTCATCAGCACCTTCCTGTCCCCCGACAGGTCCGTGCTCGCCTGGGACGTCCTGAACATCCCGAAGTGGATCAACTACATGGCCGCTACGCGCATCACGCAGGAGTGCGACGACGTCTTCGGCAACCTCTGCGTCTACCGCCACAACAAGACGCTCACATGGTGGCCCGCCGCCTACGACATGAACCTCTCCTTCGGCCAGTACTACAAGGAGGCCGGCTGGGGCGCCGGAAACGACTTCTGGCGCGGCGAGATCTGCGACGAGGACACGTTCAAGTGCCATCCGCTCTACGGCGGCTCGCAGGTCCGCGTCTACGTCAAGGGCACTACGACCCTGATGACGGTCGGCGGCGTCAACTACAACTACAACGGAGCGTTCGACTCCATCTACGGCGACGCGAAGCTGAGGGGCATGCACCTCAGGCGCCTGAGGACGCTCATGGACGCCTGGCTCAAGGAGCCCGGCACACCGAAGGAGGACACGCCCATCTGGCAGTTCTTCGCCTCGCAGACCAATGCGATGTTCAAGACCGCGAGCCTCGACCGCGCCAAATGGCGGCAAATCACCTCCGGAGGCGTCCTCAACATCTGGGGCGGCGAATACGGAAAGAACTTCCGCACGAACATCGTCGAAGGCGTGAACCTGATCTGGAACAACTACATCGTGCCGCGCAGGCAGCACCTGTACGTCACCCACAGCGTGACCAACTCGACCTACGACGCCTCCAGCATCTTCACGTCGGTGGAAGGCGGAGTGGTCGTCTGCCACAACGCCGGCATCCCCGAAGCGCAGCCGGCCGGGCTCAAGGTGCGCATCTCGCGCCGCGTGCTCGACGCCGACGGCACGAACACGTACGTGAAGGTCGACAACCCGAACGCGATCTTCCTCGACGTGTCGGGATGGACGGTCTCGGACGGCGAGACGACGGTGGCCCTTGACCCCGGCACCGTGATTCCTCCTGCAGGCTCGCTCTATCTCGTCGCCGACCGCAAGGCGTTCACGGCCGCACATCCGCGCGCACAGGTCCTGCTGCTCGGCAACGACACGTCCGCGCTCTTCACGTCCGACGCTCCTCTCACGGTGACGGATGCCGACGGCGCAACCGCCGCGACGTTCGCCGCCGCGCCTACCCAGCCGGCCGGGGAGACCATCTCCGAAGACGCCGACCCGTTCCTGTCGAATCCGAAGCGCCCTGTCATCGGAGCGGCCTCCGGAAGCGACAATGCGCCGAGTCTGCCGATCGTTAAGGGCGAAGGCGACGACGACACCATGTACCTCGTCATCCCGTTCGCCGCGGAGGCGGGCTACACCTACACGCTCAAGTCCGCAACCTCCCTCATGACGCCGGTCTCGCAGTGGACTCCGGTCGCAGGAGTGGCCCCGATCACCCCTGCCGCCGACGGCGCAGCGGAGTTCCGCGTGCCGATGAACGGCGCCGAGGCGTTCTTCTCGATCTCCGTCGAATGACGCTCTGGAGAGAGAACCCAAATGGCCAATGTGATAAGACTGTTCGCCTGCCTGGCGGTCGCGATTGCGATCGCCGACGCAGGCGCGTCGCAGCCGCAGTACCATTCGGCGTCGCGCTGGATCTGGGGCGCGTCAGAGGCGCATTCGCACGAGACGTTCTCGTTCCGAGGCGCCTTCGACGTCCCGGGACCGGTGAAGAGGGCGACTGTAAGGATATACGTCGACGACGGGGCGTACTACTGGATGAACGGAACCCAGGTGCCGCGCCAGGAGTCCGGCGGCGCAGTGCGCCAGGGCCGCAACGTCCTCGCGATCATGGCAACAAACCACGTGAGCGCCGCGGGCGTCATTCTCCGCGGCGACATCGAGCTTGAGGACGGAAGACACGTCATCGTCAACAGCAATGCCGAGACCTTCAAGGTCGCGGACGGAGTGCCTTCTGGCAACTGGCACGACCCGGACTTCGACGATTCCTCCTGGCGCGCGGCGACCGAGGTCGGCGACGCATGGTCGACCGCCTACGGCGACAACGCGCCCTACGTGCAGAACTGCACGACTGAGGAGGAGCGCGCGGCCAAGGCTGCGGCCGAGGCGGGAGGGTCTGGGAATCCCCCCGGAACTCCCGACGCGAGAATCGTCTATGCAAACGGCCTTCCCAAGATCTCTCTCGACGGAACGCTTGTCGACCCGCTGTTCAACCAGAGCGGCGTCGACAGCTCGTACTGCAGACAGGCCGTCGCGAAGATGGCGGCGCTGGGCATTACGATCAACCAGCTCAACCTGCGGCCGTCGGAATACGAGAAGGGGGCTGGCTCGTACCAGTTCACCGCACTCGGCGACAAGGCCGCACAGCTCCTTTCCGCCGCGCCCGACGCGCGCATCCTCGTGCTGATCCGCATGGAGCTGCCGAAGTGGCTCGCGGCTCATCCCGACGAGCGCATCGGCTATGCGAAGGGCGAAATCGTCAGCGACGGCGACGAGCGAACGGATCGCCTTGCTCGTCCGTCTCCCGCCTCGGCCGCGTATTGCGCGGAGGCCAAGAGGCTCCTTGCGCAGCTTGCCGCGTACATCAAGGCGCAGTCGTGGGGAGACCGTGTCATCGGGGTGCGTCCCTGCTGGGGCGTCTACACCGAATGGCACATGTACGGCATGGACGAGGGACCCGACACCGGGATAAGGATGACCGAGGCCTTTCGTCGATGGAAGAACGGAAAGTACGCGAACCAGAACCCGCCGCAGATGTCGGAGCGCGTCAACAGCGGCGACAGGTTCTTCCTGAACCGCGCAACCAGCGCGACCGAGCAGAAGGTGATCGACTTCTACGAGTGCCAGGCCACCGTGATCGCCGATCTCATGACCAACCTTGCGCACACCGTCAAGACCGAGCTGCCTGGGCGTCTCGTGGGCATGTACTACGGATACGTCATGACGACGCATCCGCCCGAAGGCGCAAACGTGGTGCTCGACCGCGTGCTTTCGTCGCCGGACGTCGACTTCCTCTCCAATCCGGCCGACTACACCGAGGAGTGCCGGCTTGCCGGCGGCGCCTACTACCACCGGACGATACCCTCGACATTCCACCGCTACGGCAAGCTCGTCATGCTAGAGGACGACATGCGCCACTACCACATCTCGAACTACGTGCAGCTGCAGTACATCTGCACTCGCGACGCACGCGAGGCCGAGATGACGACGCGCCGCAACTGGCTCAACCGGTACTTCGACGGGTGCGGACTCCAGATGCTCGATCCCGAGCATGACATCGACAAGCGCCCGTTCTCGATGGATGCGCCGCCCATACTGCAGGCCATCTCCGACTCGCAGCGGGTCATCGCGGAGATTGGCGCCCGTCCGGAAGATTCCGGCAACGAGGTGGCCGTCGTCGTCGACTGGCGGGAGCGTCTGAGGTGTTCGACCCAGGAGACTTTCACCCACGCCCTGGTCTACACGCATTCCCTGCCGGGCCTCTACGCCTCGGGCGTGCCGTTCGACACGATGACGCTCGACGACTTCCTCGCCAAGCCTGCGTCGCGGTACCGCAAGGCCGTCTTTCTCAACGTGTTCGCGCCGGAGGGCGAGATGAAGACCGCGTTGCAGGGGCGCGTCAGCGCGTCGGACTTCAGGTCGGTCTGGCTCTTTCATTGTCCGTTCAGTCTCCCGTCTTCGCGAGCCACGGTGCGTGACATAAACAACATGCCGTACCACGTCACGAATCCCAATGTGTGGCGGGACCTTCTCGTAGGCATGGGGGCGACTCCGGTTGCTCCGATCGGACACTGCGTCCGCAGGCACGGCGACGTCCTCATGTTCCATACGGGGACCGCAGGCTCGCATACGTTGAGCTTTCCGGACGGCATCTCGAAGGTTCGGGAGCTATACTCGGGCGCCGAGTACGTGCTTCCCGAATCGAAGCTGACGCTTCAGACCGACGGACCCGGCACCTGGGTGTTCAAGACGGTGCCTCTGGTGTCCAAGCGGCCTCATGTCATGTTTTCAGTCGACTGATGTGGCGTTGTAGCAATCTTCCCCCTGTCAGCCCGAGCCGAAAGGCACGGGCTGATTTTTTGGACATGATGTTCTTGAGGACAATATCGCTAGGGCTTCTTGCGAGAAGTCGACCCCCGTCTCGTTTCGCGTGACTGCAGCGCCCATTAATCGCCGCTCAAGCAATTGTTAGCCGTTTGGTGCCGCGCTCTGGCTTGAGGCTTCGCCTCGCCAGTCGCTCCGCCCATGCCGAAACCTTCGGGCGTCGTCGCATCGTCGGACACGAACCCGGCTCCCGCCGGACACGAACCGACACGAAACGCTCCAGCGTCTTGTGCCCCGCCATTCCGTCCCCAACGTCCCATATGTCCCCAATGTCCCCTTGTACTGGCCCGCGCGACCACGAGCGCCCGTCAATCGCTGCCTC
>JAEEGH010018120.1_pt1 | contig 14920 bp, 10 predicted proteins | sample 9134181 | NCBI WGS metagenome assembly JAEEGH01 (sample SAMN16246544, study PRJNA631951) | gut metagenome | biome: gut microbiome; feature: rumen; material: DP-attached | host: Bos | place: Iran: Karaj | collected 2018-10 | reverse complement strand
TATTGTTCGTCGTCAGAATCATCCTTTACAAAGGAGGAAATTCTCTCGGCAATTTTTCGGGCAGCTTCAGACTCGTTGGCTGCTGCCTCTAATGCACGAATACGGGCTTGGGAAGCGCCTTTGGGATCTACGATGTAGTATGTCTGCATTTCATACACGTCTCCCTTTTTTCCATTTACAGTTCCCTTTATGGTGCGGATGATAGAGTAGCTTTCTTTTAGTTCGCCCTTGATTTCTTGTTGGATCTTGGTTTCATAGACAGAGCAGAAATGAGAGAATGATTGCGATGGATCTTCCTCGAACTGCTGGTCATCTTGTATGGCGCGTCCTTGAATTTCACTGCCAGCCTGTTGGGCATAACGCTGTCCGGCATCGGTTTGGGCTTGGATGCGAAGAATACGTTTGACGGGCGAAGTGGCTGTGCCCATGATGACAACGGCATCCTCGCCTAGTTCGTTGAGTTTCTTGTAGTGGTTCATTAAGACTACATCGGCTGTGCGGTCGCTGCCATAGATCTCCCATTTGCCTTTCTTGAGTTCCTTCTTCTTTGCTTTGAACTCTTTCTTCAGGGCTTTGGGCAGGGCATTACTCTCTGCATTTGAAGTCACGGGATATACAGCCAATACCATCAACAGGAAGGCTAATTTCATGAATAGACTTTTCATAAACTTACAATTTCAACGAAATAGATAATCTATATGTGGGCGCAAATGTAGGCTTTTTTTTGCAAATCACAAAGAAAGCGCTTCATTTTAACTAGTAGAAGCGCTTTTTCTGTGTTTAGTTTCTTCTTTTTGTTATAATCAGCGGAAGAAGAGAATGATGGCTACGATGGCAATGGCCAGTCCAAGGAACTGAAGGGGGCGTATCTTTTCTTTAAAGAGAAGAATTCCAGCCAATGTGCCGAGGATGACGATGCCGATATTATAGAGCGGGAAGAAGGTGCCTGCGGGCAGGATGGTAAGGCTGCGCAGGATGCAGGTGGTGCAACCGAGATTGGCCAGTCCCAACAGGGCGCCAGCTACTGCTGAACGCCAACTCCATGGGCTGCGCTGGCTCTTGGGGCGGCAAAGGATGACAAGCAGACTGAGCAAGGCAGCCATGAGGAAGATAGTACCAGTGAGGGCCGTGAGCTGACGACTGACTAGAGCACTATCGTTGCCACATTGCAGGGAAACCGTATTCTGGACAGCTTTCAGCGAGAAGTCAGCGATGCCGTAAAAAAGAAAAACAAAAAAGAACAGCATGTAGGCTTTCCCTTCCGTTTTCTTTTTTGACGCAGTATCGGAGCCCCGACCAAAAGCAATGATAACCAGCGCGGCAATGACCAGCGTAACAGGAATCCACTGCGGCGCAGGGCCGGCAAGGAGTATCCAACTAAGAATGACAGGGATGATGAGGCTTGCGCGGGCTGCCACAGTGGTAAGAGCTACGCCGCAATGGCGTGTGCTCTGAGCCATGACGATGAAGCCGCTCATGAAGAAGAATCCTTGCAGCAATGCCAGCCCTATCCAGCTTTGTGCAAAAGGATTGACAACCGCAGGACCCCCCGATAGCTGTTTAGCAAACAGGGGAATCCATGCTACCAATATGCCTGTAACGTAGTTGAACAGGATAGCCTGCATGGTGTCAATACCTCGGCGCTGACAAACCTTGAAGATGATGGAGAACAGCGCTCCGCACACCGCTGCAATGAGGAGGTAAAGCATAGCAACGCAGAACTACGATTACTTCTTTGAGGTCTTCACTTCTAACGTGACGATGGATTTGGCAGGAAGGGTGACAGTGATTTGTGATTTGTCTTTCTTGTCGATGCGGGCGCCTTTGAAGGGGGCGTCTTTCACCTTTGAGGGGCTGGCGAAGGTGTTGTGGTCAGCGATTTTGTCAGAGGTGAGGATAACTCCTGAAACGGATGCAGCCTTTACGTCGTCCAGAGAAATGGTTACCGTTTGTTTCTGTTCCAAATCAACATTAGCCAACGAGATATGGATAAGTCCATCGTTGCTGCGCGAGGCGGTAGCAGAGAGCATGGGAAGGTGACGATACGGCTCTTCGTCGTTGTTGCGTCCAGGGTTGAAGCGTTCGTTGCGGACGTCCATCTGATCACAAGTCAGTTCGAAGGGGAGGAAGGTGGCATTCTGATGGGGGACGTACATCTTAAAGACGTAGTATGTCGGCGTCAGCACCATCTTGTCGTCTTTTGTAAGAATCATCGACTGCAGGACGTTGGCTATCTGGGCGATGTTGGTCATCTGTATGCGGTCGGTGTATTTATGGAACACGTTGAGCGACAGCGCTGCCACGATGGCATCGCGGAGTGCGTTTTGCTGGTAGAGGTGTCCGGGGACGGTGCCCGGCTCCTCGTCCCACCATGTACCCCACTCATCCACGAGCAGGCCTATGCGCCCTTCGGGGTCTTTCTCGTCCATGATGGCTTTGTGCTTCTTGATGACTTCCTCTATTTCCAGACATTTGCCCAGTGCCCAATAGTACTGGTCGTTGTCGAAATTGGTGGCCGAGCCCTTCGGTCCGTTCCACCCGGAGCAGGTATAATAGTGCAGGCTGATGCCCTGCATCTGCCGTCCAACATTCTTCATGAGGGTTTCTGTCCAGTCGTAGTCGTAGTCGCTGGCACCGCTGGCAATACGGTAGAGCCGGTTGTCCCCCTGGTCACGCAGATAGGTGTTGAACTTGCGGTATTCGTTGGAATAGTATTCCGCAGTCATGTTTCCACCGCATCCCCATGCCTCGTTGCCAATGCCGAAGTATTTCACCTTCCAGGCCTTGTCGCGCCCGTTCTGGCGGCGCAGGCGTGCCATCGGCGTGTCACCGTCGCTAGTCATGTATTCCACCCATTGTGCCATCTCCTTCACCGTGCCTGAGCCAACGTTGCCGCTGATGTATGGCTCGCATCCCAGCATCTCGCAGAGATTCAGGAACTCATGGGTGCCAAAGGAGTTGTCCTCGATGGTGCCGCCCCAGTTGTTGTTGCGAAGTGAGGGCCGGTCTTTCTTCGGGCCGATGCCGTCCATCCAGTGGTAGTCGTCGGCAAAGCAGCCGCCGGGCCAGCGCAGCACAGGTACTTTCAGCGCCTTCAATGCGTTGAATACGTCCTTGCGATAGCCGTCGATGTTGGGAATGGGTGACTCGGGGCCTACCCAGAGGCCGCCGTAGATGCAGGAGCCGAGGTGCTCGGAGAACTGTCCGTAGATTTCTTTGTTGATTTTCTGCTGCCCTTGTGCCACGTGTATGGTGGCAGTGGCGTCCTGTGCAGACGAGGTGACGAATGATGCCACGGCAAAAGTGGCACAAAGAATTGTTTTTTTCATATTTAACAAGTTATAGTGGTATTTTAGTGCGACAAAATTACACATTATTTTTCAAATAATCGAAGAAAGTAGCTATTTGCTTTGCTAAAAAAACTTAAGTTGGCAGTGCAAGTTGCGGTTATTCCGATTTTATTTCGTAATTTTGCAGTCGATTTCTGAAAGGCGTTTCTTTTCTTGAAACGTTTCCCATCTCAACATCATCTTTCTGATTAAGAATTACACTTGATAAATCAATATGTACACCAAGCAAGAATTAGAGCAAATGGAAGTTGCCCAGCTGATGGATGTTGCCAGCAGCCTGGGCCTGAAGGTTTCCCAGAATGACAGTCTGGAGAAAGTGATATACGATATTTTGGATAAAGCCGCCGTAGACAGTGCCACCAGCGGTGCTGCTGCTCCGAAACGGAAGCGCACGCGCATTGCCAAGAAAGACAATGACCATGTTTATTCCGTGGCAGGTAAGGAAGGCGAGCCCAAGGATGATAAGCCCGAGAAGAAGAAAGCCGAAGAGCCGCTTCCCCTGTTTAAGGAACAGTCAGCCCCTGCTCCCAAGAAACGGGCATCGAAAAAGGCAGCGACTACGGAAGCAGCACCGGCTGCTACTCCAAAGAAACGCGGCAGAAAGTCGAAGGCCGAACTTGCCGCCATTGCCGCTGCCGAGGCAGCCAAGCAGGAGGAGGAAAAGAAGGCTGCTGAAGAACGGACTCCAGATGTAGCCGTGGAAATGCAGGCCGTTCCTGAGGCTATTTCTGAAGAAACCCTGAACGACGAGGCTCCCGACCGCGACATGCTGGAGCAGTTGCAGGAAAAGATGTCCCATAGGATGGAGGCCTCCAAACAGCCGGAAGAGACGGGTGAAGCCGACAATTATCAGGATGAAATGATGGTCTGGGAGGATGATCCTGCCGACGGTACCGACTTTATCACGCTGGTCGACCTGCCCATTGAGGATCAGTCGGCCATTCCGACTCTTGACATCTTCGACCGTCCAGTTGCCCCCCAGCAACCGGAGCCGGTTTTCCAACCCGCACTTGTGCCGCCTGTCAATACCAATGTCCGTTATGACTTCTCGGACATCATCACCGGCAATGGCGTGCTGGAGATTCTACAGGATGGTTACGGCTTCCTCCGTTCCAGCGACTATAACTACCTCTCCTCGCCCGACGACATCTATGTGTCGACCCAACAGATTAAGAAATATTCCCTGAAGACGGGCGATGTGGTGGACTGCACAGTGCGTCCTCCGCATGACAACGAGAAATATTTTGCCATGTCGACGGTGAACAGCATCAACGGGCGCAACCCCTCGGAGGTGCGCGACCGCGTAAGCTTTGAACACCTGACGCCGCTCTTCCCTGAAGAGAAGTTCAACCTGACAGGCGACCCGAATACCACCAATCCTTCGACGCGTATCGTCGACCTGTTCTCACCCATTGGCAAGGGCCAGCGTGCCCTCATTGTGGCTCAGCCCAAGACCGGTAAGACCATCCTGATGAAGGACATTGCCAATGCCATTGCCGCCAACCACCCCGAGGCCTATATCATGATGCTGCTCATCGATGAGCGCCCGGAGGAGGTGACCGATATGGCCCGCACGGTGAATGCCGAGGTCATCGCCTCGACCTTTGACGAGCCAGCCGACCGCCACGTGAAGATTGCCGGCATCGTGCTGGAGAAGGCCAAGCGAATGGTGGAATGCGGCCACGACGTGGTTATCTTCCTCGACAGCATCACACGTCTCGCGCGAGCATATAATACTGTGGCGCCTGCCAGTGGCAAGGTGCTCACAGGCGGTGTGGACGCCAATGCCCTGCAGAAGCCAAAGCGTTTCTTCGGCGCTGCTCGAAAGATAGAGAGAGGCGGTTCGCTGACCATCATTGCTACGGCACTCGTGGATACCGGCTCGAAGATGGACGAGGTGATCTTCGAGGAGTTCAAGGGAACAGGTAACTCAGAGATACAGCTCGACCGTATGCTGTCGAACAAGCGCATCTTCCCGTCGATGAACCTGGTGCAGTCGAGCACTCGCCGCGACGATCTGCTGCAAGACCAGACTACGCTGAACCGCATGTGGGTCATGCGCAAGTATATTGCTGAGATGAATGCCATCGAAGCCATGAACACGGTGTACGACCGTCTGGTGCAGAGCAAGAACAACGAGGAGTTCCTCATGTCGATGAACGGTTAATGTGATGGCTATGAAAAAGTATTGTCTATGGGCTATAGCCTTTGGCCTGCTGACAGTGGTCTCGTGTAAGGACAAGAAACCGGCCAATGGCGACATTATCACTACTGACTACGTAGTGCCGACACCTTCCGACACGCCTGTCGCTATGGACAGACAGTCGGACCGGGTGGAAGTGGAATGGATTGAAGGACGAACCTATACCATCGTGGTGAACCGTGTGCCGGCAGACTCGCTGCCTATGGTGGCCGACGAGATAGGGCAGAAGTATAAAGACAACCTCGTGAGGGTGAAGGTGATGCGGGCAGACAGCACGATCTTCTTCAACCGCACTTTCACGAAATCGGCATTTGCGAGCTGGCTTGACGCCGACTATCAGGAGAATGCTATTCTTGAAGGCATGCGCTTCTTGAAAGTGGAGTCCGACGAGCTTGTGCTGACGGCATGGCTGAATCATCCGGAGTCGGGCGATGACGAGGCGGCAGAACTGCGCGTCATCATCAATAAGAATGGTGAGGTAGCCATTCAGCGCTATAACGAGAACGACCGCGACGACCTGGAGATGATGGAGCGCGAGGAGGAGTAGTGACTAATGCCGTGCTACAATTTCGTAGCACGGCCAAGCCTCCTTCAGCTCATTCATGCTGCCCAGCAGCATGTCGGTGCCTTTCTCCAGAAACAACTGTTCGGGCAGATGGCCAGTGTTGACACAAATTGTAAAAATACTGGCGGCAACGCTTGCCTGTACACCTAGCGGGGCATTCTCCACGACGATAGCTTCCCATGGATTCAGATTGCCCATTTTCTTTAGCCCTTTCAAGTAGGGGTCGGGGAATGGTTTCCCTTTCTTGATGTCGTAGGCCGTGACGATGTGCTCCTCGTCAAGAAAATTTCCATAGTCGGTGAGCAACCGGTTAATGAGCGGGCGTTGTCCGCTACCTGTCACCACGCCGATGGCCAGTCCGTCGGCGTTGATTTTTTCCATCAGCTCCTTGGCACCGGGCATCATGGGCGGCGCTGGCATAAGATGGAACAGGCGCGTCTTCTCGTCGTACATCTTTTGCGCCTCCTCCTCCTCGATGTCACGTCCCTGCTGCTGTTTCACCATCTGGCGTATGGTGTCGACGCCGCGCTGTCCCTCAGTGGCATAGGCATCCTCATGGGTCATGGCAATACCGAACTTGGCCATCGACTCCTGCCAGGCGACAGCATGGTTGGGCATGGAGTCGTAGAGCACGCCGTCCATGTCGAAAAGCACAGCTTTGGGGTAGAATGCCTCAAAGCCATGCTTCGCTAAGTAGTGCCTAACTGGGAGGAACAGCATCTTGATATTTAATGAGTAAGAGTAATTCTCATTACTAATCACTCATTCGCCAGCCTAGCCTTGATGGCTTTGCTCTCTGCCTCATAGCCGGGCTTGTCGAGCAGTGCGAACATGTTCTTCTTATATGCCTCAACACCTGGCTGGTTGAATGGGTTAACACCGAGGATGTAGCCAGAGATACCGCAGGCGCGCTCGAAGAAGTAGATGAGCTGGCCGAGGTTGTACTCGTCGAGCTTGTCGATCTCGATCTTCATGTTGGGCACACCGCCATCGACATGGGCGATCTGGGTGCCGAGCTCAGCCATCTTGTTGACCTGGTCGACACGCTTGCCAGCGAGGAAGTTCAGGCCATCGAGATTCTCTTCGTCGGAAGGAACAACCACGGTGCGGTTGGGGTTCTTGATGGAGATGACGGTCTCGAAGATGGTGCGCTCGCCTTCCTGGATCCACTGGCCCATAGAGTGCAGGTCGGTGGTGAAATCGACAGAAGCCGGGAAGATGCCCTTGTGGTCCTTGCCCTCAGACTCGCCGTAGAGCTGCTTCCACCATTCGGACATGTAATGGAGCTTGGGCTGATAGTTGACCAGAATCTCGGTCTTCTTGCCAAACTGATAGAGGGCGTTACGAACGGCAGCATACTGGGCAGCGGGGTTCTCAGCATAAGGAACATCGACGCCAGTGGCCTTCTCCATATCCTGGGCGCCACGTACGAGGGCCTTGATGTCGTTGCCAGCAACAGCGATGGCGATGAGACCTACGGGAGTGAGCACAGAGAAACGACCTCCTACGTCATCGGGGATGACATACTTCTTGTAACCCTCCTTGGTAGCGAGGGTGCAGAGAGCGCCACGCTTGGCATCGGTAACAGCCACGATGCGCTTCTGAGCCTCGGCCTTGCCAACCTTCTCTTCGAGCATGGTCTTGAGGATACGGAAGGTGAGGGCGGTCTCGGTGGTGGTACCCGACTTGGAGATATTGATGATACCGAACTCCTTCTCTTTCAGGATGTCGAAGAGGTCGGCGAGGTAGTCCTCACCGATGTTGTTGCCGGCATAGACTACGATAGGATTCTTACGGGTTGTCTGGTAAGCATCGAAAGCGCTTGCCAAAGCCTCGTTGACGGCACGAGGGCCGAGATAGGAGCCACCGATGCCAGCTACGACAACGACTTCGCACTTCTCGCGAAGGAGGTCGGCGGTAGCCTGAACGTCGTTGAGGAATTCTTCGGTGATGCTAGAGGGAAGGTGAACCCAACCCAGGAAGTCGTTACCAGCACCCTTGCCGGACTCGAGGAGTTCGTTGCAAGCGGCGGTCTGAGCGGCGACGGTTGCCAATGTTCCAGCGGGAACAAAGCATTGTGCTTTTTCGATTGATAGTTTCATAATAGATATTATTTGTTGGTTATAAGGGGTTATCGAGGAGGTGGGGCGGCCATAGATGGCCGCGACGGGGACGCTTAGCAGCCAAACTTGGCTGCGACGAAACATGAGGGACGACAGCGGGGACCAAGGAAGGGCGCGATGGAATCGCGCCTTACGGGACAAAGGGGCGCTATCTCAGCATGTCGCTGAGGAGCTTGAACTCGACGAAGGGGGACATGCGCTTGTAGAGGATGTTGTAGACGCAGTCGACGATGGGGATCTGGATGCCGTACTTCTGGTTGATCTCCTTGATGCACTTGGTGCCGTAGTAGCCTTCGGCAACCATCTCCATCTCGAGCTGGGCACTCTTGACGCTGTATCCCTTGCCGATCATGGCTCCGAACATGTGATTGCGGGAGAAGCGGCTGTAAGCGGTGACCAGGAGGTCGCCGGTATAGACCGATTCGGAGATGTGGCGTGTGGGCTCACGCGCAGGGTCGATGCCATTGATGAAACGCTTCATCTCGCGCATGGCATTGGCCACAAGGACAGCCTGGAAGTTGTCGCCATACTTGAGACCTGAACAAATGCCCGAAGCGATGGCATAGATGTTCTTCAAGACGCCTGCGAACTGCACACCGATGACGTCCTCGCTGACGGTGGTGTGCACGTAGTGGTTCTGGAAGAAATCGGCTATCTCCTGCCCTATCTCCGTATTGGGGCAACCCACGGTGAGATAGGTGAGTCGCTCCCAAGCTACCTCCTCGGCATGAGAGGGTCCTGAAAGGGTGGCAAACTGCTCGGGCTTGAGCGAGAAGCGTTCGGTCAGGTACTGACTGATGGGAATGTTGAGGTCCTGGACGATACCCTTGATGATAGAGATGACCATCTTGTCGGTGAACGACTCGGTGATCTTCTCGACATGCTGACGCAGATAGGGCGACGGCATACCGAAGATGACCATGTCGGAGTTGCGGATGGCTTCGTTGATATCGTCGGTGAAATGGATACGATCCAGATTGAAACGCACACTCGAAAGGTAGGTGGGATTGTGACCCAGCTGCTTGAATTCGGTGATCTTCTGCGGGTTGCGCATATACCACCAGATGTCGGCATCATTATCCTGGACAATCTTAGCGATAGCTGTACTCCAGGAGCCACTGCCGAGGATGGCTACAATACCGGGGATATTCATAAGCAAATCATTTAGCCGCAGCCTCGATCCATGCCTGGACGTCGGCCTGCGAAGGGTTCTGAAGTTCGCCGATGAGCGCCTTATACTTCTTCTTGATATCGATCATTTGCTGGAGGACCTTGCCAGGCTTTTCGTCGGCGAGGCTTTCGGTGGTGAGATAGCCGGCCTTCCAGAGCACAGCCACCCAATCCTCAGAAGGCACACCGAGGGCCAGGAACTTCTCGACGGGATCCCTGCGCTCGACCTTCTCGGGCTTCATGGTGGGGAACAGGAGCACCTCCTGGATGGTGGGCTGACCCGTCATCAGGATGCACAGGCGATCGATGCCAATGCCGATGCCCGATGTGGGCGGCATGCCATATTCGAGGGCGCGAACAAAGTCGTGGTCGATGACCATAGCCTCGTCGTCACCCTTGGCAGCAAGCTTCATCTGATCGACGAAACGATTGTACTGATCGATGGGGTCGTTGAGCTCGGAATAGGCATTGGCCAGCTCCTTGCCATTGACCATCAGTTCGAAACGCTCGGTGAGACCGGGCTTCGAACGATGCATCTTGGTGAGCGGAGACATCTCGACCGGATAGTCGGTGATGAACGTAGGCTGGATGAACGAGCCTTCGCAAGTCTCGCCAAAGATCTCGTCGATGAGCTTGCCCTTGCCCATGGTGTCGGTGTCCTCGACGCCCAGTCGCTTGGCAATTTCGCGCATCTCGTCCTCGGACATGACAGAGAGGTCGTAGCCGGTCTTCTCACGAATGGCTTCGAGGATGGGCAGACGGCGATAGGGAGCCTTGAAGCTGACCATGTTGTCGCCAATCTTCACCTCGGTGGTGCCGTTGACAGCCAGACAGATGCGCTCGAGAAGGTTCTCGGTGAACGTCATCATCCAGTTGTAGTCCTTGTAGCTGACGTACAGCTCCATGCAGGTGAACTCGGGGTTGTGGCTGCGGTCCATGCCCTCGTTGCGGAAGTTACGACCGATCTCATACACACCTTCGAAACCTCCTACGATGAGACGCTTGAGGTAAAGCTCGGTGGCGATGCGGAGATAGAGGTCGATGTCGAGCGCATTGTGGTGGGTGATGAACGGACGAGCACTGGCACCACCGGCAATCTGCTGGAGGATTGGTGTCTCGACTTCGGTGTAACCAGCCTCGTCGAACACCTGACGCATGGTACGGATGACGGTGGCACGCTTCTGGAACACGTCCTTCACGCCCTCGTTGACAATCAGGTCGAGGTAGCGCTGACGATAACGCAGCTCGGGGTCGTTGAAGCCATCGTAGGCCACACCATCCTTATACTTGACGATAGGCAGGGGACGGATGCTCTTGCTGAGCACGGTGAGACGCTGGCAATGTACGGAGATTTCGCCCGTCTGGGTACGGAAAACGTAACCCTCGACACCTACGAAGTCGCCGATGTCGAGCAAACGCTTGAAGACAGTGTTGTACATCACCGTATCGTTGGGATCGGGACACAGGGCATCGCGGCTCACATAGACCTGGATGCGGCCCTTGGAGTCCTGAAGCTCCATGAAGGCAGCCTTACCCATGATACGACGGCTCATGATGCGACCTGCCACCGAGACACAACGCGAATTGTCGGCATTGGCCGGGGTGGGCACTTCGACGCCCTCGTCGTTCAGCATCTTGGGCAGATCGACAAAATTCTCACGTATCTCGTCGGAATAGCCGGTAACCACGTACTCGGCTGCCGGATAGGGTTCGATACCTAACTTGCGCAACTCTTCGAGCGAACTGCGTCGGATAATCTCCTGCTCGCTTAATTCTAAATTTACCACTGTAAGATATTTTCTATAAAAAATTTCACTTCCAAAAGATTCACATATATTGGTGCAAATATATTGAAAATTTTGAACAGAAACAAAAATCGGCTCAAAATTTACAGTTTTTGAGCCGTTTTGTTGCCAACGAGGCTTTTTAAGCCATATCTATCTAACAATTTCAACCTTCCGTTTTCAGTTTCGAGAATGTGCTGGCCCTCCATTGAAGCGACACAACGCCAGAAGGAAGGTTTGTCGAGCTGCATCATGTCGCACCAGTCGGATTCCTTCGCCTCGATGACCACCTCCTTGGCTGCACGTTCGGTGAAAGCCAGCATCCAGGAAGCGAGCTTCAAGACGGGATCGGTCTCGCCCGAAAAGTCGATGGCCTTGTGCTGCTTCTGTGCACGGGTGCAGAGCATATTGAGCGTGTTGACGAGAGCGACATCGTTCTCCTGAAGGATACGGAGGAAATCCTTCTTCTTGAGCAGCATGATGCCCGTCTTTTCGGAGCAAGCGGTCATGGTGCTATGCACACGCGTCTCGGCACCGAACAGATGATGGATCGAGAACGTGTAGGGGGCATCGAACATCTGCGTGATGCGAACGCGCCGATTGAAGACAGGCGTCTCAACGCGCACCCTGCCCGAGAGGAGGAAGGTGGTGCCAGGGCAAGAATCGCCGCCACTGAGAATGACTTCGCCTACCTTATAGGTGCGAAAATCGAAGGGAATGACCTCAAGGATATGAGTCATCTGATCGACGCTGACGCCCTGGAACATCGGCAACTGCATCAGCAGGTCATACATGGAAGCCATTTAGAAGAAGTGTTTGTCGGTCATAATATTCAAAACCACATTGTCAACTTCGAGCATTGCATCGCGACCGATGCTTGCCAGGTTGTCGATGCACTTGTCAACATCGTCCTCGATGATGCCATCGGTGGATGCGACATGGATATTCTCCATGGCCATCATTGCACTCTGGAAGGCGGAACTTACTGCCGAAGAAAGCTTGAGCACACAGGAAGGCTTGCAGCCGTCGCAGATCATTCCGGTGGCACCAGCCAGCTGGTTCTTGACGGCATAGGTGATCTGATCGTAGTTACCACCCATCAGGTAAGTGATGCCGCAAGCTGCGCCGGTGGCAGCCAGCACACAGCTGCAGTGGGCCGACAGTTTGCCCAAAAGCTGACGGATATAGATATTAACCAGGTTGCCGATGGCCAGGGCACGGATGGTCTTCGCCTCGGTACAGAGTGTCTCCTCGGCAAAGATCAGGATAGGAAGCGAGACGGTAATACCCTGATTGCCAGAACCGGAGTTGGTGGAAATGGGCACAGACACGCCACTCATACGGACGTCGCATGCCGCACACGTATAGCTGACGACACGGGGCATGGCATTCTGCCCCACCATGCGGGACTCGAACTCACCCTTGAGCATCTTGCCGAGGTTGAGACCATAGTTGGCATCGGGCAAATAAGCCATCTCGGCGACCTTCTTGTTCATCTGGGCACCCTTCAACAGGAACTCGAGGGAATCGAGCGGACACTTGGTGGCGAACTCATAGATTTTGGCGATGGTCAGATCGGACTCGTGCTTGCGGTCGTGTTCGGTAGCCAAGGAGCAACGTTCGTCGAAGAGCACCTCGTTGTCGCGCTTGACGTAGACCACATTGGCGTAATCCTTGGCGATGATGACCTTGGCCTGATGGTCGCCGGCAATGGCCTTGACTTCGGCATAAACGACTTCGAACGTATTGCGTGCAGTAACCACCGACCAACGCTTGTCGGCCACAAACTGCCTGGCACGTGCGCAATCGTCGGGAGTGATGTCCTTCAACAATTCCAAGCCCAATTCAGGCTTGCCAGCCAACGAACCCAGGGCGATGGCGGCAGGTATACCTACCATTCCACAGGCGTTGGGGACACCCACACCCATGGCAAACTTGATGATATAACTACTCAATTTGGCTTTCACCATGTCGGGTTCCTGGCCCAAGACCTCACGCGCCTTGGCACAAGCCAAAGCCACCATCCTCGTCTCGTTGCCACCGATGGCTGGTAACACTTCCTTACGCAGAAGCTTCAGAATGTTTTGAATGTCGGTACGTGATAGCATGATATAGACAAAAATAAAGTCGCTGAAATGATATCAAGGATAATTAAGGATTTTTATGACGCAAAGGTATAGAAAAAAAGAAACAAATGCAAGAATTTAACTTAATTTATTACAATTTTAACATAAAAACGACGACTGATCTATGAAATCATAGACCAGTCAACCTTTCCAGCGAACAATGTCTGCATCCTACGACGCAAAATGCCATTGGGTTGGGACTCGAGCATCGGGTCGGCTTCGACAATCTGCTTGGCCCAATTGCGTGCCGTCTCGAGTATCATACCATCCTTGGCGAGCGAAGCGATCTTGAGGTCGAAAGCGAGGCCGGACTGCTGCGTGCCCTCAAGGTCACCAGGGCCACGGAGACGGAGGTCGGCCTCGGCAATCTCGAAGCCATCGGTGGTGCGGCACATCACGTCGATGCGCTGACGGGTGTCGCTCGACAACTTGTCGGACGTGACGAGGATGCAATAGGACTGTTCGGCACCACGACCGACACGACCACGCAGCTGGTGCAACTGACTGAGGCCAAAACGCTCGGCATTCTCGATGACCATGACCGAGGCATTGGGCACATTCACACCCACCTCGATGACCGTGGTAGCCACCAGCACCTGGGCCTCGTTCTGTACAAAACGCTGCATGGCAGCATCCTTGTCCTTCGAACGCATGCGTCCGTGGACCATCGCAACACGATACTCAGGCCCAAACGACCGCTGCGCATCGAGAAAGCCCTGCTCGACCGCCTTGTACTTGAGCTTCTCGTTCTCTTCGACAAGCGGATAGACGATGTAGGCCTGATGGCCCTTGGCCAATTCGCCACGGATGGCACGCGTCAGTCCCATGCGCTGCGAATCCCATCGATGGATGGTGGCGATGGGTTTGCGACCAGGAGGCAATTCGTCGATGACACTGACATCGAGATCGCCATAGACCGTCATAGCCAAGGTGCGAGGAATGGGCGTAGCCGTCATTACCAGGACATGGGGTGGACGATGGTTCTTGGTCCACAGCTTGGAGCGCTGTTCGACACCAAAACGATGCTGTTCGTCGATGACCACCATGCCCAGGTTCTGGAACTTCACATCGGGTTCGATCAGGGCATGGGTGCCGATGAGGATGTTGAGCTGACCATTTTCGAGCTGTTCGTGGATGAGACGTCGATTCTTCTGCGTGGTGCTGCCCGTGAGCAGTGCCACCTTGATGCCGACGTGCTCCAACTGAGGACGGAGACTGTCGTAGTGCTGGGTGGCCAGGATCTCGGTGGGAGCCATCAGACAGGCCTGGAAGCCATTGTCGAGCGCCATGAGCATCGTCAAGGTGGCAACCATCGTCTTGCCAGAACCCACATCACCCTGGAGCAGACGGTTCATCTGCTTGCCAGAACCCACATCGGCACGAATCTCGCGAAGCACACGCTTCTGGGCGTTGGTGAGTTCGAAGGGGATGAGATTGTAGAAGTTGTTGAAGTAATCGCCAATCCTGGAGAAATGGAAACCGCCATTGACCTGATGACGCATCTTGAACGAGCGCACCAGGTAGAGCTGCAGATAGAACAGTTCCTCGAACTTGAGACGGTACTGGGCGCGACGAAGATTGTCGGCATTGGCCGGGAAG
>JAEEGH010018118.1_pt1 | contig 14921 bp, 9 predicted proteins | sample 9134181 | NCBI WGS metagenome assembly JAEEGH01 (sample SAMN16246544, study PRJNA631951) | gut metagenome | biome: gut microbiome; feature: rumen; material: DP-attached | host: Bos | place: Iran: Karaj | collected 2018-10 | reverse complement strand
CCGTTGCCGTATATAGTGATATCTTCATTCTTAAGTGCCTGTACTATGAAGTTGGATACCACACGTCCGTCGCCTATATCCATCCTGGGCCCATATGTGTTAAAGATACGCATCACCTTGATATCCACGCCGTGCTTCCTGTGATAGTCGAAGAATAACGTCTCAGCGACACGCTTACCCTCGTCGTAGCATGATCTGGGACCTATGGTATTAACACAACCTCTATATTCTTCAGGCTGGGGATTGCACTCCGGGTCTCCGTATACTTCAGATGTAGATGACTGCAGGATACGTGCGCCTGTTCTTTTGGCCAGGCCCAGAGTGTTGAAAGCACCATATATTGAAGTCTTGGTAGTATATATCGGATCCTTCTGATACCACAGCGGACTGGCGGGACATGCGAGGTTATATATCTGATCGCATTCAATAAATATTGGCTCAATAATATCATGCCGAATAAACTCAAAATAGTTATTATCCATAAGGTGACGGATATTTCTCTTGGCACAAGTCCTGAAGATATCCATGCATATGACATCATGACCTAAATTTACAAGACGCTCACACAGATGACTGCCTAAAAAGCCTGCTCCACCGGTTACTAAGATTCTTTTTCTGTCGTGCATTATTATTCCTTCCTTCCCGAAATTCTACATTTCCTGCAGGTTGCATTTTTCCTACCGAACTTATCAATTTCATCATTATATGTCAAGAATGGCAATTCATAACTGCCGTTGTTTATTTCTCCACCTCTCAACTCTCTTAGCATTCCCCGACTTTTCCTCGAGATCATATACTACTTTTTTATAAGGAAGATACATGGTCACAAGTTCTGTGGTCAAGCCAAGTTCTTTAGCCACAAGACTGATAGAACCAAGCTTTTCATATAGTCTTGCCACTTCCCGGCTGCGTTTTGTGCTAAAACAACCACCCGTTATCAATATCTTCCTGAGCTTGGCAGTGCTCAGATCTATTCCATGTTCTTTTAACAGAGTCTTCTTAAATGATATAAGGTTGCATCCAGGGGATATATGACTTACGATTTCTTCCTTCCGGGTCTCCTTATCCATGCAATAGAGAATCACAACCCCGAACATCTTGTGAAATGGGCCGGTGAGATCATAGACAAAGGCATAAGAACGGTGAACATGTTAGGATGCCACGACGGTATCCCGCTCCTTGACTTAAAAGGGCTTCTTTCGGAAGATGAGATCGCAGAACTTATAGAGCTCATCGTGTCACGCGGAGGCTATGTCAAGGATCTGCACGGCAGGAAAAACATGTATTATCAGGTCAATGCCACCTATTACAGCGCTCTGGGCGAAAGCGATAAGAAGCTGTTGTTCGCACGTGCCGTACAGCTGTTCATGCCCGGCAAGCCGCAGGTATGGTATCTCGATCTGTTCGCGGGCAAAAATGACCATAACGCGGTTGCAAGAGCCGGCGAGAACGGACATAAGGAAATAAACAGAACGAACCTTACAACAAAGCAGGCGGATAAATTGCTTAAAAAAGACGTCGTAAAGGAACAGCTCCGTCTTCTCAGGCTTCGTAAAACACACCCCGCTTTTAACAGCAACAGCATCATAACCGTCACACAGGATGAAAGAAGGGTATGCTTTACATGGAAATACGGAACACACCGTATCTCTCTGACCGCCGACTTTAACGATCATTCATATGCGATAGAGTCAAACGCGTAAAGTATATCAGACAAACCTAAACCATCCAAAGTCGAAATTGCTTCCGGGAAGAAAAATGAAAGAAGCACTCCATCTCCCCGAGCGTGGGGATATAGGGAAGTCCATCTCTTTTAAATCCACGCTCTCGGAGAATTCAAGTATCTCCGTCACTTCAGTACCATCCACCGCACTTTTCAGATGAAGATGTATCGTATTTGTTCCGCCCTTTGCCCTTCCATATAACATGATACCGGAAGCTTTGCCGGGCGAAAAATCCATTTCCCCGAATGACAGGGTTACATTATTGCCTATATCTTCTACCAAATCATCCTTTTTCGTGAACCTGTCACCGTATATCGACCCGGCATCGGAAGCACTGATAATGTGCCATGCCCTGTTCTGTTTCTCAAATGAGAAACCTTTTATATGTATCTTATCCCTGACCCTTAAGCTTATCGTATTAACACCCGCAAGCCTTCTGTCAAGCTCCCAGGTTTCCGGCTGATATACATTCCAGATCATCTTCTTGCGGTATACCATGCTTCCCAGAAGCTGCGCAGTTTCAGTTCCGGGAACGCCCCTCCATATCTCAATATCATAAGGTTCATCCGACAGAGCAAATATATCGACAGTTATTTTATCCGAACCATCAACTCCAAAATCAATTCCTTCGTAAGTAACAACCGTTATGCCGTCCCGCCCCGTCGCTATACCCTGCTCATTTCCGGCAGATACTTCTCCTTCAGAGCCGCTGTAAAGACCGGCATATATATATCCGTACGGATCTAAAAATGCGGTTCCCAGACCTTGTGCGCTGAATTCAAGCTCCGAGATAACCCTTGCATGATCCGCCCCGTTATCCGCCTCGCACCTTACCCTGAATTCACCGTCTCCCAGAGCAGTTACGACTGCTTTTGCGCCTTCTCCTTCAACCTTTGCTATGTTGGTCTTTACACCTTTATTATTTAACACCCTGAAGATAAGTCCACTGTCGTCAGCCCCCTGCGGCAGCACGCTCGCCTTAACCGTTACCGTCCTGTTATCAGGGCTTAATTCCCTGACGTTCTCAGATGTTAAGCGTATAGCCCTTATATCATTAGACGGCACCGGTTCTGCTTCTATCCGGGGCAATATATCTTCGTATGCTTTTTTAACTATGACCAGCGCCCTGCCGGAAAACAGCCTCCGTGTGTCCGACTTATAACTGTCGTAATCCGAGCTGTCACCGTTGTCAAAACCGATAAGGGTTCCGTTCTTTACCGTAACTTTGACATGATCATTGGCATTCTCGACTACGAAGCCGTTCTCATCTATTGCCGTTATACTTGTAAAAACAAGGTCGTCCGCATCCGATGTTTCGTCTGTATTAAGCTCCAGTCCGCACGTTTCGCCAAAGGATCTCTTTACATCCGCAGCAACAGCCTCCCCGTTCTCATCATATGCCCTTGCTTCAAGCACACCCCTTTCAAATATTACGCTGTAATCCGCAATGATATGCTGACCGCTTCCCTCTTCATGGTCAAGCTTCTGCTTCCCAAGGCTTTTACCGTTTAAGAAAAGCTCAACAAAGGGTGCGTTGCTCGCGACTCTTACATCTATCCTCTGACCCTCGTTAAAATCCCAATACGGAAAAATGTGCACAAAAGGATCTTCCTTCATTTTTACCCAGGCGGATTTCCACACATAATAAGCATCCTTAAAGAAGCCTGCCGTATCTATAAGACCAAAATATGAATTTTTCGTATGATAAGGCGTGGGCTCACCTATATAATCGTAGCCCGTCCATATGAACTGTCCGAGCGAAAACTTAAGATCCCTGTCGGTACAGATGCAGTATTCAAGGCTCTTTGCACCCCAGCTCGTATTAGAGTTCCCAAGGGACGAGCACTGCAGATCAGAATCCGATATAATGGTTTCGGCAAGAGGAAAATGATATATACCTCTGCTCTGAACGAGCGAATATGTCTCACTGCCATATATTACCCAATCCGGATGTTCTCTGTGATGCTGCTCATAACATCGTTCGGCATAATTATATCCGACCGCATCAAGCTCCTCAGCACACCTTTGCGCGTTCTTCCAGGGCATATAATCCGAAGCAATGGTCACATACGCATTTATTTCAGGATCATAGCGCCTTACTTCATCCCGGAGAAGCTTCGTTATCTCAAGCCCCCTTTCATCGGCATGCGTATCATATATCTCGTTGCCGATGCTCCACATAAATACACAGGGATGATTCCTGTCGCGCTTAACCCAGCTTGCGACATCCCTTTTATACCATTCGGAAAAAAACCTCGAAAAATCATACTCCGTCTTTGGCCGCTCCCACATATCAAATGATTCCGAAATGACAAGAAATCCCATCTCATCGGCAAGCTCCAATACAGCCGGATCAAAGGCATTGTGTGCAAGCCTTAAGGCATTTGCCCCCATGGCCTTTATTTGCTTGAGTCGTCTTTTGAATGCACATCTGTTAAATGCCACTCCCAGAGCGCCAAGATCGTGATGGATGCATACTCCGTTAAGCTTTAAATGCTCATCATTAAGATAAAGACCTTCATCGGGATCAAGCTTTATGTCCCTGAAGCCTGTCCTTACCGTCTCCGTCTGCATAACCGCGCCGGAATCATCAAGGAGTGAGATTGCAAGATCATAGAGCACCGGTTCCTCTATGCTCCACTCCTGCGGCTCCTTTACGGTAAGAGTGATGTCTGTATCGCCGTGTCTTTCCAAAGACACGATCTGCACCCTTTCCCCGTTTCTGTCACTAAGCTCACAGCTTATCTTATACTTTCCGCCGTCATTCCCTGTAACTTCTGCTGTCACATGCAGAAGATAATCCCTTCCCGACTTCACGGCATGTGTATATATCCCGTTTTCGGGGATATATACATCGTCATATTCACACAGCCACACATTTCTGTAAATACCTGCTCCGGTGTACCATCTTGCGCTCGGATACCTGCATCTTGCCGCCACACAGATCTCATTGACACCGGGGGATACAAGGTGGCTCACATCAAGTACAAACTGTGTGTATCCGCTCTTCCATTCATCGGCTTCCCTGCCGTTTATATAGACGATACTGTCCATATATATGCCGTCAAATATGAAGGTATAACGCCTGCCCTCCACAGCCTCAAAGGAGTTAAGATACCATCCGTTCCCATCTTCATAGAAGCTTCGCGGATCATCGATCATCCAGTCATGAGGGATCAAAACATCCGCAAAATCACCCCTGTGCTTCATCACGGTATCATAATCCGTATCCGGTAATGTTTTCAAAAACCTCCAGTTATCCGTAAACAGTTTTTTCATACTCTGCTTCCCCATCTCCTGAACATCAATCTCTCCTGCCTGCCGACCGCCGCAGTGCTGTCACTTAAGTATAACAAAGCTCCCCGCCCCCATCTCAAGCCGGTCGCCATCCACATCTGCGGTCCCTATCAGGTATACCGCCTTCTTACCGGTAAACTCCTTAAGCGCTGCTGACATCCTCTCATCAGAAGGATTTACCACACATATGGCATTACCCCTTACATACACGAAGGGCTTACCCTTCTCCCCGAGAAGCACGCTAAAATCACTGTCGGCATCAAAATCGCTCCCGCTCCCACGCATCATGAAAATGTCACGCACCACATGAAGAAGTGAAGCCTCATCTTTAAGTGCATCTTCCACATTCGGGGCATCAGCAGATTCATCCACCGGAAGGTACAGCTCGTCCTTTGCTGCTTCCGAAAATCCCCTGTTGGTCCCACCGTTCCACTGCATGGGCGTACGGCTTCCGGTCCTTGTGTAGCCGCCTTCCTTAGTGGCTACCGGCAAGTATCTCATCCCTATTTCATCCCCGTAATACATAAACGGTACGCCAGGAAGCGTGAAGAGCGTCGCGTATGCAACCTTAAGCTCCGGTATGGTAAGATTCTCCCGCGGACGGGTTGTATCATGATTGCAACTGATAAGAGAGATATATCCCCTTCCCTTTATCTCCTCAAGCCTCGGAACATATTCATCCAGAAACCGCGTTATATCACCCTTTCCGTCTGCCTTAAAATAGCTGTGATCCCCGCCCGGGGTTTCATAATCACGAAGCAGTGAGTTATATCCGTTTCCTCTCCAGTTTAAGAAAAAATCCATATCAAAACCGGCACCCATAATTGCCTGATGGGAGTTGTTCCACTCCGCCACAAATGCCGCTTCGGGATAATCCTTTCGCACTGACTCAAAAATATCCCGCCATACCCTGCAGGTTCCGCTCTTCTCTTCATCATCGTCCTTTACCAGGGAATCCGCCATATCAACCCTGAACCCGTCGCATCCCAGCGACAGCCAGAAGCGTATAACATCCTTGACCGCTTCTCTCGTCTTAAGACAGTCAGGATCGTCCATACCCTTCTGCCAGGGCTCTTCGGGATTAAGGAAACCGTAATTAAGTGCCGGCTGGCATTTGAAGAAATTAAGCATGTAGGTTCCGTTACGCTCACTTTCTCCGCCTATATAGGGATGCCCCTTTATGCCCTTTATCCACCAATCCGTCCAGATATAGCGGCCGGAATACTCGTTTTGCTCCGCCTTCCTGCTTTCAAGGAACCACGGATGCTCCTCCGATGTATGCCCGGGAACAAGATCAAGAAAAACCCTGATCCCCTTCTCGTGAGCAGCATCGAAAAGACGACACAGATCTTCATTGCTGCCGTATCTTGAAGCTGTCTTCCTATAATCCCTAACATCATATCCCGCATCCTTGAAAGGGGAATCGAAGCACGGATTGATCCACAGGGCATTTGCTCCCAGCTCCTTTATATAATCAAGCTTCCTTATAATACCCTCGAAATCCCCTATCCCATCCGCATTACTGTCATAAAACGACTGTGGATAAATCTCATAAAATACCGCTTTTTTAAGCCAATCCAACATATTCTCCTCCGCAATACTTAATGGCATTAACCTTTGACCGCGCCGCCGGTAACACCTTCAACATAGTAGTTCTGAAGCGCCATGAACAATACCGTAACCGGAATCGCTATAAGTATCCCGCCCGCGCAGAATCTCGTGAAATACCCCTGGTAGTCGTTCGTCCATACCCACCTTGTCATCGCCACCGCAACATTGTAGCTCTCATCATGTCCGAAAGCCACATATGAAGCAAAGATATAATCACACCACGGGGCCATAAACGCTACAAGTGCTGTGTAAATGATTATAGGCTTGCTCATCGGTATGATCATGGTAAAGAAGATCCTTGCTCGGGATGCGCCGTCTATCCTTGCGGCCTCATCCAATGCCTTCGGTATTGTGTCAAAATACCCCTTGCAGACATAGTATCCCATGCCGGAGCTCGCTACCGAAATAAGGATAAGTCCGGGAACCGCTCCTGCCTGCGTCATTCCAAACTGCTTTAACAGGAAGTACAGACAGATCATTGTAAGGAAGCCCGGGAACATTCCCAATATCAGCCAGAACCGCATGAGCAGCTCGCGACCGGCAAAACGCATCCTGGATAACGCATAACTTACACAAAGGATGATCATAGTCTGCAAGATGGATACAAATATTGCTATTACCAGCGTATTCCCATACCATCTTAGGAAATTCGTCTGACCCGAAAACAGAAATCTGTAGTTATCCAGCGAAAAATGCTTCGGAATAAGATAATCAACCATACCTCCGTATTCGACCTTGGGATCATAAGATCTGAAGCTCTGCAGCAACAGTCCGGCAAAAGGGAACAGCCATATAATGCTGATCATTATCAGAACAATGTATGCCCAGACTGTATTTGCCGTTTTTTTCCTGCTCATACTGCTATTATTATCCGTTTTGCTCATTGGAATCCCTCCTCGTCCCTTACAGAAGGCAGCCTGTTATATACGACCATCGTCACCACGGCAGTTACAATGAAGACCATGATACCGAGTACCGCAGCCATCTTGTAGTTTGTATCGTTGACCGTCATCTTATACAGCCATGTCACCAGAAGATCCGTTGACCCTGCTTTATTTGCAAGCTTCATTGACTGTGGTTTGCCCTGTGTAAGCAGATAAATAACATTGAAGTTATTAAGGTTGTTCGTAAACTGCGTCAGGAGAAAAGGTCCGGTTACAAATAACATATAAGGAAGTGTTATGCTCTTAAACATCTGCCATCCCGTAGCCCCGTCAACCTTAGCGCTTTCATACAGTTCCGCCGGTATGTTCATCAGAAGTCCCGTTGCAATGAGCATAAGATACGGGATTCCGATCCAAATGTTTACAACGATTATCGTAATGCGCGCGAGCATCGGATCAACCCAGAACTGTATCGGCGAAGATATAAACCCCCATTTCAGCAGGTATCCGTTTATAAGACCGTCATTTGCAAACAGCTTCATTACATACAGCAAAGATACAAACTGTGGAACCGCTATTGTAAGTACAAGTATTGTCCTCCACAGCTTTTTAAGCTTTACCTCTTTCTTGTTTATCAGTATAGCCACCGCAAGTCCGAGAAAATAGTCAATAAAGGTTGCAAAGAATGCCCATACAAGCGTCCATGCAAGTACCTTGAAAAATGTCGGAGCCATGCCCTGTGTTCCGAAGGACAAAAGGTTTTTGAAATTGTCAAGTCCCACCCATGTAAACAGATTCGTTGGCGCCTGATGTTTGTCATCATAGTTAGTAAATGCGATGCATATCATAAATATGATGGGTACAACGGTAAACAGGAACACGCCGCTTACAGGTATCGCAAGCAGTGTCTTGTCAAAATGTCCGTCAAAGAGCGAGCTTAACACTTTTTTGTTTGAGGGCAGTGTCTTGCCTGCCTTGAGAAGCTCCTCCTGTTTCAGATTGTCCTTAATGTTCAGATACCAAAGAAAAACAAAGACAGCTATGACTATCAGGGTAAGGATCCCGAATAAAAGTATAAGAAACGAATTATCACCATAAACCGTCTTCCGGCCTTCCTTATGCGTCTCCACCGTTCCGAGTGTCGGCAGTTTGGATAAATACACACCTCCAAACCGTATCATATACACTATGAACAGTACCTCTGTGATCAAAAAAGCAAAGCCCTTGATCCACTGCCCCCTCATCATCTGCCCAATACCCATGATCAGAAATGAGAGCCTGGTTTTAAAGTCACCTTTCATATGTAACCTCCCAAAAAATTGCGGTTAAAAAGCTCCGGCAAAAGACTGTTTCTCTTGCCGGATCTTCATCACATAATTACTGTGCGTATGATTCGCAGGTATCCTGGAACTTCTGAAGTGCGGCCATAAGATCGTCATCACTTGAGATTGATGAAAGCTCGCCGTTTCTTATGCTGTCACCAAGCGAAGTAGACAGTGTCCAGTAATCGCCGGGGTACTGACCCTGAGGTATTGAATACTGAAGCTGTTCGGCAAGAGCCGAAAGTGCAGCATCCGACTTTACATCACTCGAAGCCTGAGCCTTGATATTTGAAGGCCCCCAACCTACCTCCTTATATCTCGCAAGCTGAACCTCCTCACCCGCAAGGTAGTATGCCAGCGCATCACAGGCTGCAAGCTTGGCATCCTCAGTCTGAGGCTTAACTCCGAGAAGCTTGAATCCGCCGAAACCGCTCATCTGATGTTCTTTTCCGTTACCATCCTTAAATGTGGGAAGCTTGGCACAGGCGTAATTGTCGCCGAATACTTCCTGAGCCGTTGCGCTGTCCCATGTTCCGTCCACTATAGCGCCCACATTTGTTGCCTCACCCATGGCGGAGCCGTTCTGGAATGCTTTTGATTCACTCAGCCCGATCATTGCCTTAAGGGCAGCAAGACCCTCATCCGATGCATAGGTTACATTTGCCTTAGTGAAGTTACCGTTATCATCTGTTTCATATGAAAGATCACATCCCGCTCCGAAGAAAAATGCCGTCTGATACCAACCGGAATTTATCTCCATATAGAAATTCTTACCTGCCGCCTCGCAGTCAGCAAGGATTCCGTCAAGAGTCGAAGGATCCTTAACTACGCTCTTATCATAGTAAAGGAAATATCCGTTATCCGATGTGAGCGGATAAGCATACAGCTCATTTCCGACTGTGGCGGCTTTGATCGAGCCCTCGTCATTCTCGCTCTTTACCGCGTCAAGCACATCCGGATTAACCGTTTCAAGAGCACCCGCTGCAACAAGACGCGCTATCTGATCCTGAGCAAAAGCGTAGATATCAGCACCCGCTTCAACATCCGTGATCATATTTCCGGCAGCATCACCTTCACCCACAGCCTCAACAGAAACCTTGAATCCCGCATAATCCGGATTGTCTGCCATGAACTTCTCCACCTGTTTGGCGGTAAAATCAACAACCGCATCCGCAACCCATACCTTGATCTCGCCCGAACCGCCGTCACCGACAGTTGCACTCGGCTTTTCCTCTTCGGCTTCTCCGGCAGCCGGTGCTTCTTCTGCCTTATCTTCCGCGGCGGGTTCCGCAGTTTCTTCGGCCGCAGGCTGCGCAGGTTCCGCGGCTGCTCCGCCGCAGCCTGCAAGAAGCGAGCTTATCATAGCCGATGCCAACAGTAACGACAATACTTTCTTTTTCATCTTTGTTTCCTCCTGTCATGTAAATATGGTTTATAGGTTAAAATCTTTATTATGTCCTTTATTATATTATATACCGGTCGTTATCTTAGCCTGTATATCAGTGTTCCGTTTGCCTCAAGCTCCCCTTCCTTAAACCTCCTCGAAAAAAGGATATCATCCGCTTCCGGAACCTTTACCGGATCATCCGAAGCATTCAGCAGTACCTTGATCCTCCTGCCCTCTTTGTCAAGCTTGATATACTCTATACATCTCATTGTACTGATCTCGCACGGAAAATGGAAATACAGACTGCGAAAAGTCGCCTCTTCCCGCCTTAACCGGATCAACGCCCGCACCATCCCGGTCAGATCGTCGTGGATCCCCTTGTCCACTTCATCCCATGGCATGCACCTGCGGCAGTCCGGATCATGTCCGCCTTCCATGCCGATCTCCGTTCCGTAAAACATGCACACACTGCCGGGCATCGTAAACAGCGCCGCAAGTTCCTGAATGAAGATATCCGGATCCTTTGTCCTTGTCATCAACCGATCCGTATCATGCGAATCCAGAAGGTTGAAGAGAACATTGTTTGTCTGCTGCTGATACATTGTATAACAACTGTTCACACGGTATGCGAAATCCTTTTTCGTAAGTGAACGATCCACAAAGAAATCATTGATACCGCTTGTCAGCGGATAGTTCATGACAGCATCATATTCATCTCCGTACAGCCATTGCGACGCATCATGCCATATCTCACCGAGCAGATAGAAATCACTCTTTTGCTCCTTCAGTACCCTGCGCAGCCTCTTTAACAGGCGGTGACTGACTTCATTTCCGACATCAAAACGGATCCCGTCAATATCATATCGTCTTATCCACTGGGTACATACCTTTTCGATATAATCAATGACTTCCGGATTATTCGTGTTGAGCTTCGGCATATTTGCAAAAAATGCAAATGAATAGAACTGTCCGTCACGCGTACTCTTCGTCAGATCAACCGGCCATTCGTTCACCATGAACCAGTCAAAATACCGGGAATCCGGTCCCTTCTCCACCACATCTATCCATGGAAGGAAATTCGCGCCGCTGTGGTTGAAAACCCCGTCCATCATGATCCTGATACCCCTTGCGTGCGCTTCATCCACAAGGCTTTTCATATCCCGTTCATTTCCGAACGAAGGATCTATCGTTTCATAGTCCGATGTATCATACTTGTGGTTGGATTCCGCCATACAGATGGGCGTAAGATATATTCCGTTTATCCCAAGATCCTTAAGATAATCCAGCTTCTCGATTATGCCCTTAAGATTTCCCCCGAAGCGTTCCTCATTCCTTACGCTGCCCTTACGCCACGGCACGATATTCTCATCTTCCCTGCTGTCTTTGCCTCTGCGGAAGCGATCGGGAAAGATCTGATACCATACCGTTTCATTCACCCAATCCGGCGTGCGATTGACATCTGCCGGATTCATCCATGGCACTATAAAATACTGGAGCATCTTTCCGGGAACTTCCATCTGCTCTTTTGTAAGGCATCCGTCCTCAAAATAATACAGGATCTCGTCAGCGGCATGAAGCTCGAAATAGTATTTGCACCTTTTGTATTCCGGTCTTATGGTAGTCGTCCACCAGGTGTGATTCTTAAGTTCCTTTTTATATACCACTTCCTCTCGCATGCCGATCCAGTCCTCTGCCCCGCCGGCAATTCCCGCCTGATACGGATCTCCGTATATAAGGTAAACCTGCTTAACATCATGTCCCGTCTTCAGATTGATAACAAGTTCATCATCTAAAAAAGAGTAACTCATCTGCTCGGATGTTCTGTGATAAATTGCGGAATGGTCCATGCTCTCACCGTTCAAATATAATTCCATATGTTTCGTAAAGTTTCGCTATAACTGTATACTATTCTATTTATTCGCATTTGTCAACATTCTATTTGATCGTTTTTTACGAAAATTCCCAGTTGATTTTTTTCGCTATGTATTCTATACTATTGACTGATATATAAAGGAAATAATATGGCAACCATAAAAGATATCGCAAAAAAACTTAATATATCAACCGGTACGGTCTCCAAGGGCTTAAACGGTGCAAGAGACATCAGCGAAGCGTTGCGTCACCAGATACTCGACACCGCGGCCGAGATGGGATACACCAAGCGGGGGGCGGCAAAACCCGAAAACAGGAAGCTTTGTATTTTCATCGAAAATATGGATTACTACTTGGAGGATGATTTCGGATATGATATTATCCTTGGCTTTAAACAGGCTGCATTTAATGAAAACTGGGCTGTTGAAGTAATCCCGGTAAGCCATCTCGTCCAGGAGCGTCACACTTATGACCGTTTCATGATCAGTCAGGGGTTTTCAGGTGCTTTGATCCTCGGTTTTGCATATGACGACCCATGGATGACATTCTTTGGCGGCACACACATTCCAACCGTACTTTTTGATCATCATCTTACCGGTAATCCCATGGTGGGTTTCGTAGGAAGCGACAGTGACGAGGGTATTGAATTGGCCGTGTCCCATCTTGTATCACAGGGACATAAGAGGATTGCGTTTCTAAGCGGAGATGAATCCTCAATGATCTCCGAATTTCGTTTGAGTGCCTTCAAAAGGAGTATGAAGACCCACGGGTTCTCTCTGCTTCCCGAGCTCTATGCTTCCTCCAGCTACAGTGCCGGTGCGGATCCCGATACGGTTCTTTCCCTTATCAATAACGGAGCCACAGCCATTATGTGCGGAAGCGATATTATAGCATACAGCGTTATCCGCGCCTGTAATGCTTTGAACATAAGTATACCGGATGATATTAGTCTGGTCGGCTACGATGACCTTCCCGCATCGGCAGCTACCAATCCTGCATTAACCACGATCAGACAGGATCGGCTTATGATAGGTAAATCAGGTTATTATACTCTTTACTCGATCATACAGGGTGTTTCATTAAGCCGGAATCTTATTCGCCCCACCCTGGTGGAGAGAAATTCTACCTCTCCGCCCAAATGAATACGGATCGATCTCAGTGAACATATCCGGGTTTTATTTTCCGCGATATTCCGTTACTTTTTATATGATTTTATCTCTATCTGTTTATACACCTCCGGATCGTTGCGCTCTACAGATTTGCATCGTTTCATTTAACATATTTACGCCGAGTCATCTAACGGATGGTATCACCTTGTCGTCCGGAAGATACTTTATGAACATTTCGATAAGCTGCTTGATCTGTATCGGCTTTGTCAGATAATCGCTGAAGCCCTCATTTAAAAACATTTCTCTCGCTCCGGAGACCGCATCGGCCGTGAGCGCTATCACCGGGAATTTCTCCGTGTCAATTATTCCTTCATCCCGCCCTTTTCTCATAGTCTCGATACCGTCCATTTCCGGCATAAGATAATCCATGAATACGATGTCGTAATTCCCCGATCCGATCATTTCAAGAGACCGGGCACCGGTGCTTGCGGTTTCTATGGTCATCCCGGAATTCTTAAGGAGCTGCTTGAATACCGCAAGATTTAAGTCCACATCATCCACGACAAGTATCCTCGTGTCCGGTGCGGTAAAGTTCTCACGCGTTATCTCGACATTTCTGCTGCTCTCTTCCTCAGCCATGCTGAAACGACCGACCGGCGTTTCATCCACTACAGCCTCGTGAAGCCTCACACGACTAAAGTCGCGTGCTTCCATACCCGGTTTTCTAAGGCATGGACTCATTGACTACAGATACGGTCTATGCAGCGATACCATATCTCATCGGATATAGTTCTCCACTAAGACTAATGAGTGTAGCCAGAGTGCAGGTGCTTCTCCTGGCTGCCTGAGGAACTTTTGCCTCAAGTGCCAACCTCTCCTTTGCAGGCAAGGATTTTAGTATTTCTCTTATAAAATATCTTGCTCCTATATTGTAGGATGCATTAAGGTCACAGTTATAGATCTTACCGCTTGCAAACCTGCATACAGAATAAGACGAAAGATCAGCTTCCCGGCCTCGTGATACTCTTCCGGAGCCATCATAAGCAAACCTTGATGTACCCCAGGCATTGATACGGCTTATGCGTATACCCAAACGGTGAGCCTTATCCGATACCATAGACTGGACATAACGTGCTTTCCATAAATTAAGCTTTTGCTTCTTTGAGCCCCGTTTCCTGCCATTAAGATCAAGATGCTCGAATACTATGACATCGGCATTATATAAAACTGCGATATCCATGATGAACTGAGCTGTCTTTACAGCTATGTTGTCATTGATGCCTTTGGCCTTAGCCCATAATTTCGGAGCTTTGCGGCTGCCATGCTGCTGTGCCTTCTTTATGCGGTTTACTGAATGAGTCAGAGAGTCGTATTCTTTAGGGAGCTTAAGGAAGTGCCTCCCTAAGATCGTGCCATCCGAATGCATTATTGAAACCGCCGCAGGCGAGTTTATTCCAAGGTCTACAGCGACAATTCGTTGCTCATGGATATCGGTTTTATTAAGTTTTACCTCTTCCTCAAAGGGAAACTCGAGGAACCATTCTTTTCCCCGCTTTCTGAGGGTGGGGGATTTCATCTCACGATGAGAACAGTGGTTTTTGATATAGTTCATATCCGACTTCTTTAGGTCTATGGATACCCAGTCCCAGGTATTTCGGATATAGACTTTTATTTTGGCTTTATACGTACCGGTAAATTGATACATGTTTCCCTTA
>JAEEGH010018117.1_pt1 | contig 14921 bp, 6 predicted proteins | sample 9134181 | NCBI WGS metagenome assembly JAEEGH01 (sample SAMN16246544, study PRJNA631951) | gut metagenome | biome: gut microbiome; feature: rumen; material: DP-attached | host: Bos | place: Iran: Karaj | collected 2018-10 | reverse complement strand
GCTTTAAGAACTTCATTGGAAGTAAAAAAGCTGAATAAGGCATAAAAATAGGACACCGTTCATGTTTATAATAATATGAACGGTGTTTTTTTACCCTTTTTGAGCATTTATTGCAAGGGTATAGACAGTTTTTATTATAGATTTGGGGAGCATTTTTATGTCAAAATGGATGGTGAAGATGAAGAAGGCAGACTTTGATGCCATTGCCGGGAAGTTCGGTATAAACAGGATCACAGCCAGACTTCTTACCAATAGGGGGCTTACTACCGACGAGGAGATAGAGCGTTTCCTTTCCGGGGATGCATCTATGCTCCATGACCCGGCGCAGCTTGCTGATATAGAAAAGGGCGCTGAAGTTATGCTCCGTCAGATATCTCAGGGAGCCAGGATCAGGGTAATTGGAGATTATGATGTAGACGGGATCTGTTCTTCTTATATCCTGGTGAAGGGCCTCGAACTTTTTGGGGCAGATGTTGACTGCTGTTTGCCTGACAGGGTCAAGGACGGATATGGTCTTAGCATCAAACTGGTGGATGAGGCTGTTTCAGCCGGCCGTGATACCATCATTACCTGTGATAACGGAATTGCTGCCTATGAGCAGATACAGCATGCCAAGGAAGCAGGACTTACTGTAGTAGTCACCGACCATCATGAAGTTCCCTTTGAGGAGAGCACTGACGGGGACAAGGAGATCCTTCCGCCTGCAGATGCAGTCATAGATCCCAAGAGAAGGGATGGAGATAGCTCTTTTAAGGAGATATGCGGAGCAGTTGTGGCATATAAGTTCCTTCAGATGATGGCAAGACTATCAGGTAGATCAGATGATCCGAAGGTCAGGACATTCTTTGACGAAATGCTCATCTTTGCGGGAATAGCCACTGTCTGTGATGTTATGGAGCTTCGTGATGAGAACAGGATTATAGTCAAGGAGTCCCTTAGGAGAATTTCAAATACAGAGAACGCAGGCCTTAAGGCGCTGATAAATGTCAACGGTCTTGATGCCAGGAATATGTCGGCATTTCATTACGGCTTTGTAATAGGACCATGTCTTAATGCTACAGGAAGGCTTGATCTTGCGTCTCGTGCACTCTCTCTTTTCCTTGAAAGAGATGTCAATGAAGCTGCCAAAATGGCACAGGATCTGAAGGATATGAATGACTCCCGCAAGACTCTGACAGTTCAGGGAGTGGAAGAGGCAGTTTCAGAAATAGAGAAGGAGGCTGTAAGGGGAGAACTTCCCAAGGTTCTCGTGGTATATCTTCCTGAAGTTCAGGAATCCATTGCCGGCATCATAGCAGGAAGGATCAAGGAGAAATATTACAGGCCTACCATCATTCTTACCAATGGAGCGGAAGGCGCCAAGGGATCGGGAAGGTCAATTGAGAGCTACGATATGTTTAAGGCTCTTTCTACCTGCAAGGACCTCTTTACCAAGTTTGGCGGACACAAGATGGCAGCGGGACTCTCGCTCCCTGTCGAGAATATAGATGAGCTGAGAACCAGACTTAATAATGAGTGCACACTCTCTGAGGATGACTTTGTGCCGGTTCTTAAGGTTGATATGGTTCTGCCCTTTAGATACGCAGACATGGATTTTGTAAAAGAGCTAGAGATGCTTGAGCCCTTTGGTAACGGCAATGAAAAACCAATATTTGTCCAGAAGGATATAAGGCTCTTATCCGGAAGGATTTTGGGCAAGAATAAAAACTGCGGAAAATACAGGGTCTGTGACGAAACAGGTACAGCCTGTGATATGATGTATTTTGGAGATCTGGAAAACTTTAACCGGTTCCTTGAGGATGAATACGGAGCCGGAAGAGTAGAGGCACTCTATGCCGGAGAGGCAGGGCAGGCTATGACCATCAAGGCAGCTTTCTATCCCAATATCAACAGCTATATGGGAAGAGAGAGCGTTCAGCTGGTCATGAGTGATTATTCAAAAAATACCCCATAAACCACAAAAACACACGCAGGGGCGTGTGTTTGCGGTTTCTTATGAGGGGGAGATGTGAGCTAGTTCACATCTATAAGAATAATATAATACACATTTGTGTCGAAAATGTGACAAAAAAATTAAATATTGGAGGTCGACAAATGAAGCTAAGTAAACTGCTGGAAGGGCTTGAGTACAGGATTACTGCGGGTAACAGTGATGTGGAATTAAACGCAGAGAGTATTGAGGTCAAGAATGTAATAAATGATAACAGGAAGATAGAAGAGGGTTCTCTTTTTATCTGTATTAAGGGTGCAAACTTCGATGGACACTCCTGTGCAGCAGATGCAGCAGCAAAAAAGGCCGCTGCGATCGTGGCAGAAGCAGAGGTTGAGCTTCCTGAAGGTTCCGAGCTTCCTGTTATAAGGGTTGCTGATACCAGATATGCAATGGCATTTATTTCAGCAGCATATTTTGATCATCCGGCTTCCAAGCTTAAGACCATCGGTATAACCGGAACAAAGGGTAAGACCACAACCACCTATCTTATCAGGAGCATGCTTGAGAATGCAGGCTACAAGGTAGGTCTTATCGGAACAATTGAAGTAATAATCGGCGATGAGCACATTCATGCTGAGAATACAACACCTGAGTCCTACACTCTTCAGGAATATATGGCTAAGATGGTAGAGGCCGGCTGTGATGCGGTAGTGATGGAGGTCTCTTCTCAGGGGCTTATGCTCCACAGAAGCCAGGGATTTATCTTTGATATCGGAATCTTTACCAACATTGAGCCCGATCACATCGGACCTAACGAGCACAAGGACTTCGAGGATTACATGCACTGCAAGGGACTCCTGTTTAAGCAGTGCAAGGTTGGTATCTGCAACGGAGATGATATTCACACAGATGACATCTTAAAGGGCCATACCTGCGAGGTTGAGACCTACGGCTTCAACAAGGATGTAGATATTCGTGCGATCAATCTTGCATATATCAGAAAACCCGGCAATCTCGGTGTGTTCTTTGACACTGAGGGACTTATCGAAATGCACGCCGAGATTACAAATCCCGGCAAGTTCAGTGTATATAACGCACTCTGCGCAATAGCTGTTGCAAGACACTTTGGCTGCAGCCCTGAGCAGATTGCTCCTGCACTTAAGGGAGCCAAGGTTAAGGGCAGGATCGAGATGGTGAAGGTTTCAGATGAATTCACTCTGATGATCGACTATGCACACAATGCAATGGCTCTTAAGAGTCTTTTGACAACACTCCGCGACTATCGTCCCAACAGGCTTATCTGCCTCTTTGGCTGTGGCGGTAACAGAAGTAAGCTCCGCCGCTTTGAGATGGGTGAGGTTTCCGGAAGATATGCGGACTTTACCATTATCACATCTGACAATCCACGTTTTGAGGAGCCTTTGGATATCATTGCCGATATTGAGACAGGTATCAAGAAGACAGACGGTAAATATATAAAGATCACAGACCGCAAGGAAGCTATAGCCTATGCAATCGATCATGGTGAGCAGGGCGACATCATAGTACTTGCCGGCAAAGGACATGAAGATTATCAAGAGATAAAAGGCGTCAAGTATCATATGGATGAGCGTGAGCTTATCCAGGAAATCCTTGACGAGCGCAAGTAAGAAGAATTTGGTTTGGCTCCGACTGGGGTCTCCCGTCCAATATATGTGATCATTTTCTCGTTGTCCTAAGCGCTCCGATGAGCCCTGGGCATCAATTTCTACGTGCATAGGCACTAAGAAATTGATAGGTCTCATCTCCACAGGACAAACTCAAAAATGCTCACATATATTGGACGGGAGCCCCCAGTCGGAGCCTTCTTCAAATGATTTACGTTATGATGCGGGCGTTAAAGGGATTGGATTAGGGCGTGGTATAATAGTCTGAAAGGCTTTTGTAGGGGATTGAATGGAAAATACTTCAGTATTATATGCGAATATAATAATTGATATATCTCATGAGAAGGTGGATAGGCTTTTTCAGTATAGGATTCCGGACAGGCTAAGAGGGAAGATAGCTGTTGGGGATTGTGTTGTTGTGCCATTTGGTAAGGGAGATACACAGAGGAAGGGCTATGTCATTGAGATTACTGATAAGGCGAATTGGGATCCGGACAAGATCAAGGAGATAATTGGCAGATCAAGTGAAATGACTTCTGCCGATGATATTTCAATAAAGCTCGCAGCGTGGATGAAGAGAAACTACGGCGGAACCATGAATGCGGCTCTTAAGACTGTGCTTCCATCCGGTAAGAAGATGAAGAGGCAGGTGCACAGGTTCGTATCGCTTCGCACATCTTTAGAGGATGCGAAAGAGACATATTACGAGTGCATGAGCAAGAAGCAGAAGGCCAGAGAGAGGATTTTAAAAGAGCTTATAGAAAATGCCGGAGAGAGAATTCCATTTGAACTTATAACGGATAAGCTCGGCGTCAGCTCTCAGACCCTTAAGAGTATGAGCGAAGCCGGAATCATCAGGATTGACAGCGAGGAGTACTTCAGAAATCCTATCGTCGGCGCTACCACAAGATATGAAGATAAGGTGCTTAGCCCCGAGCAGCAGAACATTGTAGATACTGTCAGCAGAGACTACGACGAGGGCAAGAGAGATACTTATCTGATCCATGGAATAACGGGCAGTGGCAAGACTGAGGTCTACATTGCTCTTATAGATAACATGATAAAGCGCGGGAAGCAGGCAATCGTTCTGATTCCCGAGATAGCTCTGACCTACCAGACACTGATGCGTTTTTACAGGCACTTCGGAGAGAGAGTCTCTGTAATGAATTCATCCCTTTCTCCGGGAGAGAAGTTTGACCAGATGGAGAGGGCAAGGCAGGGCGATATCGATATTATTATAGGGCCGAGGTCAGCTCTTTTCACACCATTTCCAAACACAGGAATAATAATTATTGATGAGGAGCATGAGCAGACTTACAAGAGCGACAATGCTCCTAAATACCATGCCAGGGAGACAGCGATTGAGCTCTCAAGGCTTCTTCCTGACGGGGCATGTGTTGTGCTGGGATCTGCTACACCTTCACTGGAAGCTTATTACAGAGCTAAAAGTGGGGAGTATAGGCTTTTTGAGCTAAACAGGAGACTGACGGGAGGGACACTTCCTGCTGTCGAGATGGCGGATCTTCGGGAAGAGCTTAGGAGCGGAAACAGGTCCATCTTCTCAAGGCGCCTTCAGGAACTGATGACAGAGAAGCTGTCACAGGGCGAGCAGGTCATGCTCTTCATTAACAGGAGAGGACTTGCGGGATTTGTGTCCTGCAGAGCCTGCGGAGAGGTCTTTAAATGTCCTCACTGTGATGTGTCATTATCCGAGCACAGAGGCGGAAGGCTTGTGTGCCATTACTGCGGTCATGAGGAGCCAAGGCCAAAGATATGCCCCAAATGCGGGTCAAAGTATGTATCTTCCTTCAGAGCCGGGACGCAGCAGATTGAGGATGAGGTCAAAAAGTTCTGGCCACAGGCAAGAGTCCTTAGGATGGATGCTGATACCACGAGGACTAAGGGCAGCTATGACAAGATACTTTCAACATTTGCCAACAAAGAGGCAGATGTCCTTGTGGGAACACAAATGATCGTTAAGGGACATGATTTTCCTGATGTTACTCTTGTGGGAATCCTTGCTGCAGATATGTCTCTTTATGCCAGCGATTTCAGGGCAAGTGAGAGAACCTTCCAGTTACTTACCCAGGCGGCTGGAAGAGCCGGAAGAGGGGACAAGCAGGGCAATGTTGTGATCCAGAGCTATCAGCCGGATCATTACAGCATCGTTGCTGCATCCAGACAGGATTATCGCTCCTTCTACGAGGAGGAAATTGCATACAGGAAGATGCTAAGGTATCCGCCTGTTTCCCATATGATGTGCGTACAGCTCTTTAGCCGTGATGAGGAAGAGGGTATGCAGTTTGCAAGCAGGCTCCGGGCCATTATGGAGCAGCAAAAGGTACCGGAAGCAGTGTTTATCGGACCTGCAATGGCTGCTATTGGCAAGATCAATGATGTTTACCGCATGGCTGTATATGTCAAGCTTGATGATTACCAGGGCCTGGTAAGGCTTAAGGATATACTGGAAATCTATATCAAGGATCTGGAGGCTATGGGGAAACTTCGGAATATTACCGTGCAGTTTGACTTTACGTAAAATTAACAGTTTTGCGTGACTCTTTATGCTTTATTGTGTGTTATCATTAGAATAGCACCATGGCATTTTCTTTGCTGGCAACCGGAGGGCAGAGAGTGAAAAGAGGTCTGATACTAACAATAAATCTTTTGATAATGGGCTTTATTCTGTTCTTTATCATCAGATATGCGAATATTAAGGCGCAAGAGAGTAACGAAAATGAAATCATCGCCTTTGAGAAGATGACCCTGACTACAAACCAGATCATCGCCAACTACCTTGAGGATGAACAGCATCTTTGTGATATATGGTCCAACTATATCAATCGTTCAGCGGAGGACGGATCCCCGATGACGGCACAGGATGCTGTATCATATATCAGGAAGGCTAAGGTTTCTGCGGAGATTGAGGGACATCTGGTTTTTCTTGACAGTCCTTCACGGAAAGGAATCTCGACAACAGCCAATGTGGCTGATCCTGATGACTATACTGTTTCTTACAAGAATATTAATATCTTTGACAATGTCGATACCGTGAGCGATATAGACGATGTTGTCAGTCTGACAAGGGCTTACACAAACCCTATGAATGGAGTGCAGTCTATAGCGTTTTTAAACTATGTGACTGTCCGCGACAATGAGAGCAACGATCTGAAGAAAGGTCTTCTGATGCGCGTTGTTCCCCTTAGTCGTCTTGAGCAAAAGCTTATTTTCCTAAAAGGTGAATACGAGAATGTTGAGATAAGCATCATGGACAAGGAAGGTAATTACGTTGTCCATGGAAAATCCTTTAAGAACAGTAATTTCTTTGAGTATTTTAAGTCTTATAATGAGGCCACCTCTGAGGAATACAGGCATGTGATAGATGAGGTGACCGGTGGAACAGGTTCCATGACAATAAAAAACTTTAAGGGGGAGGATTGTATTTTAGCTTTCACACCTCTTGAAACTATGACCACATGGTTTCTGCTTGCTTATATTCCTGCAAAAGACCTGGTGGTAAGCCGTTCGGTAGACTGGCTGCTCCTTGGCATAGCGACTCTTGGGTTTGTGGTTCTTCTGGTATTCAACTCAATTGTAATGATGACTTACAACCGCAAACTGTCAGAGGCTGCGAAGCAGGCAAATCAGGCCAACGAGGCTAAATCCAGCTTCCTTTCCACCATGTCCCATGACATACGTACGCCTATGAATGCGATTCTGGGCTTAAATGAGATGGTGCTTCGGGATTCCAAGGATGAGAATATCCGAATGTATTCAGAGAGTATAAGAACTGCGGGGAGCACACTTCTTGGCATCATAAACGACATTCTGGACTTCTCCAAAATTGAAGCGGGCAAAATGGAAATAATCAATGTTGATTACAGTTTTGTTTCCCTTCTTAATGATCTTGTAAATATGGTGCAAAAGAGAGCCCAGGATAAAGGCCTTTCTTTTAACCTGGACATAGACAAGAATATTCCCATGATCCTTAACGGAGACGAGATAAGGATCAAACAGGTCATCATTAATATCCTCTCGAACGCCGTAAAATATACCAAACAGGGAGGCATTACATTCTCTGTAAGTGCCAAAAAGATTGAGAATAAGCCTGATTCAGTAATGCTAAGGGTAAGTGTTAAAGACACTGGTATAGGCATAAAACCGGAAGATTTGGACAAGCTGTTTGTGGCTTTCGAACGCATTGAAGAAAAAAGGAACAGGAACATCGAGGGCACGGGCCTTGGCATGACTATTGTCCAGCGGTTCCTTGACATGATGGGCAGCCATCTCGAGGTTGAGAGTGAATATGGCAAGGGCTCGGTCTTCTCCTTTGAAATTGAGCAGAAGGTTGTTAAATGGGATCCAATCGGAGATTTCGAGGAGGCCTTCAGACGTTCGTCAAGCGAGCGGACAAACTACCGGGAGAAGTTTACAGCGCCTTTGGCCAGAGTGCTTGTTGTAGATGATACACCGGTTAACCTTACTGTCTTTGTAAGTCTCCTAAAGCGGACCGGGATTCAGATCGATACCGCGGAAAGTGGTGATGAGGGTATAGCTCTTTTCACCAAAAATAAGTATGATGCTATCTTTCTGGACCACATGATGCCGGATAAAGATGGTATAGAGACCCTCACGGAGATGAAGGGCATAACGGATACTCCGAATATTGGAACGCCGGTTATCTGTCTTACCGCCAACGCTATATCGGGCATGCGGGAGATGTACACAAATGCCGGATTTGATGACTATCTAACCAAGCCAATTGATGCCGAACGGCTGGAGATGATGTTATTACAGTATCTTCCCAAAGACAAGGTATCTGCCCCAGGCGATAATGTTGATATCAACGATGCCGATAGCGTTGACATCGATAATAACAATAATACCGATGATGATGAGCTTCCAAGATTCCTATATGATATTAAGGAACTGGATATAGAGTCGGGTCTGACATATTGTGGCGATGCCGAGGATTACATTATGGCCCTTGAAACGTACCAGGGCAATGCGGCAAAGAAAGCTGAAGAAATTGAGAAATACTGGGCTGAAAAAGATATAAAGAACACAACAATAAAAGTTCACGGACTTAAGAGTTCTTCACGAGCTATCGGAGCGCTGGAACTTGGGAATTTAGCCGAAAAACTTGAGAAGGCAGGAAACAGCGGTGATGTGGAAATGCTGGATAAAGAGCTTGGCGAACTAATTTCCAGGTACAGGCAACTGGCACTTGATCTTAACCCCCTGGCAGACCAGGAGGGATCAGATAAAGGATGATAGGAGGAAATATTTATGAAAAAGACCTTTAGGACGTTATTTTCTTTGAGCATGGTTGTTATGCTTCTCTTGCAGGGCTGTGGCAGCCAGAAGAAAGAGGAGGGTTTTACACCGAAGTATGATAAAGATACTGAGTTTTCCTTGACCGTTGCGGGCAGCTACAGTAACTTTGAATCCCTTGAGGCAGAGTTTGAGCGCTTTTATGAATATTATCCTAACGTAAGTTTAGAGTATGTCACAATGGATGATTACAAAAACGTTATTCCCAGCGCTCTTGTAAGCAGCGAGCCACCGGATATTTTTACTACTAACGGTTCGATGATCGGTGATGAAAAGTATGATGCTATGTTTGAATCCAGTGAGGTTTTCTCTGATCCTTCCGTAGATATCGATTATTCCTGCATAAGGGATTCTCTGATAAGGACGACCGATTCGGGTGATGTTGTTATGCTCCCTATTTTCACCACCTCTTACGGAATGCTTGTCAACATGGATATCTTTGAAAAAGAGGGATTAAAGGTTCCAAATAACTTTAGTGAACTTATGGATGTCTGCACTAAGCTTAAAGATGCAGGATATGAATCTCCTGTGATGGGAACTGACAGATTCAGCGGATCGGGACTGTTTAACTGTTTTGTATATCCGATGTATGCGTATAATGTCATAAACAACAGTGATAAGGTTGACGCTCTTAATAATTTAGAACCTTCATCAGGAGAAATGATGCGTCCTGCTCTTGAGAGGCTTTATGAGTTTGTTAACTCCGGCTGCATTGATGTGGCAAAATGTCAGGAGGAGATAACAGATGAATATGATTCGGTGATCATGAGATTCTTTGAGGGCGATGTACCGATGATGCTTGCGACAGGTGATGTGGTTTCCGGAACGGCCAAGAGAGAGAGCAAGTCTGATGCTTTTTCGGCAAATCCGTTTAAGTACAGGTTCTTTACAGCGCCTGCCGGAGACGACGGTGGATATTTCATCAATTCGATCAGTATCTGCTTTTCTGTTAACAAAAACAGCGAGAATCTTGATATGGCCAATGAATTCATGAGATTTCTTATCAGCAAGAAAGAGCTTGGCAACATGGCCGGACTAAAGCGTCTTATCACACCTATAGATGATTTTTCTGCAGATGAACTATACTCGTCACTTGCGGATATACCGGCTGACAGATGCTTTAGTGATAAGGAAACCGGCCTTATGGATCCGGCAGTCAGGCAATTCAGGGCAGCTATCTATGCAGTCGGCAACGGAAACATGACGGTTGATGAGGCTGTTGCTTCTTACGGAAGTATTCCGGAGGAGTGATACTGTAATGATTGTATTTCTAAAAATGCCATAAAACGTGCATTTGTGCATCAAAATAATGATATAATGAACGTGCATGGGGATGTATCTCATCTCCATGCATTTTTATTTGGATAAAAGAATGATTGGTACATGTTGCATTGAGGGGTATTAAGATGAAAAAGAATTTAAGGGTATTATGTGCAAGATTTCTTACAGCTCTTTTGCTGATAACTACTATATTTTCAGGAGTGCCAAAGATTACAGCATTTGCTGCAACTGACATTGAGGAAGCAGTTTCAACTAAACCTGCAAGTCAGGCTGATGAGATTGCAATCCAAAATGCGCTGGCAGCTATCAATAAAGCCAATCAGACCGGGGCAGAAGTTGATATCGCTTATGCCGAATCTCTTATTATGGCTCTTTCGCCAATAAACAGGTTGAGACTCTATATAAGGCTCAGTAAGAGTTATTACCTGAAAAACTATAAAGGAGTCGGAGCTAAGTATTTCAACGCTGAAAAGTATCTTTTAGCCAATGAATATGTCAGGACTGCAGCCCTTTTGGAAAGTCATGAGGATCTGCATGTAGAGGAAAAGACTGAAGCAAAAAAGGCTGAAGAAAAGAAGCAGGAAGCTAAGGATACCAAGAAGCCGGAAGAGTTCATCGTAGATAACGGTGAATATGACGGTGATGATTATTATGATGACGATGACGAGCCGTATGATCCAAGTGATAACTATCGCTCAGCAATTTATATAAACAATAAATCCCTTGATATTATTCCATATGAGCTTTATATAAATTCATTTAATGACGAGAGCTTTTCTTTTACCACATATAATCTCTTTGATGACATAAACAATAACAAGAATGTTAACGTGTTGTTCAGGGGAGAGAATTATCGCAGGGCATTTGATCTGGCTGATGGTAAAAAGTATACTCTTATGCTGTATTTTTGTGGCACTGATCTGGAGAGAAACGAATCTAACAGGAGCCTTAGTGGTGAGGTTGTAAGAATGCTCCAGGCAGATATGAGTAATGTAAATGTCATCCTGTGTGTTGGAGGAACCACTTCTTACGGCAATACTTATATGAACGAGGATGCAAAAGATGGATCTTCTTTCGGTGCATCGGGACTCAGATCCGGAATTTACTATCTGAATCCGGATGGACTTTCAAAAGGCGTAAGAGATAAGCTTAAGGATGTTAATGTTGAATATGGTGAACCTATACTTCAGCTTTCGGGGGAGTCAAAAGAGACTAGCCATTCCCAGGGGCTTCATTTTGATGACATCATAACAGCGGATTCGCTTATTCAACTTGTTTCAACGTCTGCGGTAGATATGGCTGATCCGGCTTTCCTTGCGGGCTTTATGAATCTTTGTACAAATCTTTTTCCTGCAAATGATTATGGACTTGCACTTTCGGATCATGGCGGCGGACTTGAAGGAGGCGTTATCTACACAGATGAACTCTATGACGGAAATGAAAAGCTCTTTGCCAGTAACCATATAAGTGTCTATAAGCTGGAGTCCGCGCTTGCCTCTACTGATCTGTACAAAAACAAAGACCTTTCCGATGATGGTAAGCTTAGCGTACTTTTCTTCAACGCCTGTTTGATGGGATCAACCGGCCAGGCATATACAACAAAGGATTATTACAGGTATATGATCGCCTCCGAAGAGATTTCGTCAGGTCATACTCCTTATAACCTTATGATTTCCAGCCTTAATAATGATGTAGCGCAGGGAAAGAGCGATCGTGATATAGCGATCAATTTTACAAAAGCATATGAGTCATTTCCTGAAACTCATCATGGTCATAATAGGTATTATGTTGGTTCAGTTGCTACGTTTTCCTCTGAGGATCTTGAGGAAATGCGTGATAGCATAAATGATCTTGCAAGAGAGTTTTCAGAGGTAATTGGAACAGATAAGTATTCAGCAAACTTTAAACAGGATGTATTTATGGCAATAAGACAGGCCTCCTTATCCTGCTATCCCACAAGTGCTGCAGAGCCATATTATTACAACGATACCTATCAGTACGAAACGAAGTACGTGGATATTGGAGAACTTCTGAATTTTGTAAGTGATAATCTTGCGGCACTTGACACAGATGATTACAGTGACAGCGATATTAAGGAGCTCTTTAAGCTGCAGTCTGTACTTGATTACACATTAAGCACTGGCTTTTTGACATATCTTTCCATGTATAACAAGGAAACCGGAGGAATTTTCAAGGAGAGCTCAGATGGACCAATTCCACTTAATTATGAAATGGATACAGAGAATGATCTTTGGACGGACATTAGGGCAAAATCAACGGATAACAGAGATTATCTCTATGGCAGTTCCATTTATATGCCTTTAAAAGAGAGTGTGGCTGACTTTAAAAATTCAAATTACTACAGTTACTATAAAGATACAGAACTCGATGATTATGTGGAGTTTGTAAATGATTATCTTAAGTATTACAACGATAAAAACGGTTATGCCAAGCAGATTGATGATCTCTATAATGAGATGTATGGCAAAAAGATCTATACAAAGCTCATAACACAGATGAAAACAGATTCTGGCAGTGTTGTAAGGGAAATCCTGTCAGAAGATAACAATAAGCGTGAATTTATAAGCTTTAAGGTGGCAGATAGCTACGAGGAAGCAGGCCTTGAGACACCGGAACATTCCACCGGAAATCCTATGCTGGATATTCTTGAAACCCAGACATCAATTAAGGTGGCAGCTGTACATAAACAGACTTTTGATGCCATGAAAGACGGTGAAAAAGGTGTTGTGGAAGTGGACATGGTCTGCGCAGAAGTACCTGTTCCTCCTTTTTCTGTTGCTCTTGAGAGCAATACAATTTCATTTGATATAACAGATGTGAGGGATAGCATCATTAGTGGAATGACATTAGAAGGTGATATCTGGGATGCGGAAGATGGTGTTGGAGAATATGACTGGCAATTTGTTTTGAGCTCTTACATTGATGCGGATTCTTCTCTTAAGAGAAAGGCGATGCAGGTTCTTATACCGGATTATGATGGTGATGTAAAAACAGTGACAGTAACCGGAAGCACAATGATGCAAAATGTGAGTAATGAGCAATACTCATATAAAGCTGACACTATTCATGTATTTAAGCAAAATGAAGGAAATAAATATGATTACTGCGGCTCATTAAGGGCTGACAGAAATAATGACGAGACAAATTTCTCAAGGCTTGACGATGTTGTTGCAATTTCAGCTTATCACTGGGTAATAAAAGAAGAAACGGATGATGATGGCAACGTCACCAACATCTCGCAGGCAATGCTTGAAAACTATGATGGCTTTAAAGAAGGATACTTTGCCGTTAAAGGCGGTGACGATAAGCTGATGCTATATACTGATATCAATATTGCTGACAAAGTTCAAAAAGACAGCTATTCCACGTACAGCGCTGAAGCTACTGCATACTATATCGATCCTCTGGGCAATGGAAGCAGCTATTCTCAGATTGGCTATGTTGAAGATACAGCTGTTCATGAGACTGGCCTTTCGAATCTTGGAAATGGCCCTCTTGAAGTCATCGATATGAAAGAAGTAAAAGAAGACCAATTGGAACAAATTGGAGAATTCATTTACTTACCTGAGGACTGGGCAGATACAGATAAGGCTGATGATGCTTATGAGGAAGAGCTTCCGATTGATGTTAAGGTTGGAGAGGCTGTAGAGGCAGCTGAGACTGTAGAGCTTGTTGAGACCGTAGAGGCTCCAGAAGTCTCTGAAGCCATTGGCGAAGTGAACGGTGCCAAGGAAAATGGAGAATCAGAAGAAGTCAAGGAAACAGAAATGATTGAAGAGCCCAAGAAAGCAGAAGGCAATACCTGATAGGGAAAAGAAAAATGCTGGAATACTATGAACCTGTTTTAAATATTGATTCCCCTGAGATTCACAACACTATGGGGGTAATATTGACCCTTAATGATAAGGTGGATGGTGAGATTCTAAGGGAAGTTGTAAATGAACTTCGGGAGAGGTTTCCTTACTTTTATGTCAAGGTGGCAAAAAGAGATGGAGACCTGATTGCTGTGGATAATGACCTTCCTATGACGGTTCACGGCACCTGGGATCCTATCAGTTTTAATTCAGAAGAGTCCAATTACCATCTTGCGGCTTGGAAGTACAAGGATAAAAGATTGGGATTTGAGATTGACCATGCCCTGACAGACGGCACAGGAGTCATGCCATATGTTAAAAGTGCTATGTATCTGTATCTTTCAAAGACGAGCGGGAAGAAGTTTGATCCTGCAGGATTCAGGCTGCCCGGGGATGTGATACCCCAGTCAGAAGTGGGCGATCCCTTTAAGAATATTGATTTCGATGAAGTGGAAGAACCATTTTTCCAAAAGGAACCCATCACAGATTTTCTTAGACTGATCGATGAAGCTGATCACGAAAAAAAAGTATTCTATTTGAAAATTCCGGAAGCTCAGGTGATGCAATACTGCAGGAATAAAGACGGAAGTCCAAATGCATTCTTCTCAGTCATGCTCGCGAAAGCAGCAAGACGATATTCCCCTGATAGTGAAAAGCCCGTCACTGTTTCGGTTTGCGCAGATTACAAAACAATTCTTGGAAATCATGACAATTACCGAATGTTTGTCGGTGACATTAAACTGGATTTTCCAAAGAACAGGGATTTAAGCGATATCACCAAGGCCTGTACCATAGCCCGGGGACAGATGATACTTCAGACACAGCCTGAGAATGCGCTCTTTGAGATCAAAC